>Ga0316603_10000186_pt1 | contig 35899 bp, 25 predicted proteins | sample OWC_soil_day10_n_FD_207649 | JGI IMG/M metagenome (GOLD analysis project Ga0316603, IMG submission 207649) | Wetland soil microbial communities from Old Woman Creek delta, Ohio, United States - OWC_soil_day10_noCT | ecosystem: Environmental > Terrestrial > Soil > Wetlands | place: USA: Ohio... | reverse complement strand
ACCATTGCCCAATACACGATGTACCTGCATGGCACACCCAATAATCTTATGGGTTAAGGCATTTATTTCTTCATTCTCATTAAAAATCTTGTCCATCTTGTAATCATTTAAATCGTGTTCAGACAATTTCCACCCTCACTTCACCACTCATCAGCTTTGGCAGTAGCGTATCGCGGGTTTGGGTCAAGGTGCGGATTTGGGTTTGGTTAGTGTATATTTTTTCAAATAACGGATTCACTGTTTCGTGAAACTTTTTCAATTGATTTTCATTTGGCAGTGAAATATTAATTTTAGAGAAATCACCAGTATTTAAATTGTCAGTTGCTGTTCCTCCGCTTGCCATTGCTAACAAATCATCTTTCATTGTTAGCATTTTTAAATAGATAAAATACCTATAAATATCTTTAGTGGGGATAATCGAATTTATTTGTTGGTTTGTTTGAGATGTTTTCGCATTCATTACGACCAATCCAACAGTAGCAATGCAACTTACACAAATTGATTTTGGCGGTATTGTTTTGTTTAGTTGAGAATTAAGGCCCTTTTCAGTTAAACTATCCACACTATCAAAAACAAATGTTTTATCGTGCATATCAGGTATTTTTATAAATGGAATATCTCCATTAAAATAGTCTGCATTTTTTTTTGAAGGTGTTTTACCACAAATGATTTTCCCCAATTTTTCTAGTTTAACAACCTCCCAACTCTCTTCCGCTTCCTCCACAAACCATTGCCTAAACAGCGTTTCAGCCAATTTTTCCTGTGTCTTATTTTGTCGGTGCAGTAGGTCTATTTTATCATCGAGGCTGCTAAGAATAGAAGCAATGGCAGTTTGTTCGGAGAGAGAAGGTAAATTTAGTTTTAGATTATCAAAGCAATTTTTTGGAACTCTTTGCCTACCAGATGTTCCTTCAAAGTTATTTTCTGCAAAATCTCTTACCTCATTCCATCTTGATGAAGTCATCTTGACTTTTTAACAAATGGCATTTATTTTGTTTTTTGACTTCGTAGAAGTCACATATTTGTAGTAGAATGATTGTTTTTTACATTCGACTCCTATCGGAGTCGAATAAAAAGAGGCAAATTTTTACTACAAATATGAAATTCCTCTGGAATTTTTCTTAAAAACAAAAAGTCAAGATGACTTCGATAAATAAAAAACAAACTCATTGTCAGATACACCTACTTTACCTCTAAAAACAAGAAATTCTGTAGATCCAAAGCCAATACCTTCTTCTAAGTTTCTAACTTGGCAAATCTTACCATTCTCCAAACAAGGTGTTATTCTAGCAAATAACGTATCATTTTCTTGAAATCTTGCACCACTAGAGGTTTTTCTCTTAGTAGTAGGAGAACAAATTTTATTTCCATCTTGTAAATCCTTCATTTCAACAAATGAATACTCTTCAGTTCCTTTCAATGAAACAGTTGGATTTATAGTTACGAAATCAGAAAACTTAGATTCCTTCCACCTACTATAGAACTCAATCCCCACTCTGTCGATATGTTCTTTAAGAGCGGGTTCTTTGATGTTGTTGTAATCTATCAAGTCAAATTTATATGTAATGCCTTTGGTTTCGATAGCTACACTTATGGCAATAATATCATCGGTGGTTATTTCGTTGCCTCTAATGGCAATATCAATATCGGAATCTGGGCGGTAGTTGCCTTTGGCTCGGCTGCCAAACACAAAAGCCTTGTCCACTTTTGGGTGTTGCTCCAAAACGGAAATTATATTTTCAATAACTTGTACTTCTAATCCAAACTTCATTGTGCTGTATAAAATTTATCGTCATTCCATTTTGCAGGATTGTCGATGATATAATTTGAAATGGTTTGATACGATTGTTCGTTTCGTATGATATGTTCGTAATAATTGCGTTGCCAAATCCGTGGGGGTTGAAAATTTATATTTGCACGAAACCATTTTGTCACACCGATTTTATAACCCCGAACAACCGACCCAATCGTTTTGGACGGTGATCGTAGGGGCGAAAAATTTTTCGCCCCATTTATTTTCGCCCCGTTTCCGTTTGATACATCCATTTCGTTGTCGGGCGATACATCCATTATGTTTTCGGGCGAATGATGTACATCCATTCCGTTTTCGGGCGAATGATTATTCGCCCCTACCAATTCAACAATTCCGTGAATATGATTGGGCATAATTATAAATTCGTGCAATATCACATTCGGAAAATGTTTTGGTATGTCTAACCAACATTGGCTGGCGATTTTTCCTGCATCGTTTAATTCCATTTTGGGCGAATGATACATATCCATTTCGTTTTCGGGCGATACATCCATTTCGTTTTTGGGCGAATAATTATTCGCCCCTACAATTTCGCCAAATAAACACGCCCTATCCTGACAACAAATGGTAATAAAATACAACCCTGCCTGCGAATAATCGTATCCCTTTAACCGGATGGATTGTCGATGGTGTTTTTGTGGGTTATAGGTCATTCGCAGGTAATTTTATTTTAGATAAATTCTCTGCTATCTTTTTATTCAAATCGGCTTCTTCGGCAATTTGTTTTTCCAGTTCTGTTTTCAAGGAAGCGAAGCGTTCTGCAAAATTAAAATCATCTTCTTCGTCAGCCAGTCCAACGTATCTTCCGGGCGTTAATACATAATTTAATTTGGCAACTTCTTCTATGGTTGCTACTTTGCAGAATCCGGGTAGATCTGCATAAATTTCTGAACTTTGACTTTCTTGATTTAATGATTTAACTGATTTCCAATTGTGGTAAGTATTGGCAATCAAATGGATATCATCTTCTGTCAGATCCCTATTTTTACGGTTTACTAAATAGCCCATATTACGAGCGTCTATAAACAATATCTCATTCTCTCGTCCTTGTCTGTTCCTTCCCAAGAACCACAAGCAAGCGGGAATTTGTGTATTTAAAAACAGTTTGGTCGGTAAGTTTACAATACAATCCACCAAGCCTTTTTCTATCAACGCTTTTCGGATATCGCCTTCACCTGTAGTGTTGGTGGTTAATGCACCTTTCGAAAGTACAAAACCGGCTTGTCCGGTTGGTGCTAAATGATAAAGGAAATGTTGAATCCATGCATAGTTGGCATTTCCTGCGGGTGGTGTTAGCTGTTCGCCCAATACTTTCCATCGTGCATCGTCACGCAGCAGTTCTCCACTCCAGTCGCTGTCGTTAAACGGTGGGTTGGCTATGATATAATCGGCTTTCAGGTCTTTGTGCAAGTCATTCAGAAACGAGCCTTCGTTGTTCCATTTCACATTACTGCTGTCGATACCACGGATTGAAAGATTCATCTTTGCCAGTCGCCAGGTTGTCTGGTTGCTTTCCTGTCCGTAAATTGAAATACGGTCGGTTGGGTTGAGTTGAGAAGCAATGCCTTGTATTCCATTTTTCTTGTAATAATCCTGATGTCTGTTGATGAACTTTTCACTTTGCACAAACATACCACCACTACCACAACAAGGGTCAAATACTCGTCCTTCGTATGGTTCAAGCATCTCAACCAATAATTTTACTACGCTTTGAGGAGTATAGAATTGACCGCCTTTTTTCCCTTCGGATAATGCAAATTCGCCCAGGAAGTATTCAAAAACCTGGCCTAGTAAATCTTTGCTTTGTGCTTCTTTTGTCCCCAGGGTAGCAGAACCAACCAAATTTACCAGACCGCCTAAACTGGCTTTGTCGAGTTTTTCTTGTGCAAATACTTTTGGTAAAACACCACGCAATGAGGGATTGTCTTTTTCAATGGCATCCATCGCATCGTCAATGTCTTTGCCAATTGTTGGAAGTGTTGCCCTGCCCTGTATCCATTTCCAACGGGACGAGGGTGGTACATAAAAGACTTTCTCTGCAATATATTCGTTTTTATCTTCGGGGTCAGCTCCATCACTTTTCTGAGCTAATAAATTCTGATATTGTTCTTCGAAAGCGTCGGATATGTATTTCAGGAAAATCAAACCTAATACAACATGTTTGTATTCAGCCGCATCCATGTTTTTCCGTAGCTTATCGGCTGCCTTCCAAAGTTTCTTTTCCAGTGGTTCTTCCTGTTCTGTTTTTGCTGTTTTAGCCATTATTTTTTGTTTTCAGATTAGATTACAAAGTTACTTTTTTAGTTGTTTGAAATATAAGTCTTCTGGCAATCATTTATTTTTTCGTTCGCATTCCCCGTAATGAAATTTTTGTTTTGTCAGGATTTTCGGTATTTATTTACAATGTAATAATCTATTATTCATCATATTCAACTGTCAAAGTTAACTAAAAGCATTAAAATTGCAAATAAATAGGAAAGTTATTTAAGATATTGATTAAAAGAATTTATTATTCAGGATGCACATCTGAGAGGAACTAAAAATTTATAAAACAAAATCACTACAACCAGCAATTTTGTCATTAAAACTCTGTTTTTCCACAATACAAATCAGTACTATTTCAAACCCTTTGTTAATCTGTATGTAGTGAAAATATGGCTAAGGGAAAGTTCAACTTAAAAAAATTTCATCATCGTTTAAACTACGATATGCACATCACGCGACATTCTTATGGCAGGTAATTTTATCACCGTTTAATCGCTGTTTAATCCGGACAAAATGCAATAAACCGGTTGATTTATTCAGGTATAAAAAAGAGATGGAATTTGGAGGAGAGGAATTTTACTTATCTGATAAAAACGAGTTCGGATGAACTCCGGCTTAATTCAATCGAACTCACGGATTGTATTTATGAGTTCGTTCGTCATTTCATCCAAAACAAATCATATTTGATGCTTTTTGTGTGAAATATTGTTAATAGTTTCACTATTGAAACAATTTAATTATACTTTTGCCGAACAGATAAAAAAATAATACGGGTGAACTCATAAAAAAACCCCGTAAACAGGCATACGGGGCTTTTTCTTCATGAAATAATGAGCCTTGCGTTACATGGCAGCCGTGATAGTTTGGGAAGACATATCGGTTGCTGTTGTTTTATTATCAGCTTCACTATTTTTGGCACGTGTTGTTCTGGCTCTAACCAGGGTGGTAAACGGAAGGAGTAACTCTGTGAGTTCAGCTTTCAGCAAACCGTAATCGATGGTTTCGTTTTCCACTTCAGCCAGCTCAATCGCTCTGATCAGATTGCTCAGATCCCCTGCAATTTCCTTGCGCAAGGATACCGGGTCTGCCTGCCTTCTTGTAGCTTTCGCTTCCCTCCGTGCAGTTTCACTTTCCACGATAGCATCACACAATTCCTTCATCTTAACAATATTCAGATGAATACCAAGGATATTACCCGATTCGGCCAGTTCCGTGCCGGTAAAATACGTTTCGAGAAACGCGTTCACCTTCTCAGTTTTGACCTTCTCGTTCCTGATCAGAACATTTTCGAGGCAACCCTTAACTATCGGTGATATCGCCTTCCATGCTGCCGTGATGGCCGGCACGCTCGATTTCCCGGCGGCTCGCATCTGCAACAGGATAGCTGAAATCAATTGATCACGTTGTTTACGTAATTCCAAAATCGGCTCCGAATATTCACTCTTTACCTTATTTGAAATTAAATTTAACAAAGGACGTTTCTCCAATAATCGCGAGTACATACCTTCGATTTTTAACGCTGAAGGATTGTGTTTCTCAACCACCTCCAGCACACCTTTAACCACGCCCGGAAACTCATCGATCCGAACGCGATTGTATGAAAAATTATTATATGACATAGATATCTTTTTTTTAGTAAATAAATAAACAGATCCCATGACAACAATCTTTCATTTCATTTTCAGAATTGCCTGTTAAATCCCAATTATTCAAAGAGCGATTATCATCACGATAACCTGTGGATAAAGATACAACACAATCTTCATGCAGCATTAAATCCGCTACAAATATAGGGGATAATTTTTAACGATTCATCAATGTTAATAGATTTAGGACAAAAAGTTATTCACAATTTTTCCACAATTTTCTAAATCATGCTTTCAGCACCTTAAAACACCTGTTTTATGACGAAATGCTTTCGCTAAAAAATACATTCACAAATAATATTTTTTGTGATATTTGATTTTTAACTGCTTCAGGAAATGAAGTTTATTCATTATTTGCATATTTCCCTGCTTAAAAATTTTCCAGGACACGATACAAAAGAATTATTCACACATGTATAATCCTGTAGTACTGAACATTAAAAAACTCACAAACCAAATAAATACACCGGAAAATCACAGCATATTTATGCAGAACAGCACACTGAGACACTAAAAAATCATGAAATATTTTACGTCAGCGCGCTGATGCTCTTCGTGCAACTGTGCAAAAATTACGTCAGCACGCTGACGTTAATTATGCAGGCTGATTTTGGCAGTATCAGCCCGTTTTTTGTCCGTTTTTTCTTTTCTTCTTATTGTCAGAAAGGTGAAGGGCGGAAAATCGGAAACAAACAGACAGAATATTTTTCAGGAAGTCCCGTTTCACAGCAAAAATGCATATTTTACCTTTTTTCTGTATGTTTTTTATGATGATAATTAGTATCAGCGCGCTGACGTTGTTCGTTCAATCATTCAGGAGAGCATCAGCAACCTGACATTTTCAATGCAACCGTGCAAATGAGTGTCAGCACACTGACGTTACCCGCGCTACTGTGCAGGAGAACATCTGTGTACTGACGCTGGCTGAGCAACCGGGCATACAGGCATTAGCATCATGATGAAACAGATTGAGAGGTGAGTTTACACTGCCGTTGGAAAGTGCTGCCGGCTTCTTCCCTTCCCCGCCCAATCAGTGTTGTTTATTCATTTTTGGCAGAAATCATTTCAGGAGTTCAGGGCTTCTGGTTTTATTTATAGCTTCCCCGGGTATATCCTGATGGGTGACAGAGGAATTCAACAATTCAACAGTTAAACAATTCCAACAATTTCACCTCATCAATACACAAATTCGCAACTGTATTCCGTCCGGTTGCCAATATTATCGGTAGCGGTTATCACCAGTTTATGCGGGGAGTTTTTCGTGAGGCGTTCGTCGTCGAAGGTGTAATAGTATATGCTGGATTTCACATCGTTGGTGAAAAGCGCGAACCTGCCATCGATTTCACCCCGCATTTTGGCGATGCCGCTTTTCGCGTCCGACACACTGATGGCAATCCGTTTGTTCGCCACCCATTTTTCTGGTTTTACAGGCAGTATTTTGGGAGCAACGGTATCAATGCAGATAGCGTAGCGACTGCCGAGTTCGCTGATCTTTGCTTCCATTCCTCCGCTTTTAAAGCTGCCTCCCACCCACTCTTCTTTTCCGGTTTTGGAGATCTCCACTATTCCTAGTTTCGACAGGTCGGCCTTTACGCCCGATTTCAGCAGGATACGGATCTGCGCGCCACGGATGAGCGGTACCGGTTTGTTGTTGACCTGATGAATATCGGAATAATACTTGTCCGAAGCGACCTTGCCGTGTGTAAAACAGAAGTCGGTGAAGAGGTTGCCTTCGGGTATGGTGAGCGAAAAATCCTGGTCGTAATAATTGTTGTTTTTGTTCCACACCATCCGGTTGGCGCATGTTACCGCCCCGGGAACGGTTTCCTTCTTTCCTTTTACCACAAAGGTATAGTCCGTTACATTGAGGTAACTGTCTTCCACCTCGTAGCGCAGGATGTAGTCTCGTTCCTCGTTAATGTCGATATATCCGCTATTCCGGGCTTCGTAAACGGGCAGCGTATTCCCGGGTTCGATAAACGACTTCATGTAAAACGATTTGTTGGCGCGCCAGTCATCAAAGTCAATGAATGAATTCACCATTCTTGATTTATCAAAAGAAAAGCGGTTCATCGTGTAGCTGAATATACGCATTCCGTCCACGTAGAGGCGGATATACTTTACTCCGTACGTATTAATTGCTCCATTCATGCGATCCACAGCTTTTATACCCACGCCGATTTTCCCCCAGGCTGTTACGGCATAGCCTGTATTTTTGGTGGTAGCCTGATTAAGCTTAGCAACAGTCATTCGCAAGGGTTGTACACTTCCGGCAACAACTCCCCTGCCTTCGACCGGATAAAACGCGATGGCCCTGATTTCGGGTTTCAGGGTATCATTCACTGTTAAACCGGGGAATTCAAGCACATCGAGCGGTTCTTCGCTGCGGGTATCACGTATTTCGAAATGCAGGTGCGGACCACCCGAGCTGCCGCTGTTTCCGCTTAGCGCGATCTGTTCGCCTTTCTTTACCGGGATTTCGCCTTCTTTGAGGTTAATATCAACGCGGTAACTTTCCTTCTCATATTGTTTTGCACGGATGTAAGTGGCGATTTTGTCCGAAAAGCTGTTCAGATGTCCGTACACGCTGGTCTGACCCGAAGGGTGACTGATATACAAGGCAAGTCCGAAACCTCCGGGCGCAACGTTGATGCGCGAAACATATCCGTCGCCAACCGAGAAGACCGGTATATTAACTTTCATCCCGGTTTTGTAATCCAGCCCCGAATGGAAATGGTTGTTGCGCAGCTCCCCGAAGTTGGCACTCAGCGATGGCGGTATCGGCAGGGGCTGAACAAAGGATTGGGAAAACGCCGCTACCGTAAAAAACGGAATGAAAAACATCAGTAAAAGGAAGGTTGCAACTTGTTTCATATCAGGTTTATTTTTTTTATTGTTGTCCGATAAAAAATTTTCTTATTGTCCTCAAGCCGGACAGGCTTTTACTTTTTGGCTTCAGCCCCAAAAAGTAAACAAAAAAGGCCGCCGCTGTAGATAAAAAGCTAAAAATTGTATGCGTTTCGCTCAAAGCGTCCAAACTCCTCTCCGCCAGTGGGCGGATCGTCAAACAAGGACGCTTTTTAACCGCTTCACTACTACAATTTTATTTACGCTTTTTCTCTAAGGCGGAAAGAGGGAGCGATACCAAAATTGAGTCTAAATCCAATATAATGTATATTAGTCTGATCTTCTATAACATATACTCGCTTGAATTATTTATACCGGACACCAATATTTTCTTTTCAAATAATAATGTGAACTGTCATTGATATCTCAACAACGAGCATACGAAATTACAAAAATCATAACAGAATATTCTTATATTGAGATGAGAAATTCCTGAAGAAACAACAAAGCCCTTCGTCTGCTTGTTTTAATATTAAAGCAAAATTATGATATTATGCTGTCTGAAGCTGAACAAAGAAACCGGATGGTGACTGAACAGATTGAAGCACGCGGCATAAAAGACAAACCGCTTCTGGCTGTGCTTCGGAAAATTCCGCGTCATCTTTTTATCCCTGAAAGCCTGCAGGAATATGCCTATATGGATGAGGCGTTACCTGCCTACTGCGGACAAACCATTTCACAGCCTTATATCGTGGCCAGAATGACCGAACTGCTTCAACTTACTCCACTGCACAAGGTACTGGAAATAGGTACGGGTACGGGTTATCAGACCGCTGTGCTGGCTGAACTGGCAGGAGAAGTGTACACCGTGGAAATTAATCCCGGACTGGTGGATATTGCCCGTTCCAATCCACTGATGAAAGCTTATAGCAACATTCATTTTATCACCGGCAACGGATACAACGGTTATCCTCCGGCTGCTCTTTACGATGCTGTGATTGTCACCGCGGCACCGCCACACCTCCCCGAAGAACTTGTCAATCAACTTTCACCGGGCGGCAGAATGGTTATTCCCGTGGGGAGTTATGATCAGGAACTCGAACTGATTATTAAAAACTCCGACAACAGTATTAAAATCCACCCGATTTTCGGTGTTCGCTTTGTTCCGATGACCGACAGGTTTTAAAATGTATCATCGTTGTTGTAATCCTCCTTATCCGATGTTTTAGGTTTTGCTTTTTCTTTTTTCACCACATCAGCCAGAGCAACCGTTCCTGCCAATCCGCCCAGCCCCATACTCTCAACAGCCGTACTCGGCACAACCACAATCGTAGCATTGGTTTTCAGACCTTCGTACAACATATTCATGGCACGGAGGTGGAAGGCGGTGGGATTGTCCTCGTAACTTGCGGCGGCAGCGTTGAACTTTTCGGCAATCTGACGTTCGGAATCACCCAGGATAACACGCGCCTGTCGTTCACGTTCGGCCTGCGCCTGCATGGACATGGCAGCTTCCAGTCCCTGCGGAATGAGAACATCCTTTACTTCCACCGAAATAACGTTGATACCCCAGGGTTCAGTACGTTCGTCAATGATTTTCTGAAGAATATGACTCATCTTGTCGCGTCCCTCCAGCATGTCGGCAAGTTCAGTTTTACCAATAACATCGCGCAGGGCTGTTTGTGAAGCCCAGCTGATAGCACTGTAATAGTCGGCTACATCGATGGCTGCTTTTTTCGGGTCAATCACTTTCCAGAAGAGTACCGCGTCGACATCCACAGGCACCGTATCCTTTGTCAGTGTTTTTTCAGCTTTGAAGGAGGTGCTGATTACCCGGATATCAATCCAGTAGGGAATAGTATCAATGATGGGAATGATGAAAAAGATACCCGGTCCGCGCAATAAATGAAACTTTCCGAGCCGGAGTACCACAGCTCTGTTCCACTGACTGGCTACCTTCGTTGACCAAGCAACAAATACTGCCATCAACAGAAACACGATTAAAAGAACTTGAGCTGAAGTGGATGACAAATCGTTGCTCATTGTAAACGAAAGTGCGGCTCCGACACCTGCAATAACTATAAACAGGAGTGTTGCAAATGAATTGTTGTTTTTCATGATAACCGTTTTAAATAAGTTAGTAACTGACATTAATTAACGGAAAAATGGTACTAAAGTAACAATTATCCAGGTGAACAAGTTTTGACATTATGGCTAATAATCATGAATATAAATCAAGCAATTTCCACAATCCGGAATAAAAAAAAACGACTTCACAGCTTATAACTGCAAAGTCGTTTTCTGAAAATTAGTATTTTAAAAGAGTTTAACTTCTTATTTGCTGATATTTAAAATATTGTAAACTCAAATTTTCCCGATTATTCGTTGTCCTCTTTTGCGCGGAAAGATTCCCACACAAAGTAAGTCAATAAGCCAATGAATGCAATAATGGCTGTTATCTGAGCGCCATTTCCACTTGGATCTTTCCATACATTCAGATTCAATGCTTCCCCGTCGCCGGTAAAGAAGATGACAAAGGCTCCAATCACTCCAAACAGCGCTGCACCTGCAATAAATCCGGATGATATCAAAATACCGCGTTGCACACGTGCTTCGTTAAGTTTTTTGTTTTTGGTACTTTTTGAGAACCAGTGATTTAACAAACCACCGACAACCAGCGGCGTATTCAAAGGCAGCGGAATAAACATTCCAAGGGCAAAAGCAAGAGGAGAAATGCCCAGCCAGTTGATAAGAACAGAGATTACAGCTCCGACACCGAGCAATATCCAGCTAATGCCCGTGCCTGACATGAGCGGTTCAATAATGGCTGCCATTGCATTTGCCTGGGGAGCTGTCATCGGTTGAGGATGTTCGGGTGTCTGAACAAAACCATATGCCTGGTTTAATATAAAGATAACAATACCTACCGTGGCAGCAGATACAAGTGTGCCGAGGAATTTAAAGGATTGTTGTTTTGCCGGTGTCGTACCCAGCCAGTAACCCACTTTCAGGTCGGTAATAAATCCGCCCGCCATGGATAAAGCCGTACAAACAATGCCGCCAATAATCAACGCACTGACCATTCCCTGCCAGCCTTTCAGCCCAACGGCAACCAGAACGACCGACGAAAGGATTAACGTCATCAGAGTCATTCCCGAAACCGGATTGGAACCCACGATAGCAATGGCATTGGCAGCAACCGTGGTAAAAAGAAATGAAATGATAAGCACTGTTACTAATGCCACAACGGCCTGTAAAAGAGTTATTTTTACACCGATAAGCAGGAAAATAAACACGGCTACCAGTGTTAGAAAAAGGAACAGCATAACAAAGGACATTTTCAGGTCTTTTTGTGTTCTTTCTACTTTCGCTTCGGTATGCGCTTTTCCACCCACGCCAAAAGCGAGTTTGAAGGCACTTCCAATGACACCCGAAGATTTAATAATTCCGATGATACCGGCCATAGCAATAGCACCGATACCAATCGGGCGAACGTAAAGTTTGAAAATCTCTTCGGCCGGCATGGCAGCAAACGGATTTATCCCGCCGCCCAGCGATGCCGAAAGCGCTCCGATTTCATTTACCAAGGGGATAAGCACAAGCCAGGACAACAATGAACCAACGGTGATAATTAATGCGTAACGCAGCCCGACTAAGTAACCAAAACTGAAAATGAGCGCACTGACATTAAATTTCAGCACCATCTTCACCTTATCAGCCAGCACTGCACCAATAGGAACAATCCGGGTGGTAATCTCTTCGCTCCAGAGTTTGAAAGCAGAGAAACAGAAATCGAACAAACCGCCGATAATACCGCTTACTATGAGCAATTTGGCCTGACTTCCGCCTTTTTCACCGGTCATCAATATTTCGGTAGTGGCAGTAGCTTCGGGGAAAGGAAGTTTGCCGTGCATATCCTTCACAAAGTATTTGCGGAAAGGAATTAAGAACAGAATTCCCAGAAAACCTCCCAGCAGGGACGAAAAAAATATCTGCCAGAAATCAACTTCTATTTCGGGATATTTGGCTTGTAAAATGTAAAGTCCGGGGATAGTAAACACCGCACCCGCAACAATCACTCCTGACGAGGCTCCGATGGATTGAATAATCACATTCTGACCCAGTGCATTTTTCTTGCGGACAGCGGCAGATGCTCCCACGGCAATAATTGAAATTGGAATAGCTGCTTCAAAAACCTGACCGATTTTCAGACCCGAATAAGCTGCGGCAGCCGAAAAAATAACGGCCATCAAAAGTCCCATTCCCAGCGACCAGCGGGTGACTTCGGGATATTTGCTTCCGGCAGGCATTACCGGTTTATATTCTTCGCCCTCCTTTAATTCATGATACGCATTCTCGGGAAGGCTCGTAGATTTTTCTTGTTTGTGTTCCATAGATATTTAGTTTGTAGTTAGTAGTCTGATATCTGAAATGCCTACAAAAATACAGATTTTAATTCGATTTGCAAGGCAAGAAAAAGACTATATCAGTTATTAGATATATTGCCTTTGTATTGTTGTTATAAACGCATAATCGTTATTTACACAACTTACTTTGTGGAAAAATTATATCGTTCAGAAACCCATTGGTCTTTTGCATTATATCCTTTTATTGACAACAGTTTGCAATTTGGAGAATCGTAAGTCCAGCGGATAATTGCTTCATGTTTATTATTTTCCTTTAAATTTCCATTTGCATCGTAAAATCGGTTTTCCACAGGATTTCCATTTATATCATATTTGTACACGACACGCGCAATTCCTGTTTCTCCTAATGGTTTCAATTCTTTTTTCTTGCCGTAACAGTTTTTCTCTGCAATATTTTGTAATGTGTCAAATCTATACTCAAAAATTGCAATGCCGCTTGTATTTTCCGTTAACTTATTATTCTTATCCAAAAAACGTTGTTGTATCCTATTCCCATATTTATCGTAACTGAAATCAGAAGAAGCATACCCTTCTTTACTTTCAGTAAGCTGATTATTTGCATTATAGTTTTTTATTTCTTGCAGGCTTTCGGTTTTTTTGTCAAATCTGAGGATGTTTATTGAAACTCCATCTTTCTTCTTTGTCAAATTGCCATCTTTATTATAATACTCGTAACGAATGATGTAACTATCTGCGTTCTCTCCCCAGTAACATTTTTCCTCAAAAAAACCTTTTTTATGCTGGACAGGAATATAATTGCAGTCAAAATATTTCTCTGATATTATCCATCCTTTTTCATTTAAGCTCCAGGAGTAACTTGCTATTCCATTTTCATCTTCAGAAATAACTCCTTTCGAATCGAAATTTATACGTTTTACCGGTTGCCTTTGAGAGTTAAGAACTAAAGAATAAGAATAAACCCCTTTTTCTTTTACCGGCTGGTTTTTTGCATTCACAAATGTTCTTTTTTCGACAGAATCAGAATATAATATGGTCAATCCTGTAAAACCTGACCCATTGTAAGTCTGACTTCCACGAACTAAATAGCGCGCATCAACTATTCTGTCTTTATCATCATACAAAACTTTGTACGCGTAAGTATATCCGGCCTTTTCTTTTGAGATGGGTATTTCAGTTCTTAATTGATATTGGCGGGTATCAATGTAAAATCGACGGAAGTATTTTTCACGTTCCTGCGCTGAAACTGATGAGATAATTAAAAAGAAAAAAATAATGGATTTATATTTCTTCATAAGTTTTTATTGATATTCTTAAAAATTGACAGCCCCAATCAAATTGATAATTCTTTAACAAAAAAACTCCATCCTGCCGAAATGCAAATCCGGCAGGATGGAGTTTTTGCGGATTTCATACCTTGTCCATCACTATTTTTCCATTCCGGCAGGTTACGGTTTTTCTACAGCCAGATACATAATGGCAGCTGACGAGGCAGGAATATTCAGGTTGGGGCTTTTCACCTGCATCAGTACACCTGACGGATTAATTAGTCCGTTGTAACATACCACATTCCAGGTTCCTTCAGGAATTTGCACCCCAACCGGTCTGCGGTTGCCATTGAAAATAACCAAGATTTCCTTCCAGCTGTCATTATTGGCATTGTTTCCCAGCGTATATGCAACTACATTTTTAGTTTTCATATCCAGAAATTTCAGGTTTTTCTGTACCATATCCTGACTGGTCATCCGGAAAGCAGGATGTGCCTTGCGCAAGGCAATCAATCCCTGATAATAATTGAAGATGTCAATGTATTTGGTTTTATTGTCCCAGTTTATCTGATTAATGCTGTCGGGTGACTGGTAGGTGTTGTGAACTCCCTTTTTATCGCGGTAAACCTCTTCGCCCGCATAAATAAACGGTAATCCCTGTGAAGTATAAACAACTGTCTGAGCCAGTTTGTCGAACCTGACGATTTCGTCCTCGGATGCCCCTTTGGGACGGGAAGAGCGAAGTTTGTCGACCAGACACATATCGTCGTGGCAGGACACATAGTTGACCGATTGCATCGGACCGTTAACATAAGGCGCTTTGGAATAAATTGGTTTTGTATAATCAATCTGAGGATGCTGAACTCCACCAACAATACCAAATTTTACGCTTTCTTCCAGGCTGTCGGTTCCGGATACAAAGCCAGGGATCTCCGAATGCATCCAGCTGCCTTTGAGCGCGTCGCGGATGTCGTCACTAAAAACGGCAACACCATTAAGCTGTTTGGCATTTTTCTTCAATGCACGTTTCTCTTCGGGTAGAGGTGATCCGCCTGCCGTCCATCCCTCGCCATAGATAACAATGGTCGGATCCACTTTATCGAGTGCCGCGCGAACGGCATTCATAGTTTCAATATCATGAATACCCATGAGGTCGAAACGGAAACCGTCCACGTGATATTCCTTTGCCCAGTAAACCACCGATTCGACGATAAATTTCCGCATCATAGGACGTTCGGAGGCCGTTTCGTTGCTGCAACCCGATGCATTCGACCAGGTGCTGTCCTTGTTGAAACGATAAAAATATCCCGGAACAAGCAGGTTGAGATGAGACTCTTCGCCCACGAAAGTGTGATTGTAAACCACATCCATCACCACCCGGATGCCCGACTTATGTAGTGACTGCACCATTTGTTTGAATTCTTTGATACGTGCCACAGGATTAGCCGGATCGGTCGAATAGCTTCCTTCAGGTACATTGAAATTCATCGGATCGTAGCCCCAGTTGTATTTGTTTTCGTTGAGTTTGGTTTCATCGACCGAGGCATAGTCGAAAGAAGGAAGCAGGTGAACATGTGTAATACCCAGTTCTTTAAGATGGTCGATACCGGTAGCTTGTCCGGCAGTGTTTTTGGTACCGTGCTCGGTAAAAGCCAGGAATTTCCCCTTGTATTTCATTCCCGAAGTTGGTGATACGGAAAAATCGCGCATATGCACTTCGTACAGTGTAATATCGGCAAAACTTTTCAGCTCCGGACGTTTGTCATTTTCCCATCCTTCAGGATTGGTTTCTTTGAAATCAATAATAGCACCCCGTTTCCCGTTGATACCAACGGCTTTCACCCACATGCCCGGTGTTTCGTTCATCCATTTTTCACCGATTTTTATCTGAAATGTGTAAAATTTTCCTTTCAGATCGTCTGATACAGCCACCGCCCAGGTTCCGTTTTTGGATCGATGCATATCTTTCATCATATAAGCGGCTCCTTCGAGCCCGTTGTCAAAAAGAAGCAGTTTAACTTCGTCGGCGGCAGGCGACCAAACCCTGAATTTGGAGCCGGAGGGAGAGTAGGTCAGTTCCAGATCCTCGCCATTGTAAACCGGATACTCGTCATAACTTTTATACTTTTTGAAATTAGTTCCACAGCCAACCAGCAATCCTGCCATCAGTAACATAAGAATTGTTTTTTTCATTGACGTTAATATTTTATCTGATTAAATATTTTTTTTCAAAAATATATTTATTTCAGGATATTACCTAATAAAAACAAAAAAGAGTATGAAATTATTGTTCAATTTCATACTCTTTGTTTCTGTCAGAGAGGCCTATTTTATGCCGTTTCGTTTGAGTAAGGCATCAATATCGGGTTCCTGTCCGCGAAAACGCTTATAAAGTGTCATCGGATGCTCGGTTCCACCTTTTTCCAGGATGTTTTTACGGAAAGATGCTGCTGTTTTTTTGTCGAAAATTCCGTTTTTCTGAAACACAGAATAGGCATCTGCATCGAGTACTTCGGCCCATTTGTAGCTGTAATATCCGGCTGCATAACCACCAGAGAATATATGGCTGAACGTGGGGCTCATGGCTGTATTTTCGACAACCGGGAGTACCTGAGCGGGTTCCATAGCTTCCTTTTCAAAAGCGAGAACGTCCCCTTCGAAGGGTTGTTCGAGGGTGTGCCACTTCATATCCAGCAATCCGAAACTCAACTGACGAAGCGCCAGATAACCGATATTGTAATTGTCGGCATCTTTAATCTTTTTAATTAACTCCGCGGGCATCTTTTCACCGGTTTGATAATGCACGGCAAAGTTGTCGAGAAATTCTTTTTCCACTGCCCAGTTTTCCATAATCTGCGAGGGAAGTTCCACAAAATCACGGTATACGCTCGTTCCTGAAAGCGATTTATACTGACATTTTGTCAGCATACCGTGAAGCGCATGCCCGAATTCGTGCATCATGGTGGTAACTTCATCGAAGGTAAGCAGTGCGGGTTTGGTAGCGGTAGGACGGGTGAAATTCATCACATTAACAATATGCGGACGGCTGTCTTTTTTGCCTTCCATCCACTGACCTTTCATATCGTTCATCCAGGCACCGGCGCGTTTGCCTTCGCGCGGATGATAGTCGGCGTAAAACACAGCAACGAATTTACCGTCGGCATCGGTTACATCATAGGCTTTCACTTCGGGATTATACACCTGAATAGCGGGATTTTCGGTAAATTTCAAACCATAAAGTTTGTTGGCGAGCCAAAATATACCTTGTTTTACTTTTTCGAGTTCAAAGTAAGGTTTGGTCATCTCGTCATTCAGATCATATTTCTCGGCTTTCAGTTTTTCGGAGTAATACGACCAGTCCCAGGGCTGAATTTTGAAATAGGCTCCGTTTTTGTTGGCATATTCCTGTACTTCGGCGTATTCTTTTTCGGCAGCGGGTTTGTAAGCTGCAAGCAGTTTATTGAGTAATTCATACACATTTTCCTTATTTTCGGCCATGCGATGAACCAGCGCGTAATCAGCATAGGATTTATGGCCCAGCAAGTTGGCAATTTTCAGACGTATATTGGCTATTTTACGGAGATTTTCGCGGTTGTCATATTCCCCTCCGACCATACATTTGGTGGCACTTGCCATGTAGATTTCGCGGCGCAGGTCGCGGTTATCGGCATATTTCATTACCGGCGCATAGCTTGTGGCTTTCAGATTGATGAGCCAGCCTGTCTTTCCGGCTTTCTGAGCATTCTCGGCAAGCATATCAAGCACATCGGCAGGCAGTCCTTTCAATAATTCTTTTTCAGTAATCACCAGCTGATATTTATTGGTTTCTTTCAGCACATTCTGTCCGTAATTCAGGGTAAGCATACTCAATTCCTTGGAAAGTTCGCGGTAGGTGACTTTGTCGGCTTCAGACAGATTAGCACCGTTGTCAGCAAAACCATCGTAGGTATCCTTGAGCAGCTTTTGCTGTTCGGGAGTAAGCTTGAGTTTGTCCTTCTGTTCATACACGGCTTTAACCCGGGCAAAAAGTTTTTCGTTCAGACTGATCGAATTGGAATGTTCGGTCAATTTGGGCGACAGTTCCTGAGCTATGTTTTGCATCTCATCGGTTGTTTCGGCGCTGAGCAGGTTATAAAACGGAGACGACACTTTTGTAAGCAATTCACCCGAATTGTCGAGCGCTACAATGGTATTTTCAAAAGTCGGCGCTTTCGGGTTGTTTACTATTTTATCGATTTCAGCATTGTGCTGTATCATCGCCTCTTCGAAGGAGGGGATGTAGTATTCCGTTTTCAGTTCATTGAATGGAATGGTTTGATGTGGAGTGTTGTAAGGTTTGAAAAATGGATTTCCGGCTATCGCTGAACCGGCAGCTGTCAATACAGTCATACTAAGGATTATTTTCTTTAACATACGTAATTATTTTAAATTGAATTTATTCTCTGATAAGTTTTTGAACACACACGCCCTGTGGAGTTACGACATGCAGCAGATATATTCCCTGATTGAAATCACCGAGATCGATAACTCCCGAACGCTCCGGCTGACTTTTTCTAATCAGCGTTTTTCCACTCAGATCAGTCACTATCCACTGACTTACATCAACCTGCTGACTATCGAAATAAAAAATGCCTTTCGAGGGGTTGGGATAAACACGAATTTCGCCGGATAAATTGTTTCTGGTAATGGAAATACCGGTATCGCTAACCGGGATATAGCTTATTTTAATCTGGCCAGCCTTTCGGATGACCGTTTCCTTATTAAACTGAAATGGGATGAACGTTGAAATAACTGTTCCGGCATCACCACCCCAAAACTCAAGACCTGATTTAATAAGGCTGGCTCTCGAATACTTAAAATCGGAATAATTGATTGATGATACAGCCCGGAAATCATCATATACCGGCAAAAAGGCTGTTTTCCTCAGTACAGCACCATCGGAATTATACTCGTAGCGGTACTGTAAGACATTTTCCCAGTAAATATTTTTCCAGTATTGATACAGTTCGCCGGTCAACCGGCGAGCTGTATCGTAGGTGTAACGGATATTTTGATTGTACTCCCACTTGTTACCGGTTTTATCCCACAACTTCTGTATTTCTGATGATTTTATTTTGCCATCAGGCAAATAGAAGGTTTCGCACTTTGTTACATTTACCCAGCCTGTATCCGTTTTTTCAGAAAATAACAGATTAATAAGCTTTGCAGAGTCGTTATAGCTGAAATTTATTTTTGATTCACCCGGCAAAAAACCGGATGAATATCTGTATATTGTAATTTGTTCGGTTAAATCCTTGTCGTTGTATATATAATCAGTATTCAGTGTTTTAATCCAGTAATCGCCTGACCGGTTGTAATCGGTTTTGTTCGTGAGTAAATGCTGATTATAGCTGCATTCTGATTTCGAGATTAATGTTGTATTTCCGTTTACCACATTCTGATGCGTTTCTTTTATCAGATTACCATCGCTGTACTCATAAATGATATGATAAAAGGTTTCCCAGTTATTGTTATTCCACCTGTTCATGCGTTGCAAAGTACAAAGTCCGCTGCTGTAGAGCCATTCGGTCTGATTTCGGCGCGCCCATTCATCGCCTTTCAACACGTATTTGGTTTCCAGTGTTTTCAGCTTATTATCGTTATAATAATACAGATAACGGTATGTGCTGTCAGTGTCGGTAACCTGTACTTCGGTAATCAGCTGGTCGGTATCAGTCTGAGCAAATATCGGACAGACAGGCATCAGTAAAGCCAGCATCAGGAGAGAGAATGGTTCCAACAGCCTCATTCTTTGTAGAATTTTAATCTCTGTAAATATTAAAAACCTTCAAAGATAAACACAAATGTTGATTCCAACAAAAAACGAATTCAACCTTTAGCAATTTTAATACTCTTGCTGATATACTGACACTTAGACTATTTTTTCGAAATCGATTTTATTGAAGATTATTTTTTCGAAATCGAAAAAAAATGATTAACATTGCAGTCAGATATGTAGCTCCAAAAACAATACTGCTATGAAAAAAATTTTCACACCTTACATCAAATCACTGGATGCTGCTGACATTGAAACAGCTGCCGACGTTCTGGAAGAAAACGGGACAAAAAGTATAATTGATATACTCAACTGGCCGGATCAATATCCTTACAAACCAATCACTTATTTTTACATCGGGAGGTCTGCCAATGCGGTTTTCATTAAGTATTCGGTGAAAGGTTCCATGCTGAAAGCTGTTTATTCCGAAGACAATTCGCCGGTGCACGAAGACAGCTGTGTAGAGTTTTTTTGCATGCCCGAAGGCGCGAAGAAATATACAAATTTTGAGTTCAACTGCATCGGTACCTGTTCGGCAAGCAGCCGCCGCAGCCGCAACGAAGATATTGTCCTTTTCTCAACAGAAGAGATGGCAACCATTCAGCGTTACCCTTCCATGGGCCGTCGGGCTTTCAAGGAAATGGAGGGCATGTTCGAATGGGAACTCACCGTTAAAATTCCCATGAAACTGATGAATATCAGCTCTGAAAATCTTCCCGAAAAAATCAGGGTAAATTTCTACAAATGTGCTGACGACACCGACTCCATGCACTTTGTAAGCTGGGCGCCCATCAATACTGAAAATCCCGATTTTCACCGGCCGGAGTATTTCGGAGAACTGTATTTCACGGAAAAATAATTCTTTTGCACAAATAACGACTGCCTGAACTAACAAAATTTCAGGCAGTCATTTTTATTTCCCGTAATATTTACAAAAATTGCTGTTTTTTGTAAAAACATTGGAACGTGTCTTTCTTTTTTTTGTATTTTCGTACCAACAAAAAAATACTATACAAATCTCCTGACAATGAAAAAAATTATCACCGGAACATTGATCCTTGGTGCATGCCCATCTTTCCTGGCTGCACAAAACAATTTTCCGAACGTAATCTTTATCCTTGCAGATGATCTGGGTTATTCGGACATAGAGCCCTACGGTCAAGAAAAAATAAAAACCCCCAACTTTTCAGCCATGACCCGGAACGGGATGCAGTTTATGCAGTTCTATGCCGGAACATCAGTTAGCGCTCCTTCCAGAGCCAGCCTTATGACCGGACTGCACACCGGGCATACCCGCATCAGAGGTAACATGGAACATATACCTGAAGGTCAGGAATCTATAGGCAGTTCGCTGACACTGGGTGATCTGTTTCATCAGGCAGGCTATGTTACCGGATGTTTCGGAAAATGGGGTCTTGGATACCCAAATTCAGGTTCGGAAGCGACAGACAAAGGTTTTGATGAATTCTACGGATACAACTGTCAACGAAAAGCACATACCTACTATCCGCAATGGCTGTATGACGGCAAGACAAAAGTCCTGCTTAACGGGAAATCCTATTCACAAGACTTAATCCATCAAAAGGCATTAGAGTTTATACGCAAAAACAAAGACCGTTCCTTTTTCGGATATTTTACCTATACACTTCCTCACGCAGGACTGGAACAGCCCAACGACAGTATATTGAAAATGTATTCCGGAAAGTTTCCCGAACCAAAAGCTTTCAAAGGTTACGGCGATTACGCCGCTACACCGAAGCCGAGAGCTCAGTTTGCCGGAATGGTCACCCGCCTGGATGCCTATGTGGGCCAAATCCGAAATGAACTCGAAAAACTCGGAATAGCTGAAAACACACTCATCATTTTCACCAGCGACAACGGTCCGCACCTTGAAGGCGGTGCCGACCCGGTATTCTTTGCCAACGACCAGACGCTCAGAGGTACAAAACAATCGCTCTATGAAGGTGGTATGCGTGTTCCAATGATAGCGGAATGGAAAGGTACTATCAAATCGGGCACCATCAGTGAACTTCCCGCGGCTTTTTGGGACATGATGCCCACTTTCACCGACATCACCGGGCAGCAGAAATGCTGGAAACAAACCACCGATGGAATTTCCATTCTTCCGGAACTGAAAGGAAACGGCACGCAGAAAGAACATAAATACCTGTACTGGGAATTTCATGAAGAAAACGGACGGCAAGCACTCCGTCAGGGTGACTGGAAACTGATCCGACAAAACATCAGGAGCGGAAATCCCACATTAGAACTCTATGATCTGAAAAATGATCCTTTCGAAAAGAACAACCTGGCGACTACCAACAGCAACCGGGGAAACAGGATGAATAAGCTCCTGGATAAAGCACATATTCACTCCGAACTTTTCAATTTTGGCATTAACGAAGAATAAAAAACGCTATGAAAAAAGTATTTCAACTGCTGACATTTCTAACCATCTCTGTAATGATCTATTCTCAAAATTCAGCTACCATCAGTCTGAACTCCGGATGGCAATTCTCCGAAGCCGGAAAAAACGAATGGAAAGATGCTGTTGTGCCGGGTTCGGTTCAGTCCGACCTGATACGCTTGGGTATCCTGCCCGATCCGTATTACGGAACCAACGAGAACGTAGTGCAGTGGCCCGAAGAAAAGGACTGGGACTACAAACAAACCTTCACTGTCACACCCGAACAGCTCAAATCGGACGAAGCGCTGCTTGTTTTCGAAGGCCTGGATACACATGCCGATGTATTTCTCAATGGTTCCTGCATACTGCAAACACAAAACATGTTTGTGGGTCATAAAATTCCGGTGAAAAATTCACTGTGTGCCGGTGAAAACAAATTGTACATCCGGTTTTATTCGCCCGTGAAACTTATGGAACCGGCACGAATGACAGCCGGATACGAATATCCTGCCGGTAACGATCACAGCGACAAAAAAGTAAGCATCTTCAACCGGAAAGCGCCCTATCAGTTTGGTTGGGACTGGGGAATCCGAATCGTTCAAATGGGCATCTGGAAACCTGTCGCACTGCAATTCTACAACCAGGCCTGCATTGACAATCTTTACGTCAAACAACTATCGGTCAGCAAAGGCCAGGCACAAACCGATAATCAGATTGAAATACTTTCCACGTCCAAAATTCCGGTGAAGATTGTGACAGGCGCCGTTTTCAATGGCAGAGAAATCCAAACTGCTGAAAAACAAGCGGTCTTACAAAAAGGAAAAAACAACGTCAGCATCGCTTTAACCATCGACAATCCGGAACTTTGGATGCCATCGGGATGGGGAAAACAAAACCGCTACGATTTCTATGCAAAAGTTTATTCGGGGGACCGGCTTATCGCGGAGAAAACCGAAAAAACAGGATTACGAAAAGTGCGGCTGGTACAGCAGCCCGATGAACATGGAAAATCGTTTTATTTTGAAGTAAACGACATTCCGCTGTTTGCCAAAGGCACCAATTACATACCCGGTGAAATACTGCGCACAAAACAGGACAAAGCCTATTACGACAGGCTTTTCGATAATCTGACGGAAGCCAACATGAATTTTATCCGTGTGTGGGGTGGCGGGACTTATGAGGATGACTATTTTTATCAGCTGGCCGATGAAAAAGGAATACTCGTGTGGCAGGATTTCATCTTCGGATGCGTACCTTATCCTTCGGACGATGCATTTCTTGCAAATGTCAGGGAAGAGGTAATTTATAATGTAAAACGACTCCGCAACCATCCCTCACTCGCATTCTGGTGTGGTAATAACGAAATTGACGAAGGTCTTGACCACTGGGGCTGGGATAAGGAATATTCAGCAGAGATCAACAAGGAATGGCGGGAAGGATACAATAAAACATTCCACAAATTGATACCCGAACTGGTAAATGAATACGATGGCACACGAAGTTATATACACGGGTCACCATACGACTCCAACTGGGGCAACCTGGAATCTTTCCGTTCGAGTGATGTGCACGACTGGGGATTGTGGCACGGCCGGATGCCCTTCGAAGCCATGGCCGAAAGGTTGCCGCGCTTTGCCAGCGAATTCGGATTTCAGTCATTTCCCGAAATGAAAACCATACGGACATTTGCCACCGAAAAAGATTTCGACATCAACTCCGACGTCATGAAAATTCATCAGAAAAGCGGCATTGGCAATACGGTAATTAAGCAATACATGGACATGTACTATCATGCTCCGAAAAACTTCGAAGATTTTGTATATGTAGGACTAGTAATGCAGGGCAATGGCATGAAGGAAGCCGTAGAAGCCAACCGCCGCGGCAGACCTTACTGCATGGGAGCACTTTTCTGGCAGCTCAATGACGACTGGCCCGTGGTATCGTGGTCGAGTGTGGATTACTACAACAACTGGAAAGCGCAGCATTACAAAATGCGGGATGTGTTTGCACCCGTGGCTCTTGGTTCGGTAATAAAAGACAACAAGCTCAGCTACCTCACTATGTCTGACAAACTTGAAGATGTAAACAACCTCGTACTGAATGTTCTGGTAATTGATTTCTCGGGTAAAAAACTGAAAAGTTACAGCGAAACAGTAACCGCGAAAGCCAATACCAGCCGGATTGTGAAAACATTTGACACAGACCTGTTGCTTACTGAGGATCAAAAATATAACTGCGTAATTCATGCCTGGCTAAGCGACAAAAACGGTAAAAATATTTCAGTGAAAGATTACTATTTCTACTGGCCGAACAAACTGAATTTACCGAAAACGACTATCAGCAAATCAGTGAAATACGAGGACGGGAAATACACCATTACCCTGTCATCAAGCAAACTGGCGAAAGATGTTTTTGTGGAAATACCTATTCAGGGAGCACGTTTTTCAGACAATTTTTTTGATTTGCTTCCGGGACAAAAGAAAGTGATCACAATTACTTCGCCAGAATTAAAGAAAACTAAAAAAACAGATATAACAATTAAACATCTGAGAGAAACGTATTAGGAGGCCTCAAAAATCCCCCTTGGGGGACTTTTTATTAGTGCAGTTTTAAAGTCTTTGCTCTTTGTTCTTTTGTCTTTGTTCTAATAACCTTACAAAAAATGTACAAACTGGAAATTTGCGCCAATTCAGTGGCGAGTTGCGTGGAAGCACAAAAGGGAGGTGCATCGAGGGTTGAACTTTGCGCCGCCATTCCCGAAGGAGGTACAACTCCCTCCTACGGTGAAATTGCGGTAGCCCGCGAGCTGCTCGATATCAGCCTGCATGTGATCATTCGCCCACGGGCAGGAGATTTTCTTTACTCCCGAACCGAACATAAAATCATGCTCAAAGACATCGTCATTGCCCGTAAACTGGGGGCTGACGGTGTGGTTATCGGCTGCCTGACCCCTGACGGCGATGTGGATATAATCCGTAACAGGGAACTGATAGACGCGGCAAAGGGCATGAGTGTCACTTTTCACCGGGCTTTCGATATGTGCCGGAATCCACTGGAAAGTCTGGAGAAAATCATAGAGCTGGGATGCGACAGAATTCTGACATCCGGTCAGCAACCCAAAGCAGAACAGGGCATTGATTTGCTGAAACAACTCATCAACCTGGCTGATAAACGGATCATAATAATGCCCGGAAGTGGCATCAACGAAAATAACATCGCATACATTGCACACGAAACAGGAGCTACCGAATTTCATCTTTCGGCGCGAAGCCCCAGGCTAAGTCAGATGCAGTACCGCAACCCGAACGTATCAATGGGTGGCAAAGGAATTGAAATCAATGAATACGAGCAAAACACCACCGATGCGCTGAAAGTAAGCAAAACACTTGAAAATCTTAATAATCAACTAATATAAAACTATCATGAGACTTAAAACATTCAAAATTCTTATTCCGTTAATGCTTGTAATGCTGAGTGGCCTGACCCTTAAAGCTACCGAAGCTAACTTCCGGGTAATTCCGCTGCCCAATGAAATTAAAAACACTAATGCCGGTGCATTTAATCTGAATGCTACTACCCGCATAATCTACCCGAAAGGGAATGAAATGATGAAAAAAAATGCCGAATTCCTGTCGGATTACCTGAAAGAAATTACAGGTATCAAACTGGCTGTAAGCAATTCCGGTTCGAAATCAAATGCCATCATACTTGAGAAAGGATTGAAACATGCAAATCCGGAAGCCTATAAACTGACTGTAACCTCAAAAAACATCATCATTGCTGGAGCAGGTGAAGGAGGCGTATTCTACGGCATCCAGACTTTACGCAAAGCCACACCCATCGGCACGACTAAGATAAGCTATCCGGCCGTTACCATTCTCGATTCGCCGCGCTTCGTTTATCGCGGTATGCATCTCGATGTGGCACGCCATTTCATGTCGGTTGATTTTGTAAAGAAATATATCGACATTCTGGCATTGCATAACGTGAACACCTTCCACTGGCATCTGACCGAAGATCAGGGATGGCGCATTGAAATAAAAAAATATCCGAAACTGACTGAGATTGGTTCTATGCGTACAGAAACAGTTATCGGGCATAATACTGGCAAATTCGATGGAAAACCCCATGGAGGTTACTATACACAGGAACAAATCAGAGACATCGTTGCCTATGCTCAGGCTCGTTACATCACAATCATTCCCGAAATAGACCTTCCCGGACATATGCTGGCAGCTCTGGCAGCTTACCCCGAATTCGGATGTACAGGCGGACCTTACGAGGTAGAAAAAACCTGGGGTGTCTTTGACGATGTACTCTGCCCCGGTAAAGAAAAAACATTTACCTTTCTGGAAGATGTTCTGACTGAAGTAATGGCACTTTTCCCTTCAAAATACATCCATATCGGCGGTGACGAATGCCCGAAAGTACGCTGGACTAAATGCCCCGATTGTCAGGCAAAAATTAAGGAACTCGGTCTGAAAGACACCGAAAAACATAAAAAAGAATTTTACCTGCAAAGCTACGTGACCGAGCGAATCGAAAAGTTTCTGAACAAAAACGGACGCAGCATCATCGGCTGGGACGAAATTCTGGAAGGCACCCTGGCACCCAACGCAACGGTGATGTCGTGGCGCGGTATCGAAGGGGGAATAGAAGCTGCTAAAATGGGACACGATGTGATTATGACACCCAACAGTTACATGTATTTCGATCACTACCAAAGTTCCGATACAGAAAATGAACCGATAGCTATCGGAGGTTTTTTACCCGTAGAACGTGTTTACAGCTACGAACCGTTACCTGATACGTTGACTCCCGAACAAAAGAAACATATTCTGGGCCCTCAGGCAAATATATGGACTGAATACATCCCCGATAGTAAGCAGGTGGAATACATGCTGCTACCACGACTGGCAGCACTTTGTGAAGTTCAATGGACACAACCCGAAAAGAAAGACTACACCAGTTTCATTGCCCGCCTTCCGCACATGATTCAGCTCTACGATCTGTACAAACTCAATTACGCTACACATGTATTTGATATTCAGGCTAATTTAACACCAAAACCAGAAAAAGGAAGTCTCGAAGCCTCCTTCAAAACCATCGACAATGCACCGGTTTATTATACGCTCGACGGTTCGGAGCCAACAACAAAATCCAGTCTTTACAGCGATCCTGTCAGTCTTAATCAGAATGGAACAATTAAAGCAAAAGCTTTTCGGACCAATGGCAAAGACAGCCGTACATTTACCCAAACGGTCAACCTGAATAAGGCCAGTCTGAAACCCATTAAACTACTCACAAAACCTGCACGTAATTACGGTTACACAGGTGCCTCCCTGCTCAACGACGGTCTTTCCGGAAAAGGAATCAACTATAAAACAGGACGATGGATCGGTTTCTCGGGAGATAATCTGGAAGCAGTAATCGATCTGCAGAAACCTACTGAAATATCCAGAGCTTCCATTAAAAACTGTGTGGTTACCGGTGACTGGATACTTGATGCACAGGCATTTACAGTAGAAGTTTCGAACGACGGAGAGAACTTCACTTATGCTGCGGGTCTGGAAACAAATCCATCAGACAAAACCGAGCACTGGAAAGGTATAGTAACGCACATGGTTACATTTCGCCCTGTCACAACCAGGTACGTAAAAGTAACCGTAAAACCTTTTACTGCATTTCCGGCATGGCATGGTGGAGATGGCAAACCTTATATTTTCGTAGATGAAATAAGCGTAGATTAAAAAACATTCAACATTTAATTAATGAGACTGATACAAAAAAATGTGTCAGTCTCATTAATTTTATTCAAGAAGTAAAAGTCATCCATCAAAAAAACAATCTGATAATCTGACAATAAATCACTAAAAACAGGGATGATTAGTTATTTCATTTTAGAGAAAATGAATCCTGAAATCTACCTTCACGATTTCCCTCCAAACAGGTTGAATGGCATTTGATAATAAAACAGAAAAGTTCAGCTAAAATCTTGTTTTTTTCTTAATAAAAGTTCCCCATCCCGTTTCAATTGTTCAATATTGATTATTTTTGTAAAAAAATAATTGATGGAACTTTACGAAATATTCAAAAAACATCCTGTAATATGTACCGATAGCCGGAATTGTCCGGAAGGTTCACTGTTTTTTGCACTGAAAGGCGATAACTTCGACGCGAATGCCTTTGCACTTTCGGCGCTCGAAAAGGGTTGCGCCTATGCCGTGATAGACGACAAACAATACGCTGTGGATGAACGATTTATTCTTGTCGATAATGTGCTGAAAACCCTGCAGGATCTGGCGTGTCACCATCGCCGTCAACTGGGAACTACCATTATCGGAATTACAGGAACCAACGGTAAAACCACCACCAAGGAACTTATTGCAGCCACACTCAAACAAAAATACAAGATTCATTTCACAGAAGGTAACCTGAACAATCATATCGGGGTACCTCTGACACTGCTTCAACTCACTGCAGAACACGAACTGGCAGTCGTCGAAATGGGTGCCAATCATCCGGGTGAAATAAAAGTACTGGCAGATATTGCGCAACCTGATTACGGAATCATTACCAACGTTGGTAAGGCTCATCTGGAAGGTTTCGGTTCATTCGAAGGAGTCATGAGAACCAAAGGCGAACTTTACGACTACATTTATAAAAGCGGGGGAAAGATTTTTCTGAATACCGGAAATGCCTTTCTAAACTCCATGTCGAAAAAAGCAAAATTCATCAGCCCGGACAGAATTCTGTCGTATGAACTCGGCAGCAACCTGAAAGGCCATGTGGCAGTTGGTAAAACACTTTCGTGCAATCCGCTGCTCCACCTGAAAGGCCAGACTAAGGAAGGTGATTTTGAAATCCGGACTCAATTAATTGGAATGTACAACGCCGAAAATGTATTGTCGGCAGCCACCATCGGAACACATTTCGGGGTGAGTAATGAACTGATAAAAAAAGGTCTGGAAGAGTATATTCCCCGGAATAACCGGTCGCAGTTAACCATCAGCGAACACAATAAAATCATTGCCGATGCCTATAACGCTAACCCGACGAGTATGCATGCTGCCATCCTGAATTTTGCACAGATGGATGTACCCGAAAAAACACTCATATTGGGCGATATGCTCGAGCTTGGCAAACAATCGGCCGATGAACATCAGAAAATTGCAGATCTGCTGAAAGATAAAGGATTTTCTTCCGTTTACCTGGTAGGAAAAAGTTTTCAGGCCACCAAAAGCTATTTTAGAAAGTTCGCCGACATCGGGGCGCTTATCGACGAAATCCGCGAAAACCCGCTGCAAAACCGATTTATACTGGTGAAGGGTTCGCACGGCATTCATCTCGAAAAAATACTGGAATTGATTTAATTACATATACATTAGCTCGAAAAAATGGAAAAGAAAAAAATGACCATATTACTGGTTGCTTTGGGTGTTGTGATTGCGGCACTGATAGCCGGTTTGTTATACACGATGAACGCATCGTCGGAAAAAGATGAACAAATTGCAGCAACTGAAGAAATGATAACTTCTGAAAAACAACAACTGGAAACCGAATATAAAGATCTGGCAGGGGAATACGACGGATACACCATGACCATCCACAACGATTCGCTGCTGAAACTTTTCAACGAAGAAAAAATAAAGGTAAATAAACTGCTGGAGGAACTCAAAACCACTAAAAGCTCGAACGCCAAACGCATCATCGAACTAAAAAAAGAACTTGCCGCCCTGCGCAAGGTGATGGTTCATTATGTCAATCAGATAGATTCGCTTAACCTGCAAAACAAACGGCTTACCAACGAAAACTACGAAGTTCGTCAGAAGTATGCCTCTGCATCGGCTACAGCAGAACAACTTTCGAAAGAAAAAGAAAGTCTGAATGAAGTAGTAACCCGGGCCGCCATTCTCGAAGTGTATAATTTCAGCATGACGCCGCTCGACAAACGCAACAAAAAAACCGACCGGGCATCCAAAATCACCACACTCCAGTTCAATTACACCATCGGGAAAAACATTACCGCTACTCCGGGACAGAAAACGGTTTACGTGCGCCTCACCCGCCCCGACGATGAACTGATGACAAAAAGTAACGATACCTATTTCACTTACGAAAATAAACAGATAGCCTGCTCGCTCAGCAAGGATTTTGAATACAGCGGCGAAGCCCGTAATGACGTACTATACTGGAAAGTAGAAGAAATCCTGCAAATCGGGAACTACCGCGCTGACTTCTTTGCCGACAACAACAGGATAGGTACATTTACCTTCCGGATTGAAAAAAAATAGTATCTTTACAGTCAGATAAAATGAATATATTCCGATGACTGCAGAGTCCCGAAAATTTGGCATTGCTGCCGGAAAAATAGCTTTCGATGAAAAGCACCGAAGCACGATAAAATTCAACATATCGCGCTACGAGGCTGCTTTTGCCAAAGGTCTGGCACGTTACAGAGACGCGAACAGTGCAAAAAATACTGCCGCTGCCATCAAACGGGATGTTCTGAAAAACTGGGATAAATACCTGCTTGAGTTTGAGAAAAACATAACAGCCAACGGCGCGGAGGTGCTTTGGGCTGAAAATGAAGCTGAAGCCACTGCATATATCCGGAAAATACTTACCGAAAACGAAGCCCGTTTGCTAGTGAAAAGTAAATCGATGACCACCGAAGAAATTGAACTGAATGAAACAGCAAAAAGTCTGGGTGTCGAATCAGTTGAAACAGACCTGGGTGAATTCATCGTGCAGGTTGCCGGCGAAAGGCCTTATCACATCGTTACTCCGGCCATGCATAAGTCAAAAAAGGACATTGCCGTGCTTTTCAACGAAAAATTCAACACACCAGCCGACAGCACTCCCGAAGAGCTGACCGACTACGTAAGAGGAGTTCTGAGAAAAAAATATACGGCAGCCGAAGTCGGAGTAACCGGAGCCAACTTCCTGATAGCCGATGCCGGAGGCATTTCGGTAACGGAGAATGAAGGAAACGGAATCATGTCCACAGCTTTCCCGAAAGTGCATATTGTGATAGCCGGTATTGAAAAAATTATTCCGAAAATGAGTCAGCTCGGAATATTTTATCCGTTGCTTGCAGCACACGGCACCGGCCAGCAGATTACAGCCTACAACAGCATTTTCACATCGCCCCGCAAATCAGGCGAGACCGACGGACCCGAAAAAATGTACGTAATTTTGCTGGATAACGGGAGAACAACTATATTTGCAGATGATGAAGCCTGTGAATCGCTGGCTTGCATCCGTTGCGGAGCTTGTCTCAATGGCTGTCCGGTTTATAAAACCATCGGCGGCTACACGTACGACAGTACCTACAGCGGACCAATCGGCTCTGTGATTACCCCTTTTTTGAAAGGATTTAAGGATTACTCGCATCTCAGTTTTGCTTCCAGTCTGTGCGGAAGATGCAACGAAGTTTGCCCTGTTAGAATTCCGCTCACCGACATCCTGCTTGCAAACCGCAGAAAAGCTGTCGAACAGGGACTAAGACCAAAAGCTGAGAAATGGGTGATGAAGGGTTACAGGTATATCAGTTCGAAGCGTGCGGGATTTGATTTTTTCCCTCCGGGACTGAAGAATATTGGAGTGATGCCGTTCAATTATATCGGCTGGGGACCTCACAGAACGATGCCTTCTTTTTCAAAAAAATCATTTTCGGAAACATACAGATATAAATATAAAAACTTAATTAAATAATGAAAACCAATTTTACGAAGAATATACTGATATTGCTGGGAATTTCAGTTTTTTCTTTTTTATTTACTTCCTGTGAAAAAGAAGATAAATATATTGACTGGAAAGTACTGAATGAACGCTGGCTTGAACAACATAAGAATGATCCCGGATTTAAGGTAACAGAATCGGGCTTATGCTACAAGGTAATCCGGCTGGGTAATCCGAATGACCGTAAAGCCACATCGACAAGCTTTATCAATGTAAACTACGAAGGCAAACTGATAAACGACTCCATATTCGACGAAAGCGAACAATATCAAAACTATTTGTCGAACATGATTAGCGGATGGCAGGAAGGCGTCATAAAAATGCATACCGGCGACATTTATCAGTTTTATATTCCCTGGGAACTGGGTTACGGTAAAGATGGTTCCGGAAGTATTCCGCCTTATTCCACACTTATATTTCAGGTAGAGTTGGTAAACTCAATGGATTAAAAAAAACGCCATGAAACGCGCGGGTTTTATACTGCTTTTTGGTCTGATGCTGGGATTTATTTCTGCTCAGGAATATACCGTTGAAAGTGTTCCCAATCCGATTACACTCAATGCTCATCATTATGTAAGCAATCCGGACGGCATACTCAGTGAAAGCACCGTAAACACCCTGAACGTTAAACTGGACAGTCTGGCACAAACCAACGGTGCTCAGGTTGCTGTGGTTGTTCTCAACTCCATTGGATATGAAGACATTAACAACTTCGCCTGGAGCCTTTTCAACAAATGGAAAATTGGGAAAGAAAAAAAGGACAACGGACTGCTCGTTCTTTTTGTACTGGATCAGAAAAAAGTCCGTTTTGAAAACGGTTATGGTCTGGAGGGCGTCATTCCCGATGCTATTGCAAAACGTATTCAGACCACAGCCATGATACCCGAGTTCCGGAATGGAAATTACGATGCGGGGATGCTGACCGGAGTCATTTCTATTATTTCGGCAATTAATCGTGAACCGGTAGCTGAAGAAGTTGTGAAACCGGCTTTTCAATGGGATGAAGTACTTCCTTATGCCCTGGCAGCCTATATCTTGCTGTCGCTGCTAACATTTCTGTGGATCCGCAGCATAGTCAATCAGACAAAGAAGAACAACACGCTCACCAGCAACTTGTCGCGCTACAAAGTAATCAGGGAAAACAACAATTCTGTCGCTTCGATGGTCGGATTGTACCTCCCGCTGATAGCACTGGCTTTGATACTTTTCTTCGCAAGTGCCGTTTACCTCATCTTCCTGCTGCCTGTACCGATCACCGTGCTGCCGTCGTACCTCTACGGTCGTCGTCAGATGACTAAGGTTCGGCGCTCACCCATCCCCTGTAAAGTATGCGGAAATCAGATGCATATCCTTTCCGAAAAAGAAGATGACGCTCATCTCCGCCTTTCACAGCAGCTTGAAGAAGAACTGAAAGCTGTTGATTACGATGTGTTTGTATGTGAAAACTGCAAGGAAGAAGCAATTTTTACTCTGGATAAAAAAAGCCAGTACGAAACTTGTCCCCGATGCAACACTAAAGCTTTTATTCTGAATTCGAAAAGAATGATTGTGGCCCCAACTTATGTTCATGCCGGTACCGAACGCTTGACCTATAAATGCAAATTTTGCGGGTATCAGGAAAATAACAATCGCAACCTTCCACGCCTCAAACGCACAAACAGCGGTTTCTTCGGTGGCGCGGTTGGCGGAGGCATGTTCAGCGGTGGTGGCGGTTTTGGAGGCGGCGGAGGAAGCTTCGGAGGTGGCATGTCGGGTGGAGGTGGTGCTACCAGTGGCTGGTAGGTTTTATTGCACTTAAAATGAATTTATGCATTATTAATTATAAATTTTAATTTTATGAAGAAGACAGGTATCATCATTATTATCGTACTCGCAGCTATTCTTTTTTTATGGGGAATGGGAAGCTACAACGGGTTGGTTAATTCGCAGGAAAATGTCAAATCACAATGGGGAAATGTAGAAAATCAATATCAGCGTCGTGCTGACCTGATCCCTAACCTGGTGGAAACTGTGAAAGGTTATGCAACACACGAAAAATCGACATTCGAAGAAGTAATTGCCGCCCGCGCTAAAGCAACTCAGATTACCATTGATCCCACCAACCTGACACCCGAAAAACTTCAGGAATTTCAGGCTGCGCAGGGTCAGTTGGGCAGTGCGCTTGGTCGTTTAATCGCTGTTGCTGAAAATTATCCCGAACTGAAAGCAAATCAGAATTTTCTCGAACTGCAGGCTCAGCTCGAAGGTACCGAAAACCGCATATCGGTGGAACGGAATAAATTCATCGAAATGGCCAAAAAATACGATGTAGCTATCCGGCAATTCCCCAAGAATATTGTTGCCGGATTATTCAATTTTGAAAAAATCCCTTATTTTACCGCACAGGAAGGTGCCGAAAAAGCGCCTCAGGTAAAATTCTGATTTTCAATATAAAAACATAAACTTCAACCTGTCACCAAATGGCAGGTTGTTTAATATTTAAAATATGTCATACACTCCATCCCCCGACAGATATGCAAACTCTGTAGGATATAACTACTGCGGAAAAAGCGGTCTGCAACTGCCAAGATTGTCGATGGGACTTTGGCACAACTTCGGTGACGTAAATGATCTGACCGAAGCCCGAAAAATGCTTGAAACCGCCTTTGATAATGGTATCACACATTTCGACCTGGCAAATAATTACGGTACACCCTTCGGAAGTGCTGAGGCTAATTTTGGAAAAATACTGAAGGAGGATTTCGCCCGCTACCGCGACGAAATGATTATCAGTACGAAAGCCGGACACACGATGTGGGACGGACCGTATGGCGACTGGGGTTCACGCAAATATCTCATAGCCAGTCTGAACCAAAGTCTGAAACGTATGGGCCTGGATTATGTGGATATTTTCTATTCACATCGCTATGATCCGCATACTCCACTGGAAGAAACGATGGGAGCACTGTCGGATATGGTCAGACAGGGCAAGGCACTTTATGTTGGAATATCTAAATATCCGACTGACAAAGCCCGTCAGGCATACCGCATACTGGCTGATAATGGCACACCTTGTCTTATCAATCAGGACAGATACAACATTCTGACACGCGATATAGAACAAACGGTACTGCCACTGGCCAAAGAAAAAGGGATAGGTTTTATTGCATTTTCACCTTTAGCCCAGGGTTTGCTCAGCAACAAGTATCTGAAAGGAATACCTGAAAATTCACGGGCAGCTCAATCTTATGGGTTTTTACAGAAAGATCAGATTACTCCCCAACTTGTAAATAAACTCATTAAACTCAATGAATTCGCTAAAAAAAGAGGTCAAAGTCTTGCTCAGATGGCATTAGCGTGGTGTCTTCATGACAGTCAGGTTAATTCTGTTATCATCGGGACAAGCTCTGTGAATCAGTTGAAAGATAACCTTGGAGCTCTGAAAAACACTCATTTTACGGATGAGGAAATGTGGCTGGTTGGAGAAATTGCAGGATAATTTTTTACCGCATATTTAAATATTCGACACGGGTTAAACACAGTCCGTGTCGATTGTTTTTAAACCTGATTGTCAGTATTCAATTTTATCCTCTTTATCATCCCATAGCTTAAAAGCTTCTGCGGCTTCATCGGCGAGTAAATGATGAGTTTCAACTTTACGTTGTTCGGGCTTCAAACTGATTTCGTCGTAAATAAACGAATCGTCAAAACCGATATTTTTCGCTTCAGT
>Ga0316603_10000184_pt1 | contig 36159 bp, 21 predicted proteins | sample OWC_soil_day10_n_FD_207649 | JGI IMG/M metagenome (GOLD analysis project Ga0316603, IMG submission 207649) | Wetland soil microbial communities from Old Woman Creek delta, Ohio, United States - OWC_soil_day10_noCT | ecosystem: Environmental > Terrestrial > Soil > Wetlands | place: USA: Ohio... | reverse complement strand
GCCTTTACAATGATACCGCCATTTGAATAATCAGCAACAATATTTTCTATTACGCCATTTGAAGCTAAACCTGCACTATTATCAGTCCAAAGCAAGTCTGCATCCCAATTCTTTGTGACATCAGGGATACTTCCTGAAATAGCAGAATTTGCACGGCTTACAGGTATACGTATTGCTGAACCGGGAGTTACCATATAGCAATTAGAAGCAGAAACAGCAGTAGGAGTAACTAATATGCTTGTTGTTACTCGCGTATCATAACTCATAGATCCATTTAAGCTTATATTATAAGTATAATTTACATTACGTTTCACACTATAATTTTGGCTGTTATCTGCACCTAAATAAACTCTATAAACGGAACTAAAAGTAGTACCTTTGGCAGATATATCAACATAAGTAGCACCGGTAGGAGCATAAGTAACCTTTTCACGTTCATTTGTTGTAGTTCCTGTAGAACCGCCAACACTCACACGTCCACCTCTACGATTCTCATACATGTAAAAAGAGGTTGTATAATTACTTGTATTTAACCCTGTTATTGACGTATCAAACCAATCTCCTGAAACAGAAGAAGCATCGTCTCCAACAGCCAAATCTGTAACTAAGGATTCATTTGTATTAGGCCGAGCAACAATGTACCCTTTTTTAGGCAGATTCTTAATCGTATATCCAGTTATTACAATACCATTTTTTCCCGTTATATTTAATGTTATTTTAGCTGATAAACGAGATATTGCAAAATCAGAAGAGGATATTGTTGTTCCAGAAGAAGATATTGCTACATTACTTTTGCTACCAGACATAACTAAACCTGAAGTAGAACTATCACTTATTTTTATACCCTCCAAAGTAGAAGTTGAACTCAATAAAGTTTTGAGTTTTGATTCACTGGTTGCAACAAAACCATCAAACAATGTAGAGTTGTAAGTATTAGCTATTGCATAAACGGTATTGCCTGTACCAACCCGAGTAGTCAAAGTTACAGAATTACCAGTGTTACTGTAACCATGGCCGATAAGATTGCCACTACCATTATATACTAAAACATGCAAATTATATATTCCACTTTCATTAAAAGTAGCTTTCGTAGATACTTCTTGAGCAGTATCGTTTCCAACTGATACACGCAATACTGCTAGACTTTCGGTATTATCTAATGGTTCTCGTTCTGTGCAAGATAGATTTGAGAAAGCACATACAAGTAAAAACATGCAAATATACTCTATTCGAAAAATAAACTTTACCATAACATTACTCTTTTACACAACGTTCAATATATCCATATCAGCTTGAATAAGACCACAACTTTCACAGAGAATCAACGTTAACAAATACTCGCTTACCTGATATTGCTTGCATACTTAAGCTAAAAGAACTACTTATATAGATTTTAAATATTCCTCCACTTCTTCAAAACGGGCATCCTTAAGCAAAATATTCTTTTGAGCATCCAAAAGGTAAAGAGACGGAATAGCTTTCAAATCATATATTTCTTTGTCTTTAACCACTTCTCCCTTACTATCATGCCCATTAATCCATAAAGATGGATAATTAGCCAGATGTTTCTTCCAAACAGTCAAGTCTTCATCCGGATAAAAAGCAAGCAGTTTAAGCTTACCTTTATATAACATATCATTTATAACAGCAGACTGAGCTAAGTTACCCATAACAACACCACAGTCATTGCATTCAGGATTATTAAAATAAATAAGAGTAAAATCAGCTTTTATGGAATAAAGGTTTCCTTTTTTCCCAGAAAACATTGTATATGACAGATCGGTAGCTTTATGTCCAACTCTATTTCGAATAGCTATTTTTTGCTGATGTTTATAACGTTCCTTATGAATATCATCGAGACTTTTTGAAGCAAGGATATTATCCAAAACCCTCAAATAAAGTTCTTCATTTCTCACAGGTGAATTAGGGTCATAGAGATACTTTTCACAAAGAGTGACAAAGTAAACAAACATTGCCTTATTTGTATCTGCTTTCTTCATCATAATTTCAGATCCATCTCCTGCGAGCTCTAGTGGTACTTGTCTCAATACATTCACATAATCAGCAAAAGCCTGTTCAGTAATCTGAGGACGATGAGCCAACGTTGTATCAGAAAAATTAAAGTTCTGCCAATAGTTCTTTATTATAAAATCCGCCTTTTTCTGAGGGGTATCAGCATCTTTGGGAATTTCTGGGAGTTTAAATGATTGTTCTGAATGTTGTTGCATTTGTGCATCATTCTTTTGTTTATCCATTTTACATGAAGTAATTAGGCAAACAGAAGCCAATAATATTAGTATTGTTGTTCTAAACATTGAATTTATTTTAAAAAGTTATTCTTTTACACAGCGAACAGAAAAAGCATGTGAACGTTGATTAGGATACTCTGGAGTTACAAAAGAAGAACCAAAATCAAAAGCACAGATTGTAGTAAGACTCGTAGATGTCCAATATAGTCCACGTTCACCAATTTCAGTAAAAGCTCCTGTTCCAGCATATCTATAGCCTGTTGCAGGAAAGTATCCTGTACTAGAAGATGATCTTCCATAATCAGCCCATACAAAATTACTTATTGTTAGATTGTTCCATGGAGACAAATTACTTTTCCAATAAGGAACTCGCCATCCAGCAGGACAAGGATCATAAATTGTTTTATATCCAGGACTTGTTAAATTATCAGCTCCCCACAAAGTTTTATTATGAGCCTTTGTGCTGGTGTACCAATCCCACTCCATGTCTGCTGTCGAATAATAAAATGTCAAAGGGTTCTGTATTGAATTAAGCAAATTATTAGGAGCACTCGTTAGTACATGTTTTACTCCAGTACCGGTACTTTCAGCCAACTCTGTCAATTCAGTTCCTGATGAATTATATATTGGAATTGATGTATACACCATAGACTCAAGAACAGAGCCAGCACAAGAAAAAGGATCTTTACGTCCCCACTGATAAGTCATTCCTAATGTTGAAACGGTTGCAGGAGTTGTTGAAGTAGCCCCTAGGTTTCTATCCATCCAAGTGTAATTATTAAAAGCATAAGTAGTTCCGTTTGTCTTTGTTAGAGGGGCATAATTAGTTACCCAAATATGCCAGGACCAAAGAATAGTGCCACTGGCATTATAAGCAGCTATCACGGCATTTCCTGAAGATGAAGAAACTGTAACATTTACTTTACCATTATATATACTACTGATATTGGTTATTAAACCAGGAGACGTTTGCCATAAAACTCCAATAGAAGATGTAGAATGTGTTACTCCACCTATTATAGAATTATCTGCAGGAGCCTCTGTTAATGGCTGATTCCCATTTCCTTTTATATTTACCGGAATTGTTATTGTACCTCCAGGAGTTACTGTATAACAATTAGAAGTCTCCATACGGACACGACCATCAACGCCTTCCATAGACTCTTGAGATGCTGCATTCCCTTGTACCATTACATTCAGGTTATAATCATAATTACGGACTACATTAAAATTACTAGTACTGTTTAAACCCGGATAAACATAATAATTTAGACTTCTTCCGGAACCATCATTTTTTAATGCTTTGATCCGAATATATGTGCAATAGTAATAACTATTATCTGTGGTCGGAGTATGGAGAAAATCTTTATTATATGGAGAAGTTATTGCCGCATTAGCACCACGTTTATTCTCGCCAACATACCAAACATAAGTTCCATTGGTAGCTGTTGAAGAGACTATAGTAGCGGCTAATCCAGATTGGTTTATATTGGTAGTAGATGCTTCTGGAAATACACTTGTACTGCTCCCGTTTAAATAGTACATATTCCTGGAAGCATTATACATCTCAACTGATTGAAGTGTATATCCGCTAACATTATAATTTAGAGTTAAAGATACCTTGGCAGCAATACGAGTTAATGTCAACGTAGGAGCTTGAGAAGAACCTGAGTTCAAAACTCCATCAACGGATATAGTAACATTATCTAGTTTCCCTATATAGGGTACATCACTAATGATACTTTCGGAATAAGCCAAAGAACTCTCTAAAGAAGATTGGGTTGTAGATGTACTAAATGCATTTGATGCACTCGGACCATTAGCTATCACATAAATTGTATATCCAGAACCGGATACCAAGGTCGGATTTATATTTGTAGTAGAAACAGTTCCAAGGTTTGTTGCCTTTACACAGGTACCAACAGAATTAAATTGAAGAACCCAAACATTAGAAAAGGTTGTTGAAGCTTTTGTCTGAATAGAACTAACTGGTGAATATGAAACTGAAAAAGGAGAAACCTTTAAGGATCTTGTATTTGTTAATGACGAAGATTCTTCAGCTGCCGGAAATGATTCCAATAACTGAAAAGGTAAGTTTACAGGAACCAATAATTTACCACCTTGAGCAACAGACGAAGTATCATCGTGCTGACAAGATATAAAAAAAAGCAACGATAAAATTATATATATAAGATTCCTCATAAAACAAAAAAGTTAATATACTAATACCTAACACATCTAACCATAAAACCATGTGAACGCGCGTTTGCATAATAGGTAGTCAATGATCCTTGAAGAAATTCTAACCCATACGGAAGACTTGACGCAGTAGAAGCCCAATATTCAGCTTGTACTCCAACTTCCGCAAAAGCTCCATTCCCGGCGTATCTATATCCTCCAGCCGGATAATATCCAATTCCAGAATAAGTACGTCCATAATTTGCCCATGTAAAACTTGTCATTGTTAAACCATCCCATGCCGATTTTCCATTATTATAAGCAGGAACTCGCCATCCTGCAGGACAAGGATCATAAATTGACTTATATCCTGGAGAAGTTAGAGAAGGAGCTCCCCATAAAGCATCATTATGTACCTTAGTAGCAGTGTACCAGTCCCACTCCATCGCTTCCGTTGAATAATAAAATGTCAATGGATTTCGTATTGCATTAAGTAAATTATTGGCGACACTAGTCAATATATGCTTCACTCCGGTACCTGTTGCATCTACAGTTTCTGTTAATTGAGTTCCTGACGAATTATAGATTGGAATAGCATTAAAATTATTGCCACCAGCTATTTCAGTAGAGCTCGGAAAAGGATCCTTCCTTCCCCATTGATACATCATTCCAAAAGTAGAAGCTGTAGCAACAGTAGTAGTCGTTGCGCCTAAATTACGATCCATCCAAGTATAATTATTAAATGCATAAGTAGTTCCGTTTGTCTTTGTCAAAGGAAGATAATTAGTTACCCAGATTTGCCAGGACCAAAGAATCACACCACTGCTATTGTAGGCGGCTATCACAGCATTTCCTGAAGATGCAGAAACTTTCACATTTACTTTACCATTATATATACTACTAATATTGGTTATTAAGCCAGGAGAGGTTTGCCATAAAATTCCAATAGAAGATGTAGAATGTGTTACCCCACTTATTGTAGAATCATCAGCAGGAGCCTCGGTCAACGGCTGATTACCATTGCCCTTTATGTTGACAGGAATAGTTATTGTACCTCCAGGAGTTACCATATAACAATTAGATGTTTCCATACGAACTCGACCATCTACACCATCCATAGACTCTTGAGATGCCGCATTTCCTTGTATCATGACATTTAGATTATAATCATAATTACGAGAAAGATTAAAGTCACTTGTAATATTCAGACCAGGATAGATATAATAATTAATAGCTCTTCCAGAGCCATCATTCTTCAATGCTTTAATACGAATATAAGTACAATAATATTGACTATTATTTGTGGTAGGAGTATGCAAAAAGTCTCTATTATAAGGAGAAGTTATTGCCGCATTAGCGCCACGCTTATTTTCACCAACATACCAAACATAAGTTCCATTAGTAGCCGTAGAAGGAATTGTATTGGCTGTCAATGCTGATTGATTTATAAATGTTACAGAAGCACTTGGGAAAGGACTAGTACTGCTGCCATTCACATAGTACATATTCTTGGGAGCATTATACATTTCAACTGATTGAAATGTGTATCCGGTTACAGTATAATTAAGGGTTAAAGATACCTTGGCAGCAATACGAGTTAATGTCAACGTAGGGTCTTGAGAAGAACCCGAATTTAAAAATCCTTCTGCAGAAATTGTTACTCCTTCTAACTTTCCAATATATGGAGCATCATTAATAATACTCTCTGAATAAGCGATACTGCTCTCCAAAGAAGATTTGGTGGTAGAAGTTGTAAAGGCAGTTGAAGAACTTGGACCATTAGCTATCACATAAATTGTATATCCAGAACCAGAGACCAAGGTTGGATTTATATTTGTAGTAGAAACGGTACCAAGATTTGTTGCTTTTACACATGTACCAACAGAGGTAAACTGAAGAACCCAAACATTGGTAAATGTTGTAGACGTCTTTGTTTTAATGCTTTTAATTTGATTATAGCTTACACTAAATGAGGATATATTAGTTGATTTTGTAGTAGCATCTGTTGTAGAAGACACACCTCCCGCCAAATTAAATTCAGCTATATTAAAAGATAAACTTACCTGAGTTGAAATTCCTTTTTGTATAACTCTATCAGATGAATTTTCGCTCTGGCAAGAAGAAAATATTAACAATGCAAAGACTATATATATCAGTTCTTTATTCAAAATTAGCATAAAATTAAAGTTTAGTACCAAAGCTATTTCAATTTAGATATATTTAACAACAAGAATCACCAATTATCCTTGACGCATCTTACAGAGAACCCATCAGCTCTATTAAAATTATAAGCAGGATTAGGATCCCCCTGACTGGTAGCGAGACTGTAGCTATAGCAATTATTAATTGATGATGACCAACAAAATCCGTGCCGACTCACATGAAAGAAAGAACCATCATTTGAAACACGGCAACCAGAAGCTGGATAATATGTATTAGCTGCAGTATAAGTGCGTCCAAGTCCAATATTCCAGTCTGAAGGGGTTGTCCAAGGAAACGTTGTTGAATCAAATCCTGACCAAGGAGATTTACTAGCAATCCATGCAGGCACACGCCAGCCAGCAGGACAAGGATCATAGACTGTTTTATTCGTAGGTGTAATCACACTACCACCTCCCCACAAATAATCATTCTGTGCAGAACGGTTATTTGTTGATGTATACCAATCATATCCGATATTAGCCCCTCCAGCTCCGGTTAAATAAGTAAGAGGATAACGAATAGATCTTTCCAGATTATTAGCACCAGAAGCTAGTTCACTTTTTACTCCATCACCACCTTCTGCTAATTGTGTTCCCTGTTCATTACAAATATAAAGACTACTTCGAGTACCATCTGCAGCTGATAATACAGCAGATCCAGGAAAAGGATCTTTTCTACCCCATTGATACAACAATCCAAAGGTAGAGACAGTAGCAGCTGTTATAGTTGTAGCCCCCAAATTCCTATCCATCCAAACAAATCCATTATAAGTCTTGTTAGACGTACTTGGATCATAGCTAGTTACCCAAATATGCCAGGACCATAGAATTTTACCATAGTTATCTTTTACAGCTACCACAGCATTACCACCTAATGTTGAAGACTTTGCTGTAACTTTAAAACATCCTGAAGCCCGAGCAGATGCATCATCAATGCTAATCAATGACGATTCTGTCTGCCAAAGTAACGAAGCCTTCCATTCATCACTTGTTACATTACTAATTTGAAGTCCTAAATCACTTTCATTAGCACGTTGTACTGGTACAAGAACTGAATTTCCAGGAGCCACAATATAACAATTTGCAGAACCAGGTGCAAAAGCTGTATTGGTTAAAGTGCTATTATTGGCTGCAAGTGAAAAGCCATAATGGGTTACACGAGTATCCGCATAACCAGGACCTAGTAACTGTATATCATAAGTATAGCTGTTATTCCTCTTTATGTTGTAATCGCTAATATTATCTGCTCCAAGATAAATCTTAAACAAACCATTGAATGTAGAGCTTTTTGCATGAATCTCTATGTAAGTCGAATTCACAGGTGCATACAAAGCTTTACCAGTTTGATCTATAGGAATGCCTGTTCCAGTACGGCCTCCTTTACGGTTTTCATACATATAAAAATACTGGTCGGGTACCGACGTTGTACCAGCTGATAAAGTAGTTAATCCTGTGGATAAGTAATTTGTTGCAGCATCTGCACTTGTATTGTTTACCAGATAGCTATTCTTAGGTATATTTTTAATACTATAATCAGTAATTGTTATTCCATTACTTGCTGTTATATTAAATTTTATCTTTGCAGCCAAACGAGACAAAGATAAAGAGGATGAAACAGTACTGGTGCCAGGATCGATTTTAGACACTATTATACTACCTGACATTAAAAAATACTGGTTTCCGGAAGTTCCTTTTTTTATGCCATCCACTGATGAAAGATCTTCAGCTACTAAGGTTTTTAAATTATCCTCAGAATAAGCTTTACCATTAAAATAAGTAGAAGAACCAGTATTGGCTATAGCATATATAGTACAATTTGAATTGCTACTACGAGTCTCGACTGTAATAGCAGGATTGGAAGGATTGTAAGAAGTATATTTATGACCTATTAGTTCGCCCAGGTTGTTGTATACCAAGATATGAATATCGTTAATAACATCTTCTTCAGTTGTAGTTAGCTCACCCGAACGTGTGTTTACATTGGAATTAGAGCTATTTACCAACAAACGGATTATTGCTAATTTTCCTTCCTCTGTTTGATTATTCGGTGTACAGGATACAAAAAATAAAAAGACAAATAACAGGCCTATATAATTATTCAATTTATTATGCAACATTTATAAATTACAGACTTTACTAAAAGTTCTAACAACAATAAGAAAATAGCAGATTAATTCTGCTACATGGAAATAGCTATATATAATTCTTTTAAATCATTGCATAAATAATTCAGTTTTAAATGCCACATTCTGCTCAAAGACTCCCCAGGGAGTGACTTTAAAAGTAAATGAGGACGAAGAAAAATCTATTAATACATTCACTTGTTTTCCGGATACAGCCTTCAAAGGAACACCATGCGTATCTGTATTGGCTGTGAAGATTCTGGTCTCACCGCGATAAATATCAACGGAAAACTGATCATTTTCACCAGAAGGAAATACATGAAAAACGGGAGCGACAAAATTACGATTAGCATCAAAATAAGAATGTCCTCACCATCTGCACCCACAGCCTTGACTGTGAGCGCAAAATGACGACAACCCTCAATATTTTCATTTATGCAACTGCTTAAAAAGCAGCACAGAAAACAAAAATAAAATATATAACGGTATAACCTTAGTGAGGACATTTAGACCTATTTATTATTCCTTAAATATGAAAGTATATCTTTAGCCTGAGAAACACCTGCTGCTGCAGCCATCTGAAAATACACCTCAGCTTTATCTTTATTACCTTCCAACAGATTTAATAATCCCATATTATTATAGGCTATTGGAAGCGTAGCAAATCGTTCCAGATATTTGCGAGCTAATTTTGTATCTTTCTTAGTTAATGCAACTGCAGCTGCATTAATATTTGCTTCAGGACTATCAGGAAAAAGACGTGCTGCAAGGTCAAAAACATCATTATACTCTTTTGAACCTTTAGGATAACTATTTGCTACAGCAAAAAATTCTGAAAGATTCAATGAGCTAGGACGGGTTTGCAAAAGAAGTCTGCCAGTAGAAGTATCAACAGTTTCCTGAGAATAATTTATATCATATTCAACACGACAAACCTGTGGGAATATCTTTTCAGCAAGATATTTATATGGAGTACCTCCTGAAAGTCCCATCAAAACCTTCTCGCGTCCTTTAACTACATCTACTGAATTAACAATATCAAGAACTGCATCACGAAGAACCATATCAGAATTCTTCACCAAAGAAGTTATTGAATCCCAGTCCTCAGCAATCCAAGTTACTTCTAACGGAGATTTACCGCTTACACGGTTCTGACGCAAATAATTTTTTAAAGACAAAGCACGTTTTGCACCTTGCTTTTCATTTTTCTTATAATCACCTTCAGGTGAAGTAAATCCTTTCACGTCTACACTTGTGATTGTTGTACCCGATCCTTCAAGAACAGAACGAACTGCATCCCGTAAGCGATAGTAGATTTCTGCATTCTGTTTTTCCTCTGAAAGATTTTCAAGATTACTTGCTCCGTGGAAAGGTATACTTCCTTTTAAGCAAAGTGATTTATTCTTATCAGCAACAGGAGTAACAATATTAACCCATAAAGGAAGATTATTATCAATTCTTGCAGAAGATTTTAAAACATCAATATTAGAAGCTACATCTGAAGAAACTTGTATTCCATCAAGGATCTTATCTTCGTACATGTGCTTGTTTTTACCATTCTTATCAGATTCTTCAGTCTGAATATAAAGAGTACTACCTTCCATCCAATCTTCAAAAGGAATATTTACTTTATATGTAAAAGAGCGCAAATCTTTTTTGCTGTCTTTTACTAAAACGACAGGAATATTTATCCTATAGTTTTTTTTCTTATTTGTCTTTTTAGCATTCTGATATCTTACAGGACCATTAATTATCACTGAAGACATTGTTACGTTTCTACTTGTAGACTTCAGAACAGGAGTAACTGTCAAAGTTTGATTTGAACTAAGACCTATCCCAGCATAATCAACGTTCATATTTACATGCAACATTTCTCCCTGACGAGTAAACTGTTGTTTGGTAACAAATATTTGCCCTTTATAGGCTTCCTGTCCCAAAGCAGGAACTACTGTTAATACCAACAGAAAAAACAAAGAATAAAGCTCTTTTCTCATTTTTATTTATTATTACTAATTTATTTAAAATTATATTTTATACTATTTATTCACAAGAAATTATACAAATTTATTTTTATAAAACTTTAAACAAAATAAACAAAAAGCATTTTTAAAAAATCAAAAAACACATTTCGTTGAATATTCTGCTATAAAACATAATATTCATAATGCAAAGATGAACATTTTTTCCTATCGTCACAAATAAAATAAACTCCCAATAAGAATTATATAAAAAAATAATATATACTTCTATTCTTTTACACAACGAACAGACATACCCCAAGAACGGAAAGCACTATTCAAAAATGAGTTACTTGGATCGTAATTCCAATAAGAATGAGTTGCACTTCCATCAATTCCGCCTTGCCATACAAGTCCCCTAAATCCTATATCAGAAATAGTTCCAGTATCAGCCAAACGTAAACCTGCAGCAGGATACCATCCTACAGTACTTGATCGAAAACCTAAATAAGTAGTATCCCAAAAATAAGCCAATCCATTCCAGACAAAATTACTAGGGACACGCCAACCAATTGGACATGGATCAAATATGCTTTTCGCACCATTAGCATTACACCATAAATAGGCACTATGTTTATCTACCGATGAAGAATACCAGTCATGAGTTTCTGTTGCAACAGTCGCAGAAGTTGATGAAGCTGTATAAAATGTTAAAGGATTTAATATTGTATTAGGCAAATTAGTCACAGCTGTAGTGGCAACTTTAACAACTCCTGCAACATCTTCTGTTAATTCTGTTCCACTAAAATTATAAATCTTTGCAGGAGTAGTAGAACCATAAACTGCAGAAGAAGATCCAGGAAAAGGGTCTTTTCTCCCATACTGATATAGAAGGCCAAAAGAACCGGCATTGCCTATCGTTGCATTCTGAGCACCAAGATTACGATCCAGCCATGTATAACCATTGAATGTATATGTGGTACCTGTTAAAGGCAAATAATCTGTCAACCAAATATGCCAGGACCACAATATGGTTCCCGTTCCATTGGCACCACTATAAGCTGCAACAACTGCATTGCCTGAATTTGAAGATGCAGTAATATTAACCTTTCCATTATATACATTACTTATGCTAGTTATCAAGCCAACAGAGGTCTGCCATAATAACTTTACAGAAGCTGCTGAATGAGTTACATTACCGAGCGTAGTAATATCTGTAGGATCCTGCATCAAAGGCTTATTTGAATTACCTTTTATATTAACTGGAATCGTAATTGTACTACCAGGAGTCATCATATAGCTATTAGATGTAGCAATACGAACCCGTCCATCAACCCCATCCATAGATTCCTGAGCAACAGAATTCCCTTGTATCACTACATTCAGATTATAATCATAATTCCGAATAAGATTAAAATCGCTTGTACTATTTGAGCCTGGGTAAATATAATAATTGATAGTTCTTCCAGAATCATCATCCTTTAAAGCTTTTATATGAATGTATGTGCAATAATACTGACTACTATTAGCGGTTGGAGTATGTAGAAAATCCTTGTTATAAGGAGTATTTATGTCTGTATTAATGCCACGTTTATTCTCGCCAACATACCAAATATAAGTACCACTAGTAGCTGTAGAAGGTTTTACATTTGCAGTCAATGCAGACTGATTAATATTACTAGTCGATGCCCCAGGGAATATACTTGTACTATAGCCGTATAAATAGTACATATTCTTTGGTGCATTATACATCTCAACTGATTGAAGGGTATACCCACTAACGTTATAATTTAGACTTAGAGATACCTTAGCTGCAATTCGTGTTAATAGTATCGTCGGAGATTGAGAAGAGCCTGAATTCAAAATTCCATCACTTGATATAGTAACCCCATCTAATCTTCCAATATATGGAGCATCACCAATAATACTTTCTGAATAAATTAAAGAATTCTCTAAAGAATACTTGGTTGTTGATGTATCAAATGCATTTGAAGCACTCGGACCATTAGCTATAATATAAATTGTATATCCTGAACCTGAAATCAATGTTGGATTTATATTTGTAGTAGAAACGATTCCAAGGTTTGTTGCTTTTACACAGGTACCAATAGAATTAAATTGAAGAATCCAGACATTGGAAAAAGTTGTTGAGGATTTTGTTTTTGGACTTGATGCAATATATGATACTGAAAAAGGAGATGATATTACAGACTTTGTAGTTGCAGAAGAAGATGGAACATCACCAGCCTGAATTGGATCTGATAATGCAAAAGACATATTAACGGAAGCCAAAGGCCCTTGTTTATCAGAATTTAATGAGCTTTCTCCTTCCTGACAAGAAAACGGGATGAAGCTAATCAGCAAGATTAAACCAATAAATGAATTCTTCATAAAACGCATTAATTATTAAATCACTCTTTTATACAACGAATAGACATTCCCCAAGCATGATAAGCACCATTTAATATTGATCGGCTAGGGCTATAATCCCAATAGCCATGGGAATTGCCTCCATCTATCGATCCTAACCATACAAGACCTCTAACTCCAACATCACCAATATTTCCTGAAGAAGCTAATCGTAACCCTGCTGCCGGATACCATCCTACCGTACTTGATTGAAAACCCAAATAAGTTGTATTCCAATAATAAGCCAATCCATTCCATACAAAATCTCTTGGAACGCACCAACCAATTGGACATGGATCAAAAATACTTTTCGTACCATTAGCATTACACCATAAATAAGCACTATGTATATCTACAGAGGACGAATACCAGTCATGAGTTTCTGTTGCAACAGTTGAACCATCTGATGATGCTGTATAAAATGTCAAAGGATTTAGAATAGTATTAGGCAAATTAGTCACAGCTGTAGTGGCAACTTTAACAACTCCTGTTCCATCTTCCGCCAACTCCGTTCCACTAAAATTATAAATCTTTACAGGAGTAGTAGAAACATAAGCTGCAGAAGAAGAACCTGGAAAAGGATCTTTCCTCCCATACTGATATAAAAGGCCAAAAGAACCGGCATTGCCTATCGTTGTATTCTGAGCACCAAGATTACGATCCAGCCATGTATAACCATTGAATGTATATGTGGTACCTGTTAAAGGCAAATAATCTGTCACCCAAATATGCCAGGACCACAATATGGTTCCCGTTCCATTGGCACCACTATAAGCTGCAACAACTGCATTGCCTGAATTTGAAGATGCAGTAATATTAACCTTTCCATTATATACATTACTTATGCTAGTTATCAAGCCAACAGAGGTCTGCCATAATAACTTTACAGAAGCTGCTGAATGAGTTACATTACCGAGCGTAGTAATATCTGTAGGATCCTGCATCAAAGGCTTATTTGAATTACCTTTTATATTAACTGGAATCGTAATTGTACTACCAGGAGTCATCATATAGCTATTAGATGTAGCAATACGAACCCGTCCATCAACCCCATCCATAGATTCCTGAGCAACAGAATTCCCTTGTATCACTACATTCAGATTATAATCATAATTCCGAATAAGATTAAAATCGCTTGTACTATTTGAGCCTGGGTAAATATAATAATTGATAGTTCTTCCAGAATCATCATCCTTTAAAGCTTTTATATGAATGTATGTGCAATAATACTGACTACTATTAGCGGTTGGAGTATGTAGAAAATCCTTGTTATAAGGAGTATTTATGTCTGTATTAATGCCACGTTTATTCTCGCCAACATACCAAATATAAGTACCACTAGTAGCTGTAGAAGGTTTTACATTTGCAGTCAATGCAGACTGATTAATATTACTAGTCGATGCCCCAGGGAATATACTTGTACTATAGCCGTATAAATAGTACATATTCTTTGGTGCATTATACATCTCAACTGATTGAAGGGTATACCCACTAACGTTATAATTTAGACTTAGAGATACCTTAGCTGCAATTCGTGTTAATAGTATCGTCGGAGATTGAGAAGAGCCTGAATTCAAAATTCCATCACTTGATATAGTAACCCCATCTAATCTTCCAATATATGGAGCATCACCAATAATACTTTCTGAATAAATTAAAGAATTCTCTAAAGAATACTTGGTTGTTGATGTATCAAATGCATTTGAAGCACTCGGACCATTAGCTATAATATAAATTGTATATCCTGAACCTGAAATCAATGTTGGATTTATATTTGTAGTAGAAACGATTCCAAGGTTTGTTGCTTTTACACAGGTACCAATAGAATTAAATTGAAGAATCCAGACATTGGAAAAAGTTGTTGAGGATTTTGTTTTTGGACTTGATGCAATATATGATACTGAAAAAGGAGATGATATTACAGACTTTGTAGTTGCAGAAGAAGATGGAACATCACCAGCCTGAATTGGATCTGATAACGCAAAAGACATATTAACAGGAGTCAAAGCCCCTTGTTTGTTAGAATTAAATGAGCATTCTCCTTCCTGACAAGAAAACAAAAAATAGACAAGAGTTGATAATATTAAAAATCTTATATTGATCATATTCTATTTCAAATCATTTATGCAAAACTTAAATAAATTATGCATATACTACCTATTACTCCTTAACACAACGTATTGAAAAAGCATGAGCACGATCGTAGTGCCCAATATCTGTTAAACTTCCGTTTATATAAGTAAAACCTCGAGCATATTTGCTTATATCAGAAGTTACAGATGCTGCCCAAAGATAGCCCGCTTTGCCTACATTATAAAAAGAACCAGAAGGAGAATATCGACAACCCTGAGATGGATAATATCCAACATTATTCCATGTATATCCATAATTCCAAGTAACTCCTGTGGTTGTAAAACCATACCAAGCAGAGGCAGAGGCGTCACCTGATATTGGAACACGCCAACCAGCAGGACAAGGATCATAAACTGTTTTAGTATTTGAGTTGTTCCATAATGCATCATTTTGAGAAGCTCTAGAATTTGTTGATGTATACCAATCGCGTCCTATATTACTCTGATCTGACGAAAAATAGTAAACATTAGGATGTCTTACTGAATTGGATAAATTGTTATCAACTGTAACTAACTCAGAATTTATGCCACTTCCTCCTGTTGGATTTCCCTCAGTCAATGGCACCATACTAGATTCTCCATAAATTGGCAAACTAGAATAACTTCCATCAGACACATTTATTGAGCTAGCTCCAGGAAATGGATCTTTACGACCCCATTCATACAATAGTCCTAATGAAGTAATATCTGTACTACTAGCAACATTAACGCTAGTAGATCCTAAATTTCTATCCATCCAGACAAGACCATTATAATTTTTTGTTGTACCTAGATTATCCGGATTATAATCAGTTATCCAAATATGCCATGACCATAGAATATTACCTGACGAAACATTTTTAACGACAACAACAGCATTACCATTGTTTGATCCATTAGTAGATACTTTAAAACAGCCAGAGGTTCTGGCAACAGCGTCATTACTAACTGTTACTAAGCCAGGAGATGTTTGCCAAAGCAAAGATGCAGTCCATTCCGTACTACTGGTTATGTCACTAATTTGATTACCCAAACCACTTTGATTTGCGCGTATTACCGGAATGTAAACTGTACCTCCCGGAGACACGATATAACAATTCGAAAGGCCTGATGAACAAACAGAACTATTACTCTGAGTAGCACTAGTTGCTGCGAGTGTAAAGCCATAGTGGGTTACACGAGTATCCGCATAACCAGGACCTAGTAACTGTATATCATAAGTATAGCTGTTATTCCTCTTTATGTTGTAATCGCTAATATTATCTGCTCCAAGATAAATCTTAAACAAACCATTAAATGTAGAGCTTTTAGCATGAATCTCTATGTAAGTTGAATTCACGGGTGCATACAAAGCTTTACCAGTCTGATCTGTAGGAGTACCGGTACCGGTACGACCACCTTTACGGTTTTCATACATATAAAAATACTGATCAGAAACTGACGTTGTGCCAGCTGATAAAGTAGTTAATCCTGAGGATAAGTAATTTGTTACAGCATCTGCACTTGTATTGTTTACCAGATAGCTATTCTTAGGTATATTTTTAATACTATAATCAGTAATTGTTATTCCATTACTTGCTGTTATATTAAATTTTATCTTTGCAGCCAAACGAGACAAAGATAAAGAGGATGAAACAGTACTGGTGCCAGGATCAATTTTAGACACTATTATACTACCTGACATTAAAAAATACTGGCTTCCTGAAGTCCCTTTTTTTATGCCATCCACTGATGAAAGATCTTCAGTTACTAAGGTTTTTAAATTATCCTCAGAATAAGCTTTACCATTAAAATAAGTAGAAGAACCTGTATTGGCTATAGCATATATAGTACAATTTGAATTGCTACTACGAGTCTCGACTGTAATAGCTGGATTGGAAGGATTATAAGAAGTATATTTATGACCGATTAGTTCACCCAAACTGTTATACACCAATATATGAATATCGTTTATCACATCTTCCTCTGCTGTAGTCAATTCACTAGAACGGGTGTTTACATTGGAATTAGCACTGCTTACCAGCAAACGAATGATGGCTACTTTTCCTTCCTCAGTTTTATCGTTCTGTGTACATGACACCAGAAATAGAAAAACAAATAACAAGACTAGATTAATATTTAATTTATTATGCAACATTTTTATCAATTACAGGTTTTTCTTAAAGTTCCAACAAAGTTATAAAATGGAATAGGATATGTTTTCACATTAACGTAAACAACTATATATGATTCTTTCAAATCTTTGCATAGATAAACAAAATTAGAACTCCACGTTTTGTTCCACAACTCCCCAAGGACTGACTATATATTGAAGCGTAATGTCACAAAACTCAATTGATATATAAATATTGGATTGTTTTCCGGGTAATACTTTTATAGGATTACCAGATGAGTCTGTGGTAGTTGCATAAACTTTTGTATCTCCTCGATAAATATCTACTTCTATTTGCCCATCAGTCTCGGAAGGAAAAACATTAAAAGCAGGAGCTGTTAAAATTCGATTTTCATCAAAATAAGAATATGGAGAATAATTAGCTTCTTCACCAGTAAGTTCACCTAAGAAATTCAAAGTGTTCTTTGTTTCCCGAATTACATATCGATAATTATCAGACTTTCCAAAATATAATTCCAGATTTTTAGTCATTATTGTTAATGCACCAACTTTGCGTTTTAGCAACAATGAAACTGTATCACTTTCAACATCCAACGAACGAGTAGAGGAAGAGGAGATGGTTTGGCTCGCATAGAAAAGTTCAGGAGAAGAATAACTATACTCTCCATTCTTTTTTAATTGAACCAAAGCATCTTTTATATTTGTGCCTATTTTGAGTACAGGGGGTATTATACTATCTGAAGAAAGATTCCCCCAAGCAACAAAAGTCAAAGATACACCTTTATCATATCCTAGTAAATATTTACCATTTTCATCAGGATAGAGAACTTTAACAAAACTGCTGTCTGCAAAAAGATACACTCCCAAAGAATGAAAAGAATCCAAAGAAATATCCTCTCCATCCGAAGTCACAGCTTTCACTGTAAGCTCATATTGACTACAACCGCTCATATCATCCATTATGCAGCCATTTAATGACAGCACTAACAGAATATATAGAAAGGCCTGTATTACTTTTTTCTCTGAAAACATACTATTTTTATAATTCTTTGGGAGTGACATGTTTTTAATTAAACTCAACTGTCTGATTAGAAGTAGTCCATGCTGCTGGAGTAACACTCAAAGTCAAGTTTGCAGGTAGAATATTCTCTGACGGATTAGCTACACCAATACCCTTAATAGTAGCAGTCACGTTATAAATTGTATTGCGTTCAACAACTCCTGTGCTACTTGTTGGGGTTGTTTGGTTAATTATAATAGGGTAATATGTTGTAGAAGAAGTAGCGACTGTACCGGTTCCATCCATATCAAACTCACCTCCAAGAACTAATTTTAAAGGATATGTGCCATTACCATTTGCAAAGACATAAAAACTATGAGCCGTTGAATAAGACGTTACAATAGGAGTTACAGGTGAAAAAGAGCATAAAGAACCAGCATCAAGTAAATAAGGTTTTCCAATAGCCCAAGTAGAGCCACTAACTGTTCCGCCATTTATTAGAGTTACAGCAGAAGGAACTGTAGAATTAGCGCCAACTGCAACAGTTGAACTCTCCAATGCTCCATAAATAAATATTTTATTCAAATTAAACGTAGCATTAGCATAAGGAGCAATAAAACTAGTATTAATAGTATTAATTGAAATTTTAGCAACCAAACGAGAAAGAGTAACATTTGCATTATTAGTTGCCGCATTAAGTTTTATAACATTATCTGTACCATCATTTGCTTCTCCTGACATTGGTAAATAAGTAGCAACTTGAGTAGAACCAGCAGTAGTAGTAGTACTTCCAGTTGTAACACTAAGATTTATTGTTTTTGCAAGAAACTCACCTCGAGTTTTTGCAGCCAATAAAGCTGTTTGTGCAGCATCATCATAATTAGTTACAACAATAACCGAACGATCTCCTGCAGTTAGTCCTGCTACAGAAATCGAAGCTCCTAACGAACCAGTAGGTATTTCAGTAATTTTGTCAAGTGGGTCATTATCGTTTGGAGTACTTTGGGTACATTTAAAAACGCCAACAATCATACTATTTACTGTAGCCTCGTTAGTACCCGCCCCACCAGTTGTTGTGTTTAAACCGGTAGCTTTGGTATTCACTCCGATACCAGCAATCGTTAATTTAAGTGTAGCTGGAGTAATAGTTTCAACCCCTTGACTCGCATCTTCATTATTACAAGAAGAAAAGCTTATAGCAAAAAGGGTTACAAATAAGCAAATAAATTTATTCATACAAATGCAAAATTAAAGATTAATATTTATTTTTTTGACTCAGTTCTAATTATATACTTAAGAGCAACCTTAGCTTGCGGAATACCTGCGGCAACTGCCATCTGAAGATATACTTCAGCTTTATCCTTATTTCCTTCAAGAAGATAAAGTAATCCCATATTATTATAAGCTACAGGAAGGGCAGCAAATCTTTCCAAATACTTGCGGGCAAGCTTTGCATCTTTCTTGGTTAATGCCACAGCCGCTGCATTTATATTTGCTTGCGGGTTATCTGGAAACAATCTCGCAGCTATATCGAACACATCATTGTATTCCTGAGATCCTTTTGGATAAGTATTTGCAATTGCATAAAATTCACTCAACTTCAAGGCCTTAGGATGAGTTTTTAACAGCAAAAGTCCTGTTGCTGCATCAAGTGATTCCTGATTATATTTAACTTCATAATCAAGACGACAAACCTGTGGAAAGAATTTTTCTGATATAAATTTATAAGGAATACCCGAAGCCAGATTTTTCAGAACTTTCTCACGTCCTTTAACTAACTCCACAGTATTAATAATATCGAGTGTTGCTTCGCGAAGAGGCATTTTTGAAGCCTTGATTAAGCTTGTTATTGAATCCCAATCTTCTGCAACCCAAGCTACATTCAACGGATACTTTCCGTTTACATGAGTCTGACTAAGATAATTCTTCAATAACAATGATCTTGAAATAGCTTGCTTTTCATTATCTTTATTATCACCAATAGGAGAAGTGTATCCGGTAACATTTATACATGCAATAGTTGCTCCTCTCACTTTTTTCACTGAGCTAATTTCATTACGAATTCGATAATATAATTCGTAGCATGTTTCTTCGGGTAGACAATCCAAGCCATTTCTTTTTCCAAGAGGTATACTACCGTTTACACTCAACAATTTATCATCATCATTAGGAGCTAAGATTGTTACCCATGCAAGCATATTCCTGTCAACATCATCAGATATATCGGGAACATGCGGCTTTGGCATTTTTTTCATCTCGGCTATTTTATCCTCATATATATTGGCCCTTTTACCATTACAACCACATTCCTCGGTTTCAACATATAAAGCAGACTCTTCCATCCACTCATCATACGGAACTTCTGTACTATATGAAAATGTACGTGTACTTTTCTTATTATCCTTTAAAACGAACAATGGCATGTTACCATGATGTTTCTTTTTATTATATCTATCAAGAACTTCCTTGCGGTGATAGACTTTCTGTTTTTGTGGACCATTTACAATAACCGGAGAAAGAATCATTTGTTGTTTAGCAGACTTAAGCACAGGCGTAAAAGTGAATGATTCGTCAGAAGGAAGATCTACCCCCTCAAAATCAATATGCATATTCACCTGTAACATATTACCTTGACGAATAAATTGCTGCTTAGTTATAAAGATCTGTCCTTTGTATGCTTCCTGACCAAAGGTCGATATAGCTAATGCCAGCAGCAAAAAGAAATAACAAAGCCTTTTTTTCATATTATCTCTAATAATAATCAACATCTTCATATTCATCTATCTCATCATTTAATTTTTTACTTCAAAAGATAAACTAATGACACACTCACTTTAGTAGGTCCCAAATACGTTTTATTATAAGTACCTGTTTTATAACCACAATGAGCACATATATACTTATCATAATGAAAGCGGGCTACACCAAGTCCTACAGAAGCTTCAACACCCCATCTTGGAGAAAGTATCCAATGATGACCATAGCTTACACCGCCACCCCAGACATTACCTTGTATACGCCGAGTTTTAAGATCAGCTACATTAATACCTCCAATATTATACTCACCTTCAATAAGGTGAACACCTATAAAATGACCGGAAAATGGCTGACAAAGCCAATAACGAAGTTCTGGCTGAATAAGTAAATGTTTCCACTTCTTAGTTTCTGACACCGAAAAAGGGTTGTAATTTGCATTAAGATCCAAAGTTAATCGTTGAGAAAGAACTACTTCCACACCAAGATTAGGCCCTACTCCATCATAAAGGAGATTACTTTTTAAGCCAAATGATTGGCCCAAAACATCAACCTGAGAAAGGATACAAAATAAAAGCAAAAATATCTTCTTCATACTTACAACTATACCTAACCACCTATAACAGAAGTCTTTTACCCTCTTTCATTTAGTTCCTTATAACAAGAAAATATAATAAATTCAAATAAGAGACACTAAATTCACTTTTTATAAATAAAAATATAAAATTACTCGCTCAACACAATCTAAAATAATGATATAAAACATTAAATTAACTTTGTATAAATCAGCAATTTAAGATTATAAAACAAGATAAAAATAGAACTTTTACGAAGTTTTATTTAAAATATTTACTTTTAAAATCACGCAAAGAAACATCTTTTTTATTAAACTAACAAATAATTTTAAATTTAATTATATAAATATTCATGATTCATTTTAACTCCTATTTCTTAAATTAGAATATCTATATCAGCGATTTAGATATTAAATAATATCGAATTAATATAAATAAGAAATAAACATTAAAATAATAAATACGCACATCAATATATACAAAAAAAACATATATTAACAACCATCACACATCATAAAAGCAAGAAAGTTCATACAAATGCCTATAAAAAGGCTATTTAAAAAAATGTTAGATTTAAAATCGATTCAACCAAAAAAGTTTATCCAATAATATTACATAAAATTATTTAACTAATATTCAAACACAAGAAGGAAATATATTGTTAAATATAATATTTAAATTAACACAACGTTTCCTATTTTACATATTTTAGTTCTACATTTTATAATCTATTTTCTCAATTAAATAAACTATAGATATTCTTAAATCCATAAACAAAATCACATTTACAATGTAAACTATTAAAACTTAAATACAATTATACATACTAACATTAACATATTAAGTATTAACACATTTGCATAGTAAGTTATTTAATGTTTTCACAATTAATATAAAGAAACAAGACACACAACTAAAAAAATAGAATTATCGATCAATCTAGAATATTTATTGGGGAATGCTTCGTTATTATTGATGAATGATTTTTATTTATTGGAGAATGGTTGAAAACCATTATTGAATGATTTTAAAGATCTCTAATAAAAACGGCTCACCGTCACTTTTTGTGTGAAATATTATATTAAATCTCCTATTCCTAATATTTCTCATACTTTTTATCAAATTCAATAAGTGGCTTATAAGAAAGCGTATATAATCTTAATTAGATAAGCATTTGAGACAGTTTGCTTCCATGAAAAATGACGAAGAACTATAAAAACACAAAAACGCTCCATCCTTTACAAAACTAATAAACGACAAGTCTTCAATAGCTTATAAAAAGAAACAAACACATTCATCATTTACTTTTTCACAATAATATCTTACTTTACAAGATCACCTCATTTTTTTCAAATGCCTGTATTTTCATTAGATTGTATAATCAAAAGATTGCATCTCTTTCCTTTTATTTCAAAACTCAGTTTATGGATCGTCTATTTAGGGATATAAGAAGCGAATTGGTGAGGGATCAAAGCAAAAGTGAGGGATAAGTGAGGGATGTTTTTCATCCACCACTTTCACAAAAGACTTATTTTCAAATAATTAAGTTCAAAAAATGAGAGATGAGGGATGAAAATGTTTTTTATTTGGAGAGCAGGAATCAGATATCCTAATTACACATAAATCATCTTTTTCGTCATGCCTCCATCAATTACCATATTCTGACCATTAATAAAGTTATTATCCGGATCGCAAAAAAAGAGGCATGCCCGGGCTATATCTTGAGGAGTTCCAACTCTTCCCGATGGATGTTGATCATGATCGGGCACAGTCAGAGAATCGTAATCTTTTGTCTCAATCCATCCGGGACTAATACAATTTACGGTAATATGAGTTTTTGATAACGAAAGAGCTAAAGCATGAGTCAACGACACAATACCTCCTTTTGATGCTGCATAGCCTTCACTGCCCAGCTCACTCATCATGAATCTGGTAGATGCAATATTTATAATTCGTCCATAACGAGGTAATGGTTCCATTTCTGAACGATGCAATGCCCATAGTCTTGAGGTTATAAAGACCGGCCGGAGATTAGTAGCAATTACCCGGTCGAACTGCTGAACCGGAGTTTCCGTCAAAGGAGAAAATTCACTGATACCTACATTATTTATAAGGATATCAATATCACCCCAATCAGTAAAAAGCTTTTTCATTACTCCTGTTAATGCTTTCTCATCAGTTACGTCTACTTTATAAAAAAGACTATTCTCTGATGAAAGAAAAGAAGAATCGGGCTCATTGATATCACAAAATGCGACTTTTGCTCCTGCTGAAACAAAAGCCTCCACAATTCCTCTGCCAATTCCTTGTGATCCGCCGGTAACGAATACCCGCTTTCCAGACATTGTTTTCATAAGATACAGTTTTTATTGTGTAATATGGTTATATACAGCGAACTTCTTCAGGCAGATAGCCACTACGAATTCTCCATTCCTGAGGATAAAGATTATTTGCCCGGTTACCTATATTTTTCACAAAACCTAACGGTACATTTTTATATTGTAATAACAAATATCCTTTGGGAACTGTTGCATCCAAAACGATAGCTTCTTTTCTTAAATAAGATATTGCCTGTTCATAAGTCAGTTCACAAGAAGAGAATTCATTTGTATTCAATTCATTACTCATTGCCAAAGATTGATGAGGTATCAAATCTTTGCCTTTGACTTCACCAATAATTATTCCAGAATGAACAACTCTTAATTGCTGGTACAGAAGATTGATTAATTCTGCATTGTTTTTCCTGCATGCAACGATAAAGTCACCTCTTCTTTCAATATTAAAATCTTCAGGATGCTGAAGCCACAATTTTGCTTGTTGAGGAATCTCTAAAGGTTTTTCTTTTTTATTCTTTTTAGATGATTTAGTTCGCATAGGTTGAATTTCATCATCTCCTAACTTACGCAGGGCTGCAAGGAAAAAGCCTTCTCCTTTTGTTTTGTGAGGCAGAAAACGATAAACGGGCGTATCTGTTCCGGCAAGATTTCCCGTAATGCCCCATTCCTGAGGAACATCAACGGACAACGACTCTGCACCTAGTTCTTTCTTTATCCATTCAATATTCTCTTCATCTTCCATCAGATTGTAGGTACAAGTACTGTAAATAAGAATACCTCCCGGTTTCAAGGCAGACCAGATATCTGCAATAATACGGCGCTGACGCTGATAGCAGATTGTTACATTTTCAGGACTCCACTCTTCAATAGCACCTGGATCTTTACGGAACATTCCCTCGCCTGAGCATGGAACATCAGTTAGGATCAAATCAAAGAGTGTACCCAAATCAGAGAAGTCGGCCGGATCATTATTGGTAACTGCAACATCCGGATGTCCCCATTTTATAAGATTCTCAGCTAAAATTTGAGACCGATTACGAATAACTTCATTAGCAACAAGAAAACTTCCTTCCGGCAAAAGACTGCGGAGATGAGTGGATTTACCTCCGGGAGCCGCACAAAGATCGAGTGCCACAGTCGGTTCGGTTACATAATTTCTAATAATCTGTTCCACAAACATAGAAGATGCCTCTTGTACATAATAGCATCCTGCATGAAACAATGGATCGAAAGTAAAAGTAAGACGTTCCCCTAAATAAAAACCACTGGAGCACCATGGCACGTCCATCGTTTCATTGTGCAAAAAAGACTTTGTTTTATTCACACGAATGCTCACTGGTGATTCTTCCTGTAATGCACTTTCAAAGTTTGTATATTCTTCGCACAAAAGTGCTTTTGTTTGTTCTATAAAGGGTTGAGATAACTTCATCTGATTATATTTATGATGCAAATATACTTTATTCTCTATTTTTCTTATGGAAAAATAAAAAATAATTCGTCTATTTGCAACTTTCCATGCAACATGCTACGTCTAATAGTTGAAGTTTAAATAAATGAAGTATTAAACTAATTAAAAACCAAAGAATATGAAACAATTTATGATTGCATTCATGATGATGTTCGCAGTAAGCATCTCAATGATGGGGCAAGCCTCACCAAAGAAGGCTACAGTTACAAAAGATACATCAAATGTTACGATGAGTGTTCAGACCGCATCAGCCGACTCGGCAACAGCTGATTCTGCAACAGAAGATTACAATGGTGAATTAAAATCACTGAAAGAAGAGTTTCATGGAATTCCTTTTGAAAATTCTGAAGCGATGCTGATACCAATTGTTGCAATAATTTTTGGATGTGCAGTTCCGGTATTGATCATTTTCTTTATTTTCTGGTATAGACATAAAGATAAACAAGCCCAATACCGCTTAGCTGAAAAGGCTCTTGAGAATGGTAAAGACATTCCGGAAGGGTTATTTAAAGAAGTACAAGGTACAACAGATGTCCATGCCAAAGGAGTTAAAAACGCTTTCCTTGGTTTAGGATTAGGAATCTTCCTCTGGGCACTAACCGGTGAATTCGGACTTGGATGTATTGGCTTTATGATTATGTTTATGGGTATTGGACAAATTGTGATCCATTACACACAAAACAAGCAGAAACCTTTTGAAAAGAGTAATCCAGAACAAAAGTCAGACGAAGAATGAGCCAATTGAACGATATATCGTTAGTCGCACAGGTCGTGGTGTTTAAAAACACCAAGGCCTTCGACACGTTGGTTAAGAAATACCAATCGCAAGTTCGAAGGTTTTTTCTTAACCAAACGTTAGGCGACAGCGAATTAAGTGACGATCTGGCACAGGAAACATTTATTAAAGCCTATACAAATATCTCATCCTTTAAAAATCTTTCAAATTTCTCAACCTGGCTTTACAGAATTGCATATAACGTCTTTTATGATTATATTCGCAGCCGTAAAGAGACATCTGAAATTGACGCACGGGAAGTAGATGCAATGCACAGCACCGAGCAGGAGAATGTGGGAGAAAAGATGGATATTTATAAGTCACTCAAGATGCTGAAAGAAGTGGAACGAACCTGCATCACATTATTCTACATGGAGGATGTGAGTATCGATAAGATAGCAGGGATTATAGGAAGCCCGACAGGTACAGTGAAATCACACTTGTCAAGAGGCAAAGAAAAATTAGCGATTTACTTAAAACAAAATGGTTATGACAGAAATTGATGATAAAATGATTAGCCAATTCTTCCAGAATGAGAAGAAAGAAATTAAAGATAATGGCTTTTCTAACAAAGTTATGCGCCATTTACCTAACCGGGTAGATAAACTTTCAAATATATGGGCAGCATTCTGTACTGCTATTGCTATTGTTTTATTCTTTGTTTTCAATGGCCTGGAAGCAATACTCAATATATTGCGCGAAGCATACAATGGAACAATGCAAAGTAGCATTGCACATCTTGATCTAAAATCATTACTTATTGCCGCTATAGTACTTATAAGTCTGGGGGTAAAAAAAGTTTGCTATTCTGACTAAAAATATTAATAAAAAAAGATAATATTTACTTTTTTTTGCATATATTTGCGGTATACACTTGGATCTATACTGATGAATTATATGCTGCAACAGAGAGGAAGTACTTTTTTCATTTGTATTTTATGTTTATTTATTGTTAGCTGCCAAACTAAAGATAAGGAAAGAACAGCTAACAATTATGCTTATGCAGACTCTTTAACAGAGCATTATAAAAAACTATCATTAGAATATCCCGAACTTGTAAGACAAAAACTTCTAAAAGTCAGACAGGTAATTAAAGACAGTATCAATTACTACAAAATAACTCAGAGTATAAGCTATGCCTATTTTTTGGATAACAAAGTAGACTCAGCACTACAGTTAAATAGTAATGTTATTCATTTTTGCAATAAGAACTTATCAGATACAGCAAGAATAAATCAGTTGGAGACTGAGACATATTACAATAGGGGTCTTTATCTTTCAATTATAAGTAACATTGATTCTGCACAATATTATTTGAATAAAGCATATATAAAAGCTGTTAAGGCAAAAGAGTACAAAATATTAGTGAATATTTGCATTCGGATTGCTTACAACTATATATCACAAGGGAATTATACATCATCAGTTCTTTACTATAAAAGAGCACAAGAGATAGCCAAGACTTTAAGCGACAACAGCGAAGCATATTTCTTAATTCAGACAGGATTAGCCAAGGTCTATTTGAGTCTCAACAATTATAATCAGTCTAACATATATTTCAATATTGCTGAGAAAAGATATAAAGAAATGCCACCATCCAGGCAATTTATTTTTGCCAGTCTACGAGCTAGCTATTACGAAGCAATTAAAAACTACAAAGATGCCCTGAAATGGTATAAAGAAGCAAATGTAAAAACTCAAAACTTTAAATTCAGCATTTACAGAGGGGTTACAGAATGTAATGTAGGAAGTATTTATCTTTTGCTCAATCAGCCCGACTCAGCCAAGCATTATCTGGATAAAGCCAATTTATTTTTTTCCGAATCAAATAAAAATATAAATTATTCTTTTTACTTAAACGGACTTTATGCCGAATTGGCATTACTAAAGAATGATTTAAGGAACGCATATAAATTATTAAACAAGAAATATGATTTATCAAAAATAACCCCCAAATATATTCATCTCTACAATAAAAGATTAGAATCATATTACGAAAAAAAAGGCCAATTTAATAATGCGTATTATTATAGAACAAAAGTTGATAATTATAATGATTCTGTGCGAAGAAGAACACTTTCGATTGCAATATCAGAACTAAACGTCCGATATAGTCAAGATACAAGCAAACTTAAACACAACATTGTCCTTTCAGAAAACAAAGCTGATCTGCAAAAGATGAGATTGATAAGTATACTCTCTTTATCTTTATTAATAATTGGTGCAATAATAATCAGCATAGCGATTCAATTAAATCGCAAAAAAAGAGAATCCAGATTTGCCAGGCAGTTTTCTACTATAGCTAAACTACGTATGGAAAACATTCGTAACCGAATTTCTCCGCACGTCTTGTTTAATATGATAAATGCTGTAATGCCAACTTTTAAACAAGACGATAACCTTGTACACTTGTTCAGACTATTAGCTCAGTCGTTACTCAGTAACCTGATTGCGTCCGAAAAAATGGCAGTATCGCTTGAAGAAGAAATTGAATTTGTAAAAAACTATATTGAATTCCGCAAAAATATCAATAGTAGAAAAGTAGATATCAATTGGAATATATCTCAGAATGTTCCCTTTGATACGTTAATTCCGTCAATGATTATACAGATTCCAATAGAAAACTCCATTAAATATGCTTTCAGAGAGGAGATGAAAGATGCACATATAAACATTGATATTTCTGCCGATGACAGTTTTCTTTATATCACTATTATTGATAACGGTTCAGGGTATAATCCTGGAGCACATATTGGAGATAAAAACAGTACCGGAACAGGACTTAAGGTTATATTCCAGACTACAGAATTATTAAACCAAAAGAATCAGGAAAAAATGTTTTTCAACATTGAAGATATGAAGAACTTTTCTCCCGATCTACATGGCACAAGAGTAACGGTTATTATTCCTTATAAATATAATTTCGAGCTATGAAAAAAACGATAACTACAATTATAGTCGATGACGAAAGCAACTCGATTGCAACACTGAACAAGGACCTTACTAATTATCCTGAAATTCAGGTAATTGAAACAACTACATCTGTAGAGAAAGCAAAAAAAATCATCGTTCAGCATCAACCAGATTTACTTTTTTTGGATATTGAAATGCCTAAAATGAATGGATTTGAACTGTTGCACGAAATCCGAGAATCGATACATCCTGAAATGTATATCGTATTCTATAGTGCTTACGATAAATATGTGCTTGAGGCATTGCGTTCATCTGCTTTCGACTATTTAATGAAACCTTATCAGCCTGAAGAACTTTCAGCCATTATTGAACGAATTAAAACGCAACCAGAAAAAGGAAAAGCAAATATAGAACAATCTATTCTGCGCTTAATGAAAAATGATAAGAAATTTGCTCTGCAAACAATTTCAGGACTGTTATTTCTAAAAGCCAGTGAAGTTCTTTGTTTTCAATATATCGATGGATTTAGAAGCTGGCAAATAACAATGACCGATTTATCTGTACAGAAACTAAGGACAGGTATTATTGCCAAAGATTTACTTGCTTTTAGTCCTTCATTCATGCAAATTAACCAGGAATGTATACTTAATGTCGACTATATCTCATCTATTGAAAATAGAACATTAAAATGTATTTTATATCCACCATTCAATGATTTAGACATCCACGCTTCAAGAAGATATTATTCGAAATTAAAGGAACAATTAGAAATCTTATAGAAGAAACTTCTTTCAAATATTATTTATGTAAACGCAATAATTGGAATTTTCATTAATAATGTTTGCATCTGTTTGTCTAATCATTATATTTGCTTTAACCAAATATATTCACCATGAATAACAAATATGTGATAAATATTGGCCGCCAGTTAGGTAGTGGCGGCCGGGAAATAGGTACTAAACTTGCCGAACAACTGCACATTGATTTTTACGACAAAGAACTGATTAATATAGCATCAAAAGAGAGTGGACTCTGCAAAGAATTCTTTGAAAAAGCTGATGAAAAAACATCGCAAAGCATTTTTGGAGGACTTTTTGGAATGCGATTTCCTTTTATTAATGACGGTTCAATCCCTAATAATAATTGTTTGAGCAATGATGCTTTATTCAAGATACAGAGTGATGTAATTCGTGAATTAGCAGAAAAAAAATCATGTCTTTTTGTAGGAAGATGTGCAGATTATATTTTGCGTGATTATCCCCGGTGTGTAAACATCTTCATTTCAGCATCCAAGGAAGAGCGGATTAGTCGTCTCTGCAAAGAAAAAGGCATTAATTCTGAAAAAGCTGAAGACTTGATAGAGAAAACGGATCATGAACGAGCTGCATATTATAATTATTACAGCTATAAAGTATGGGGAGCTGCAGCCACATACCACCTTTGCGTTGATTCATCTTCTCTTGGCATTGATGAAACCGTTGCATTCATTAAACTATTTATAGAAAAGAAACTCGGGATCTAACAAAATATTAAAGCAAAAAGAGGCTACTCCAAAAGTAATATTAGGCTTATAAGAATTAAAGATCAATAAAGACCTAAGATAAAGAACCTTTAAAAGAAATGGGGTTGTTCACTTTTGAACAACCCCATTTCTTTATATAATTATATATCGTTCTTACATAAACATAAGTATAATCAACTGTGCAGATAATACACGCAGGAACATTACCAACGGATAAACTGTTGAATATCCAACTCCCGGAGCATCACTACTTGAGACCTGATTAGAATATGCTAATGCAGGGGGGTCTGTATTACTACCGGCAATAAGTCCCATCAACATAAAATAGTTAATCTTGAAAATTTTGCGAGCAATAGATCCAACAACTATTAATGGAATAAAGGTTATAAGGAATCCACATCCTACCCACAACAAGCCATCTCCTTCAACAACAGTTTTAAAGAACTCACCTCCTGCACCAATACCAACACTGGCAAGGAATAAAGTAATACCAATTTCACGCAACATTAAGTTGGCACTTTGGGTTGTGTAAGTTACCAGGTTAAATTTGTAACCGAAACGACCAATAATAATAGCTACAACCAGAGGTCCACCTGCCAAACCTAATTTAACAGGAGTAGGCATTCCTGGGAAAGCAAAAGGAAGACTACCAAACAAAATACCAAATAAGATACCGATAAAGATAGTAACAATATTAGGTTCGTTTAAGCGTTTCATTGAGTTACCCATTACAGTAGCAACACGTTCAACTGCATCCTGAGAACCAACAACTGTAACACGGTCACCTACCTGAAGAACCAAGTTTGGGTTAGCAAATAAGTCCACACCTGAACGGTTGATACGAGTAACATTCACACCATAAAGATTACGAAGTTTCAACTGTCCTAGTTTCTTTCCGTTCATATCAGATTTTGTAACCAATACTCGTCTTGACACCATCGGAGAATCAAGTTCTTCCCAGTTTACAAATACTTCTTTTCCTATTAAAGAAATAATAGTATCGGCATCACCTTCTGAACAAACTACAAATATCTGATTTCCTTCTTCAAGTATAGTTTCTGAGCTTGGTATTGTAACCTTCTCATTTTTAAGAATACGAGATACAACGAATGAGCATCCTGCAGTATCCATAATATCAGATATTTTTTTGCCAAAAACTTCTGATTTATTTACTTCCAGGTGCATTAGGCGAGGTTTATTCTGGTTATCATCTGCCACGGCATTCCATTCAGCTTCTTCTTTAGCAAAATCAATTCTGAAGATAAAGCGTATCAGTATAATCGCACCAATAATTCCTACAACTCCAAGTGGATAAGCGACTGCATATCCTAACGCAATTTTTGGAACTTCGTGAATGATACCCGATGCCTGAAGCTGATTTAATGCTTCCTGAGCAGCACCAAGACCTGGGGTGTTTGTAACTGCGCCTGAAAGAATACCAACCATCATCGGCAATTGAACTCTTCCGTTAAGAGCATAGAACAATCCCAATGCTACAGCAATATTTAGCAGAACAATTGAAGCGGCAAGCATATTCATTGTCATACCACCTTTCTTAAATGAAGAGAAGAAAGACGGTCCAACCTGCAAACCAATACAAAAAACAAATAAAATTAAACCAAAATCCCTCATAAAATGAAGAACTTCCGTGTTAACATTAAGACCGAAATGTCCCATTAAAATGCCGACAAACAGCACAAATGTAACACCTAAAGAAATCCCAAAAAATTTAATCTTCCCTAATAAGACCCCAGCGGCTATCACAAATGAATAAAGAAGTACAATGTGAGCTACTGAATTAGGGTCTGTTAGCAATTTTAGCAACCAATCCATAGTGTATAAAGTATCAATTTAAAATTTTGCGCAAAGGTAGTTATTCTATCTCTTCAGATCAAATATTTCTATCCTTGTTTTATTATAAAATTATTAAAATGGCAAGTAATATATTAAGCAACTTGAATTTTCCTAAAAAAAAGTACCCTATTATAAGTAAATAAGTATCTTTGCACTTCGCACTTAGATAAATTAATATATTAAATAAATTTATTAATCTTGTAATTAATACAATAAACTATGGCAGATAGTAATGAAAAACTCTTTTCGGACTTTTCGCCCGTAAGCACTAGCAAATGGATGGAAAAAGTAACAGCCGACCTGAAAGGTGCTGACTTCGAAAAGAAGCTCGTTTGGAAAACAAACGAAGGATTTAAAGTTAAACCATTCTACAGGATGGAAGATCTGGAAGGTCTGAAAACAACCGACAGCTTACCAGGAGAGTTCCCTTATCTTAGGGGTACGAAAAAAAACAATACTTGGTTTGTCCGTCAAAACATTCGTGTGGAATGTCCAAAAGAGGCTAACACCAAAGCATTAGACATTTTAAATAAAGGTGTTGATTCCTTAGGATTCAGCATTAAAGGGAAAGATGTAAACGCTGATTTTATTGAAACGTTACTCAATGATATTTGTGCAGAATGTGTAGAACTGAACTTTTCTACTTGTCAGAGTCACGTTGTAGAACTCGCAGAGTTATTAGTTGCTTATTTCCAGAAAAAGAACTACGACTCAACAAAGCTACATGGCTCTATCAATTATGATTACTTCAATAAAATGCTTACTAAGGGCAAAGAAAAAGGTAATCTGGTAGAAACAGCTAAGGCATTGATTGAAGCAACAAAGACTCTACCTTTCTACAGAGTTATCAATGTTAATGCATTATCTCTGAATAATGCAGGAGCTTATATTTCTCAGGAACTTGGATATGCTTTATCATGGGGTAATGAATATCTTAATTTATTAGTTGAAGCTGGAGTTACACCAACTATTGCAGCTAAGAAAATTAAGTTCAACTTCGGTATCAGTTCAAATTACTTCCTTGAAATTGCTAAGTTCCGTGCTGCACGTATGTTGTGGGCTAACATTGTAAGCTCATACAAACCTGTTTGCACAAAAAACAATTGTTCTAATACAGCCGAAGATGGAGAATGCCGCTGTGCTGCAAAAATGAAAATACATGCAGAGACATCTTCTTTCAATTTAACTATGCTGGATGCACATGTAAACTTGCTTCGTACTCAGACAGAAGCAATGAGTGCAGCTCTTGCCGGAGTAGATTCATTAACAGTTACTCCATTTGACAAAGCTTATCAGACTCCTGATGATTTCTCTGAACGTATTGCCCGCAACCAGCAATTATTATTAAAAGAAGAATCAAACTTTGATAAAGTTGTAGATCCTGCTGCAGGTTCTTACTATATTGAAAATCTAACAACATCTATTGCTCAACAAGCATGGAACATCTTCTTAAAGGTTGAAGAAGAAGGAGGTTTCTATGCAGCAGTAAAAGCAGGAAGTGTTCAGGAAGATATTAACCAGTCTGGCAAAGCAAGACATATTGCTTTATCAAGCCGTAAAGAAGTTCTTTTAGGAACCAACCAATTCCCTAACTTCACTGAAAAAGTTGGAGATAAGAGACAGGTTGAAAATAAATGTTGCTGTTCAGATAAAAGTAGTTCTTGCGAAAGCACTGTAAAAGTACTTAATTGCGACCGTGCTGCAAGCGAATTTGAAGCACTTCGTCTACAAACTGAGGCTGCTGATCATTGTCCGAAAGCATTTATGCTGACTATTGGTAATTTGGCTATGCGCCAAGCCAGAGCACAATTCTCTTGCAACTTCCTTGCATGTGCCGGCTATGAAGTAATTGATAATCTGGGATTCGAAACTGTAGAAGAAGGAGTAGAAGCTGCAATGGAAGCTAAAGCTGATATTATAGTACTTTGTTCCAGCGATGATGAATATGCAGAATATGCTGTTCCGGCATTTAAAGCAGTTAATAACCGTGCTATGTTTATCGTTGCCGGAGCTCCGGCTTGCATGGATGCTTTGAAAGCGGAAGGTATTGAGAGCTTTATCAATGTTCGTGTCAATGTATTAGACACTCTGAAAGAATATAATGCTAAACTAGGAATTAAGTAAAGACATCATGAGACCAGATTTTAAAAATATAGATATATATGCCGGATTCAAGCACGTAGATGGTGCTGAATGGCAAAAGGCTAACGGAATTGAAGCCAACTGGAAGACTCCGGAGCAAATCAACGTAAAGCCTGTTTACACTAAAGAAGATCTTGAAGGAATGGAGCATCTTGAATATGCTGCAGGTATTCCACCTTATCTTCGTGGCCCTTATTCAGTTATGTACACTCTTCGCCCATGGACTATCCGCCAATATGCCGGATTCTCTACTGCTGAAGAATCAAATGCTTTTTATCGTAGAAATCTTGCTTCCGGACAAAAAGGTTTGTCTGTAGCATTCGACCTTCCTACTCACCGCGGATACGACCCTGATCATGAACGCGTAGTGGGCGATGTTGGTAAAGCCGGAGTTTCTATCTGTTCATTGGAAAATATGAAAACTTTGTTCGATGGTATTCCTTTAAGCAAAATGTCTGTTTCCATGACTATGAACGGTGCTGTACTTCCTATTCTTGCTTTTTATATCAATGCAGGATTGGAACAGGGAGCTAAGCTTGAAGAAATGGCTGGAACTATTCAGAATGATATCTTGAAAGAATTCATGGTTCGTAATACTTATATTTACCCACCTGCATTCTCAATGAAGATTATTTCTGATATCTTCGAGTATACTTCTCAGAAGATGCCTAAATTTAATTCAATTTCTATTTCCGGTTACCACATGCAGGAAGCTGGAGCAACTGCAGATATTGAATTAGCATACACTTTAGCCGACGGACTTGAATATCTTCGTGCCGGTGTTGCTGCAGGTATTGATATTGATGCATTTGCACCTCGTCTTTCTTTCTTCTGGGCTATTGGTACAAACCATTTTATGGAAATAGCTAAAATGCGTGCTGCACGTATGTTATGGGCTAAGCTTGTTAAACAGTTCAATCCTAAGAATCCAAAATCTCTTGCACTGCGTACTCACTGCCAGACTTCTGGTTGGTCGTTAACAGAACAAGATCCATTTAATAATGTGGGCCGTACTTGTATCGAGGCTATGGCTGCTGCATTGGGACATACTCAATCTCTTCACACCAATGCATTGGACGAAGCGATTGCATTGCCTACCGACTTTTCTGCTCGTATTGCACGTAATACTCAGATCTATATTCAGGAAGAAACTTATGTTTGCAAGAATGTAGACCCATGGGGTGGTTCTTATTATGTTGAAAGTCTGACCAATGAGCTTGCTCACAAAGCATGGGAACGTATCGAGGAAATCGAAAAACTTGGCGGTATGGCTAAAGCTATTGAAACCGGTGTTCCAAAACTTCGTATCGAAGAAGCCGCAGCACGTGCTCAGGCTCGTATCGACTCTGGTAGTCAAACCATTGTAGGTGTTAATAAATACCGTTTAGAGAAAGAAGCTCCTATCGACATTCTTGAAATTGACAATACAGCTGTTCGTCTGGATCAGATTGAACGTCTGAAAGAATTAAAAGAAGGTC
>Ga0316603_10000175_pt1 | contig 37695 bp, 39 predicted proteins | sample OWC_soil_day10_n_FD_207649 | JGI IMG/M metagenome (GOLD analysis project Ga0316603, IMG submission 207649) | Wetland soil microbial communities from Old Woman Creek delta, Ohio, United States - OWC_soil_day10_noCT | ecosystem: Environmental > Terrestrial > Soil > Wetlands | place: USA: Ohio... | reverse complement strand
GAAAAGGTCTTGGCAAGTGGCGCAATGCGCGCCGAAACAGCACCGCAGCACCCGAAATGCCATGAAATCCAGCGTCCCGCGCAAGGTGGCTACTGGATGGCGTGCGGCGACTACTTGTTCAGCGTTGCCTTAGCGCTACCTCCGGTGCGCACAAGGGGTAGATGCGGCAGTGGCCGGATCGCCCCTTCGACCAGGTCGCCCCAAGCTCGAACCAGAGCCAAGGTCGCTCGATCGACACTGGGGTAACAATGGCGATCACTGCTTGGGCCACACCAAGCTTGTGTTCGATATCAGATAGCCAGTCGGCACCGACATTGATCGCGCCTGGTGAACTCGTGCAGAACACATTCACGCCATCGGCAAATACCTTCTCGATCTCTTGCTTTACCGCGTTTGCGAACTCACCGTCGGAAGACGCGTGGCTTATGAATAGGATTGGTTTGACGATCTGATGTTCACTCATGCGCGTGACCGTACCCGGCGGGGAGTTGGCGAGCCTATTGATGTTGGGCGACTTGCGGCCGTATCCGGATATTGGCGCAGGCCGTGCGCATACAACCGGTTGGTAGCGTACCTCTTGCGCCCTAAGGCCAACGCATCCCGCGGACATGGTAGCAAGGCCTGCATGGCGCGTCGACGGTGAACGGCGGTTCGCTGCGTTGTTGCCCGATGCGTTCGGGCGCACCAGCTTCAGCCGGCAAATCGCCCCGGCGCATAGGCATCGAGCGACAGCGACGGTCGCGTTCCGATCACCAACTCAGCCACCAGCTGCCCGGTGTGTGGCGCACCGGTCAGCCCCAGGTGCCCATGGCCGGTGGCGACGAAGATGCACGACTGGCCCGGCACCGCGCCGATCGCCGGTAGGCTGTCGGGCAGCCCCGGCCGCGGCCCCATCCAGCGGCTGCCCTGCTGCAGCCGCGCCGTGGGAAACAGCCGCTGTGCATGGCGCTGCAGGGCTTCAGCGCGGCGCCAGTCGGGCGCATCGTCGGCAACGCCCAGCTCTTCGGTGCCGGCCACGCGCAGGCCCATTTCCATGTCGGTGACGGCAAAGTGCGCCTCGATGTCGGTGACCACATGGTTCAGCCGGATGCCGCTGTCGCCGTAGGTCAGGTGGTAGCCGCGCTCGGCGATCAGCGGCAGCTTCAGCCCCAGCGGCCGCAGCAGGTGGCCCGACCAGGCACCGGCGGCCACCACCACCGCGTCCGCCTGCAGCGCCTCAGCGCCGATGTGCAGCTGCACGCCGTCCGCGCCCGGTTGCAGCGCATTCACCTCGGCCCGGCGCAGTGTGCCGCCCATGCGCTGCAGCAGCGCCGCGTAGGCCTGCACCAGGCGCAGCGGGTTCACGCAGCAGCCCATCGGGCCCATGCGCACCCCGCGCACGTAGTCGGCGGACAGCGCGGGCTCGGCCTCGCGCAGCGCTGCGCCTTCCAGCAGTTCCACCTGCGCGCCGCGCTCCTGGCGCAGCCGCCAGGCCAGCCCGTGCTGCAGGTCGATGCCGGCGGCGCGGCGGTGCACGTACAGGCCGGGCGTCGCACGCACCAGCTCAGGGGTGCCGGCTTCGGCGGCCAGCGCCTGGTGGCGCAGCAGCGTGCTGCCGTACAGCGCCTTCATCGCATCGGCGATGCGCATCACGCGATCGATGCTCGAGGCCTGCTGCAGCCGCCACAGCCAAGGCAGGCTGTGTGGCAGCGAGCCGGCGCGCAGCGTCAAAGGGTTGCTGCCATCGAACAGCATGCGCGGCAGCTGCCGCGCCAACCCGGGCAGGCCGATGGGCACCACCGCCTGCGCCGCCAGGATGCCGGCATTGCCGAAGGAGCAGCCCTGGCCCGGCTCCAGCCGGTCGACCACCGTCACCTGCAGGCCGCGGCGGCGCAGCTCGATGGCGCAGCAGATGCCGACGATGCCGGCGCCGATGACGATGGCGTGGCGGGGGGTGTCCATCGGCAGTTCGGCGTGTGTGCAAAAGGGGCGCCATGCTAGGGCACAACCCTCGGCAAAGCGGTCTGCCGCGCGGTTCAGAATGGCCCTGTCGCGACCGCCGCATCCTGCCCACACTGGGCTGCGCCCACGTGCCGCCCCTGCGGCCTTTCACCCCCACGGAGACATGACCATGCCGGACTCGCTGTTCACCCGCAAGACCTTGTCCCTCGCCGTGCTGGCGCTGGCTTCGACCATGGCCATGGCGCAGGAGCTGACGGTCACGTCCTTCGGCGGCGCCTACCAGGACGGGCAGAGCAAGGCGCTGTTCCAGCCTGCGGCCAAGGCCATGAACATCAAGGTCAAGGAAGAGACCTACACCGGCATCGCCGACCTGCGGCTGAAGGTCAAGGCCGGCGCCAACACCTGGGACGTGGTGGCCAGCGGCTCGGGCAGCGCGGCGCGCGCCGGTGCCGAGGGCATTCTGGAGAAGCTGGACTACAAGATCATCGACATCAGCAACTTCGCACCCGGCATGGCCAGCGAGTGGTGCGTCGGCGGCGACGTGTTTTCCACCGTGCTGGCCTGGAACACCAAGACCTACGGCGACAAGGGCCCGCAGAGCTGGGCCGACTTCTGGGACGTGAAGAAGTTTCCCGGCAAGCGCGCCTACCGCAAGGGCGTGGCCGGCGCGCTGGAGCCGGCGCTGCTGGCCGATGGCGTGCCGCCGGAGAAGGTGTACGAGGTGTTGTCCACGCCGGCCGGCATCGAGCGCGCCATCAAGAAGATCAAGGAGCTCAAGCCGCACATCGCCGTGTGGTGGAGCTCGGGCGCGCAACACGCTCAGCTGATGAAGGACGGCGAGGTCGACATGACCACCGGCTGGAACGGCCGCTTCGACGTGGTGGCCAAGGACGGCGGCAAGGTGGCCTACACCTTCAACCAGGGGCTGCTGGACTACGACTGTTATGCCATCCCCAAGGGTGCGCCCAACAAGGACCTGGCGATGAAATTCCTGGCCGAGATCAGCAAGCCGCAGTACCAGGCCGAGTTCACCAAGTACATCACCTACGGGCCCACCAACAAGAAGGCCTATGACCTGGGCACCATCGACGCAGCCTATGCGGCGCGGCTGCCCTCGTTCCCGGCCAATGCGGCCAAGCAGCTGCCGATCAACCTGGACTGGTACGCCAAGCACGAAGCGCAGGCCGCGGCCGCCTACCAGAACATGCTCACCGAATGACGCTGCGGCAGCGCGCGGCGGTGCCGATCACGCTGCGCGGCCTGCGCAAGCGCTACGGCGAAGTCCGGGCGCTGGACGATGTCGACCTGGACGTGCGCAGCGGCGAGTTCCTGACGCTGCTGGGCCCGTCGGGCTCGGGCAAGACCACGCTGCTGATGGTGCTGGCCGGCTTCATCCGGCCCGACCAGGGGAGGCTGCTGTTCGGCGACGACGAGGTCACCCGCCTGCCGCCGCACCAGCGCGACATCGGCATGGTGTTCCAGAACTACGCGCTGTTCCCGCATATGGACGTGGCGGCCAACATCGCCTACCCGCTGAAGCTGCGCGGCATCGGCGGTGCCGAACAGCAGCGCCGTGTCGAGGCCGCGCTGCAGACGGTACAGCTGGCCGGCTACGGCGCGCGCCGCATCGACCAGCTGTCCGGCGGGCAGCGCCAGCGCGTGGCGTTGGCCCGCGCCATCGTCTTCGAGCCGCGCATCGTGCTGATGGACGAGCCGCTGTCCGCGCTGGACAAGCAGCTGCGCGAGCGCATGCAGATCGAGCTGCGGCAGTTGCACGAGCAGCTGGGCACCACCACGATCTATGTGACGCACGACCAGCGCGAGGCGCTGACCATGTCCGACCGCGTGGCCGTCGTCAACGGCGGACGCATCGTGCAGCTGGATACGCCGCGTGCTCTGTACGAGCAGCCGGCGAACCGCTTCGTCGCCGAGTTCATCGGGGAATCGAGCCTGCTGCCGGTGCAGCGGGATGGTGATGTCTGGCGCTGCGCCGGCCAGGCGATCGCCCATTCCGGCGCGGCTCCATCAGGCGCGCGGGCCTGCCTGCTGCTGCGTCCTGAGCGCGTGCGGCTGCTCGGCGCGGAGGGTGGCGAAGGCCTGAACGTGCTGCCGGCGCAGGTGAGCGGCATCGTCTACCAGGGCGACAGCTTCCTGCTGCAGGCGCGCCTGGCCGATGGCCATGCCATCAGCCTGCGCGGCATCGCCGGCGCCGCAGTGCTGGACAGCCTGCCCGCACCCGCCGCCGCGGTGCGCCTGGGCTTCGCGCAGGCCGACACGGTGCTGCTGCCGGACGAGACTTGAGATGCACGACGATGGCCCCAACGCCGCCGGGCTGAAGCGCGACGAGCGGCGCGAGCGTCTGGCGCTGCTGGGCCTCAGCGCGCCGGCGCTGCTGCTGGTGTTCGTGACCATGGTGCTGCCGGTCGGATGGCTGTTCGCCCTGTCCTTCCTGGCCGATGACGCTACCTTCAGCCTGGAGCACTACCGCCGCATGCTGGAGCAGCCGTCCTACGGCCGCACCTTTGTCACCACCTTCAAGGTGAGCGTCTTCACCACGGCGCTGTGCATCGGGCTCGGCTACCCGCTGGCCTATGCGCTGTCGCAGATGTCGCGGCGTGCGGCCGGGCTGTGTTTGATCGCCGTTCTGCTGCCCTTCTGGACCTCGCTGCTGGTGCGCACCTACGCCTGGCTGGTGCTGCTGCAGCGCAAGGGGCTGATCAACGAATGGGGCATCGGCTTGGGCTGGTGGGACGAGCCGCTGGCGCTGGTGCACAACCTGACCGGCACGCTCATCGGCATGGTGCACATCATGCTGCCCTTCCTGGTGCTGCCGTTGCTGGCGGCGATGCGCAGCATCGATGCCGACCTGCTGAAGGCCGCGGCCAACCTGGGCGCCAGCCCGGCGCGGGCGTTTCGCACGGTGTTCCTGCCGCTGTCGCTGCCGGGGCTGCTGGCCGGCACGCTGATCGTCTTCATCCTCTGCCTGGGCTTCTACGTCACGCCGGCGGTGCTGGGCGGCGGCAAGGTGATCATGGTGTCCAACCACATCGCCAACGACATCGAGCTGTTCTTCAACTGGGGCGCGGCCAGCGCGCTGGGTGTGGTGTTGCTGGTGCTGACCCTGGCGCTGCTGTGGGCGGCGACAAGGCTGCTGCGGCTGGAGCAGGTGCTCGGGGGCAGCCACCGATGAGTTGGCTCGATCGCGCCGCGTCGGACACGCAGGTCACGCACCGCCAGCGGCTGTGGCTGTACGCGCTGGCGGCGCTGGTGCTGGCCTTCCTGGCGCTGCCGACACTGATCGTCATCCCGATGTCCTTTTCGGGCTCGCAGTACCTGGAGTTCCCACCGCGCGAATGGTCGCTGCGCTGGTATCGCAACTACCTCGGGTCGTCGAGCTGGATGCAGGCCACGGCCACATCTTTCCAGGCGGGTGCGCTGACTATGCTTGTGGCCACGCCGCTGGGCACGTTGGCAGCCTACGGGCTGTTCGCATCGCACTTGCGCGCGGCACGCTGGCTGCACACGCTGATGCTCACGCCGATCATCGTGCCGGTGATCCTGGTGGCCATCGGCGTGTTCTATGTCTACGTGAAGATCAGATTAGTCAACTCGCTGGCCGGCATCGTGCTGGCGCACAGCATGCTGGCGCTGCCGCTGGTCATGCTGGTGGTGGGCTCGGCGCTGAAGAGCTTCGACATGAACCAGGAGATGGTGGCGCGCAGCCTGGGCGCGTCGCGGGCCCGCGCCTTCTGGACGGTGACCTTGCCGCAAATCCGCTTCTCGCTGGTCAGCGCGGCGCTGCTGTCCTTTTTGACCAGCTTCGACGAGGTGATCCTGGCGCTGTTCATCGCCGGCGGCAACAACTCCACGCTGACGCGCAACATGTTCAACGCGCTGCGCGACCAGATCGACCCGACCATCGCCGCCATCTCGACCTTGATGATCGTGGTGACGACGCTGGGGCTGCTGCTGGCGCAGTTCTACGGGCGCAAGCGCGACTGACGCGACCGGCCTAAAGTGCAGGGCCTCGCGGCACCCTTGCACCCCCACCGGAGAAACACCATGCTCATGCCCCGCCAGCCCGTGCCCGCCCTCGAGGTGGCCACGCTCGACCACGGCCCTTTCGCGCTCGCTGCCGATGCGCCGGACAAGTTCAGCCTGGTGGTCTTCTATCGCGGCCTGCACTGCCCGATCTGCCTGAAGTACCTGCTGGAGCTCGGGCGCCTGTTGCCCGAATTCGAGAAGCGTGGCGTCAAGGTGATCGCCCTGTCCAGCGACACGCGCGAGCGCGCGCAGGCCATGGCCGACAAGCTCAAGGCGGCGGCGCTGCGCATCGGCTACGGCTTGCCGCTGGCCGTGGCGCGCGGCTGGGGCCTGTACATCAGCACCTCGCGCGGCACCACCTCGATCGGCATCGAGGAGCCGGCGCTGTTTGCCGAGCCCGCGGTGTACCTGGTGCGGCCCGACGGCACGCTGTACTACGGCGCAGTGCAGACCATGCCGTTTGCACGTCCGCACTTCGACGAGCTGCTCGCCGCCATCGACTTTGCCGCGGCCAAGGACTACCCGGCGCGCGGCGAGTACGCCGGTGCCGTGTGACTACTTCGCCACCGTCGCCGCGGTGATCGCGGCCAGCGCCTTGCGCACGTTCTCGGCCGCCGGGCAGTCGCCGCCGCCGTGGCGGCGCACCATCCACACCGGGTCGTTGTAGCCCAGCCAGACCTGCGCTTGTGCGTCCTGCCACACCAGCGCCTTCATCGGCAGGTCGATGCCCACGGCCTGGGCGCACAGCATTAGCGGCGTGCCGGCCTGCGGGTTGCCGAAGATGAAGACCTCCGTCGGCCGCAGCGTCTGGTTGACGCGCTGCGCGCCGGCCGCATGGTCCACGCGCGCCACCACGGCCAGGTTGCGCTGCTTGACCTGCGCCTCCAGTCGCGATGCGGTCTCGGCCGCGCTGTAGGGGCTTTTCACGGCGACCAGGCCGTTGCCGGGGTCGGCCATGCTGGCGCAACCGGCCAGGGTGGCGGCGGTGATTAGGGCAGCAAGGCTGCGTGTCGGGGTCATGGGTTGGCTCCTGGGTTGTGGGCGGCTCATTTCACCAGCCTTGTCGTCGGGTACGCAGCGTACCAGCCGAACCAGAAGGCACGGTGCGCTGGCAGCCGAGCCAGCGTCTGCCCGGACGGGCCGCGCAGGTTGCCTTCTTCGACGCGCCACATGCCGCCCCAGCTGTCGCGCAGCTGCTCGTCGCCGCTCCATTCGACAAAACGATGCGCGCCCGCTGCGTACACGCGGTTGGCGCCGCTTGGATCGGTGAGCACCACCAGGCTGCGCGCGCCGACGCGCTCGTGGTGCACCCGGTGCGCCAGCAGGAAGTCGGCCGCGATGGCCAGCGGCTCGCCGGGTGCATCGGCAAAACGCAGCGCCAGCACCTCGGCCTTGTTGGGCAGGCGCGCGTCGAGCCTGGGCACGCCGAACATCAGCTGGTCGGTGGCGAAATAGTCGCGGTAGGCGGCGCCTTCGCGGTAGTCGCGGGCGTGGCCGGTGTCCAGCGACAGCACGGTAGTGTTGGGGTGGCGCTTCTTCCATTCCTTCCAGGTGGTGGTGACCACGTAGAGGGTGCGCAACTCGATGCCCTGGCCGACGAGTGCGCCGACCACCGGCGTGCCGCTGAGCGTGGACCACAGCGACTGGGTCGCCTGGTCGTACATCAGCTTGTTCGACCGGTACAGGAAGCCGCTGGTGCCCAGCTCGTGCTGCACGCCCTGGACTTCCGTGTCGTACAGGATCATCGCGCCGCACAGCGTGCAGTACACGCCGTTCAGCTCGCGCCCGGCGATGCGGTCCTTGACCATCTCGTGCCAGGCCAGGATGCGCTTGGGATAGGCGCGCACGTCGCCGTCGACGGCCACGCCGAAGACGATGTCGTCGCCGCCCAGCCAGCCGGCCTCGGCCGCGCTGATCATCTTCGGGTTCTTCAGTGGCGGGATGCCGTCGCGGTGCACGCCGCCCCAGCGGATCTCGTCCAGCCGGATCGCCGCCCGGGGCTGGTTGTCGAAGTATTCGCGAAAGCGCGGGTCGATGACCTCGTAGATGCGCGCCTTGAACTCGGCGTACTGCGGGTGCGGCACGGGCTCGATCGACCAGGCCCATTGAAAGAGTTCCTGGTAATCGGCCGCCGGCTTGCCGGACTTGCGCGCCAGCAGCGCGATCACGTCGCGCTGGATGAACGAGTCGGGCATGAAGCCGATCGATTCGAGCAGCATCGCCGCGTAGCCATCGCGCCAGCCGGCGTCGATGCGCGCCAGCGCTGCGCGAGCCCGCGTGCCGGGCACGTCGAGCAGGGCCAGAAAGTCGGCCAGCGGCAGCATCGCCGGGTCCGGCTTGCCTGCAGGTGTAGCAGCCCCTGCGCCATGGCCCACCGCGGAAGTTGCTGCGCCGCCTGGCAGCACCAGACACAGCAGGCAAGCCAGCGTCACAGTTGGAAGTGCGTTGTGGCGACGTATGGGCATGGTGGCTTCCCGGCGGCGAGCGCAGCGCTCAAGCCGCGCGCTCTCCAGCCGCAGCCGGTGCATCGGCGCCTGCCAGCGGCAACCATAGCGCCAGGCGCGTGCCGCCCTGCGGCGCCGGCAGCGTACGCAGCGCACCTCCATGCAGCGCGGCGATGCGCTGCACGATCGCCAGGCCCAGCCCGCCGATGCCGCCGCCGGGGCGCTTCAGCGGCGCATCGCGCAGGTTGATGCCGGCATCGAGCCGGCGCGACAGCTCCGCCGGCAGGCCGGGGCCACGGTCTTCGACCAGCACCTGGGCCTCGCGGCCCACGCATTGCAGTTGCACGCGCACCTCGCCCGGTTCGGGTCCGCCGGCATGGCGCACCGAGTTGTCGATCAGATTGGTCAACGCGCGCTCGATGAGCTGCAGGTCGCCATCGCATTCGACGCGGCCGGGCGGCGGCCCGCCCAGCGCCACCGGCGCGTGCAGTTCGAACTTCTGCACCACGTCGGCCACCAGTTCGTCGAGGCGAAAGCGCTCGCGCTGCGGCACCGGCCCGGTGGTCTGCAGCGTGGCCAGCTCGAACAGCTGCTGCGTCAGCCGGCGCACCTTGTCGCTCTGCGCCAGCGCGGCGCGCACATGGCGCGCCTGGCCGGCGTCGTGGGTGGCCAGTGCCTCGAGGTTGCCGTGCAGTGCCGTCAACGGCGTGCGCAGGTCGTGCGCCACGCCTGCCATCACCTCGCGATGCGCACGGTCGTGCTTGGCCTGCTCGGCCAGTTGCTGGCGGATGCGCGCGGCCATGGTCTCGAAGGTGGTGGCAATGGTGTGCACCTCGTCGCCGCGCGGCGCGGGCGTCTCGGCCGTGCTCGCTGCACCTTCGCCGATGTGGAAGTTGTGCATGCGCTGCGCCAGCTCGCGCAGTGGCCGTGTCAGCCGGCGCACGACAAAGGCGCCGAGCAGCAGGGTCAGCGCCAGCGCCAGCGCCGCCACCGCACTGGCCGTCTGCCAGGTGCGCTGCAGGCCCAGCGGCGCAGCCACCTGCTCGCGCGCCTGGCCTTCGAGCACCACGTACAGGTAGCCGGGAGGGCGGGCATCGCCGGGCCGGGGCGGAAACATCGCGGCGCTGAAGATCTTCTCGCCGCGCGGCGACATCGGGTCGGTGCCACGCAGCGGCAGCTTGGCACCGCCGAGAAAGCTGCGCACGGCCTGCAGGTCCACCTGATGGCGGCGCACCATGCCGGGCTCGCCCAGGTAACTGGCCACGCGCCCATCGGCGTCGAGCATGTAGACCTCGATGCCCGGATTGACGGACACCAGCATGCGCATCAGCGCAGCGCGCGCGGCGGCATTGGCGTCGCCACCGGCGGCTCCTGTGGTGGCCTCAGGCCAGTGTTCGACGATGTGCCGCGCCAGGCCGTGCGACAGGCGCTGCAGCGCCTCCTGCTCATGGGCAGCTTCCAGTTGCCGGCCGATGCTGGCGACGACGGCGCCATAGCCCAGCAGCAGCGCCGACAGCGCCAGCGTCAACCGTCGGGCAAAGGACAGCTTCACGGTCGAGCGCCGGTCACACCGGCGGCACCAGCCGCTTCGAAGCGGTAGCCCACGCCCCACACCGTCTGGATCCAGCGCGGCTCCTGCGGGTCGGCCTCGATCTTCTGGCGCAAGCGGTTGATGTGCGAGTTGACGGTGTGCTCGTAGCCTTCGAAGCCGTGGCCCCAGACCTGGTCCAGCAGCTCGGCGCGGCTGAACACCTGCCCCGGGTGCCGCGCCAGGAAGCCCAGCAGATCGCTTTCGCGCAGCGTCAGCGGCGTGTGCGTATCGCCCTGCACGACCTCGCGGCGCTGCGGGTCGAATCGCAGCCTGCCGAAATGCAGCGCGGCGTGCGGCGGCGGCGGCTGTCGTTGTGCGCGGCGCAGCAAGGCGCGCACGCGTGCCACCAGTTCCAGCATCGAAAAGGGCTTGGCCAGGTAGTCGTCGGCGCCGAGTTCCAGCCCGAGCACGCGGTGGGCTTCGGACGAGCGCGCGCTGACGATGATCAACGGCAGCCGGGCATCGCGCTGGCGCAGGTGGCGGCAGATGTCCCAGCCATCGCCGCCGGGCAGCGTCAGGTCGAGCAGCACCAGGTCCCAGGCGCGCCGGTCGATGGCGCGCATCGCACCGGGGCCGTCGGCCTCGCGATGCACGGCAAAGCCCGCCTCGCCCAGGTGCAGTTGCACCATGTCGGCGATGGCAGGGTCGTCCTCGACCAGGAGCAACTGCCCGTTCATCCGGCCTGGGTCGGATGAATCGGGCAGCACCTTACAACGCGGCCGTTGTCCCGGCGTGGCGTCGCCGGCGCGCCGTGAAGCCCAGAGCGGCCAGGCCGACCAGCGTCAGCGCAGTGGTCGCGGGCTCGGGCACGGCTTGGACTGCGAAACTGAAGCGCAGGATCTCGTCTTCGGCACGCAACTGGCTGTTCAGCACATAGCCGGTGGCGGTGGTCAGGCCGTTGAAGCCCGCCAGCTCGGCGAAGTTGAAATCGACCACTGCGTTCTGCGGCGTGCGCAGGTCGTTGTTGCCGCCGACGACGAAGGCCGCGTTGGCCACGTCGAAGGCCTCGGAACCGGCGTCCCAGATCTCGCCGGCCCTGACCGTGATGCTGGCGAGCTGCAGGGCGCCGCCCGCGCCGAAGAGCGCATATTCCATCGGGTCGTCGTTGCCGACGAAGAAGTCGTTGCTCGGCACCACCATCGAGGCAAAGGTGAAGAAGCGGTTGACGGCGGACTCGACGCTGAAGGTGTTCATGAACACACCGCCGGGCTGCAGCGGCGCGGCGGCGACCGTGCCCAGCGTCGCGCCGGGCTCGGCCGCGGCAAAAGCCGGGAACCAGGGCGATGCCGAGCCGCCTTCGGCCACCGAGATGATCGGCGCAGTGGCCACGCTGTTGCGGTTGAAGGCGTCGAAGCTGCCGTTGCCAAAACCGACGTGCATCGGCGCGAAGCTGATGCCGTTGGCCGGCACCAGGCTTTCCACGGTGACCCTGAGCTGCACCGGTGCGGCCTGGGCGCCGAGCGTCGCCAGACCGAGGGACAGGGCGGCGAGCGTGCGCCGGCCGCAGAAGATTCGAGACATGAGCAGGCTCCTGTGGGTTGCTGGGCGCCCGCACGGGGATTCCCGGCGCGCGACAGCCGCATGCTCGCCAGGCCCGCTCACGCCGCCGTCACGCGCTCTTCACGGCGCCGTGACAACTGGCTCGCGCCCAAGGTGGCGGTGCTGGAAACAGCGGGGTCCGGCTCAGGCCGCCGGCAGCGACAGCGTCACCGTGGTGCCCTGGCCGAGCCGGCTGTGCACCGCCACGCCGCCGCCATGGAGCTCGGCGATGCGCTTGACGATCGCCAGCCCCAGGCCCTTGCCGCCCTCGCCGGTGGCCGGTGCCACGTTCTGCCGCGCCTGGTAGAAGCGGTCGAACAGATGAGGCAGCTCGGCCTCGGCGATGCCGGCGCCGGTGTCGGCCACGCTGACGCACACCGTATCGCCATCGCGCAGCACGCTGAGCATGATGCGGCTGCCGGCGGCGCAGAACTTCAACGCGTTGTCCACCAGGTTGGCGATCGCGCGCTCGAACAGTTCGACGTCCAGCGCCGCCACGGTCGACGCGTCGCCCGCCGGCTCCAGCGCCAGCAGCACGCCCTGCGCTGCGGCGCGCGGCTCGAAGCGCAGCGCGATGTCGGCCAGCAGTTCGCCCACGTCCAGCGTCTCGCGGCGCAGTGCGAACTGCGGTTCGTCCAGTTGCGCCAGATCGCCCAGCGATTGCACCAGCCGCGCGGCGTTGCGCGTGTTGCGCAGCGCCACTTCGAGCAGTTGCCGGTCGTCGGCGCGCATCGGGTCGGCACCGAAGCGCGCGTCCAGCGTCTCCAGGCAGGCCGCGGTGGCAGTGAGTGGCGAGCGCAGGTCGTGCGACAGGTTGCTGACCCCTTCGCGGCGGAAGTGGTCCAGCCGGCGCAGCGCCTCCCACTGCCGGCGCAGCGCTTCGAGCATGCCGCGAAAGCCCTGGCTCAGCTGGCCGAACTCGTCATTGGCCGGCATGTCCGGCCAGGCCGCCGCACGGCCACCGGGCGCGCCGGCATCCAGGCCCTCGGCGGTGACCGCGGCCACCGCCTGGCTCAGGCGCCGCAACGGCCGGGTGACCACGCCGACGATCCACAGCGCCAGCATGGTGGTGAGCGCCACGAGGGCCACGATGAAGCCCAGCAGCGGCAGCGCAAAGCTGCTGCGCAGCGCCTCGATGCGGCCTTCGGGCAGGGGCTGCTTGTGGCACACCAGGTACAGGTAGCCGGCAGCCACGTCGTCCTTGTGGATGATCGCGCGACGCAACACCCGTGCGGCGATGACGGCGTCGTCGTCCATGCGTTCGGGGTCGTCGCCCATCACATAAGGCATCGGCTCGGCGCTGGCCGCCTGCAGCACCGGCGGCAGCGCCACCTTGAAGCCGGGCGCCAGCGTGGCGCGGCCACTGCTGGCCAGCACCTGGCCCTGCGCGTCCAGCAGGTACAACTGCGTATCGGGCTCGAACAGCACCAGGCTGCGCAGGAACTCGGTGAACTGCTCCGGATGGCGTTGATGCAAGTCGAGCAAGTCGGGGTGCTCCTTCACCACCCGGCCGAGGAAGGCGCTGGCCCGGTAGTAGCTGCTCTCGTGCTCGAAACGCTGAAACGCCGACAGCACCGCCAGCACCACACCCAGCGCGGTGAGCGCGCCGGTGACGAAGATCGTCAACGCGATCTTGAGCCTGACGGTCATCAGGGGGGGGCGTCGCGCATCTTGTAGCCGGCGCCGCGCACGGTGAGGATCAGCTGCGGGCGCATCGGGTCGGCCTCGAGCTTGTTGCGCAGCCGGTTGATGTGCGTGGTGACGGTGTGCTCGTAGCCGTCGTGGCTGTAGCCCCACACCGCATCGAGCAGCTGGGCGCGCGAGAACACATGGCCCGGGTGCCTGGCAAAGTACAGCAGCAGGTCGAACTCCAGCGCGGTGAAGTCCACCGGCGTGCCGTCATGGCGCACCTGGCGCTTGGCCGGCTCGATCTCCAGGCTGCCGTTGCGCAGCACCCGCGGCTCGGCGCCATCGGGCGCTGCGCGCTGCATCTCGGCGCGGCGCAGCAGCGCCTTCACGCGGGCCAGCAGCTCGGCCAGCGAGAAGGGCTTGGTCAGGTAGTCGTCGGCGCCCAGCTCCAGGCCGAGCACGCGGTCCAGCTCGGTGGACTTGGCGGTGAGCATCAGGATCGGCGTGCCGTGACCACGGGCGCGCAGCGCCTTGCAGACCTCCAGCCCGTCCAGCGCCGGCATCATCAGGTCCAGGATCAGCAGGTCGCTGTGCCGTTCGGCCTGGCTGGCCAGCGCCGCGGCGCCGTCGGCCACGGCGGCCACGTCGTAGCCGGCGCCGCGCAGATTCATGACCAGCAGGTCGCGGATATCGGTTTGGTCGTCGGCAACCAGGATGTGCGGCGGCATGCGGCATTGTCGCGCCGGGCCACGCGGGCCTTACGCAAATGTGATCTGGCTGTGATCTTCGGCGAGCTTCCTGCGAGTTGCGCCGCCCACAGTGCAACCATCGAGCCAGACACCGGAGAGCCCCATGCCCGCCACCGCCGCCCTTGCCAGCCCCGGCCCCGCTCTCAACTGGGCCGAACTGCTGAGCCACCGCGCCTACCTGCTGCGCTTTGCACAGCGCAAGCTGCAGGACCCGGCGCTGGCCGAGGACGTGGTGCACGATGTCTTCGAGGCCGTGCTTCGCGGCCGTGCCGCCTTTGCCGGCGCCAGCGCGCTGCGAACCTGGCTGACGGGGGTGCTCAAGCACAAGATCGTCGACCTGGTGCGGCAGCGCCGCGCGATGCTCAGTCTGGACGATGCCGCCGAAGATGCCGAGACCCTGGCACTGGAATGCCCGCAGCCGCGGCCCGACGAACTGGCCGAGCAGCGCGAGCGGCTGCATCAGACGCTGCAGCGCATCGACGCGCTGCCTTCAGGCCTGCGCGACGTGGTCCGGCTGCGCGTCCTGCACGATCAGCCGACTGAGGCCGTGTGCCAGGCGCTGCAGATCAGCGAGGAGAACCTGTTCGTGCGCCTGCACCGGGCGCGCAAGCAGCTGTTGTCCTGAGCGCGTCCTCAAAGGGCCAGCGACGACAGCGTGGGCAATGCCGCGCCGCGCGCGCGGTTCACCGCTGCCGCCGCCGCATCCAGTTCGGCCAGGGTGCCCTCGTCCACCGGCATGCGCTCTGCCCTCGCCTTGCGTGACGCGCGCTCCGGGTCGCCCGGCATCAGGATCGGCTCGGCTGCGTCGCGCAGCCTTGCCGACTGCACCCATTCGACGAAGGCGTTGACCTCGGCGCTGAAGAGTTGCTGGTCGTTCAGCCGCGCCGGGTCGAAGACCATCGCCAGCATGTTGTTCCACACCGCGTGCTGGTACTTCAGGTTGCCCGGCCGGGTGGTCTCGCCGCCGGTCAGCGCCGCGGCCAGCACCTCGACCACCATGGCCAGCGCATAGCCCTTGTGCTGCGCAAAGGGCACCAGTGCGCCGCCCGGCTGGCCGGCGGGCGGGAACAGCGCGACTGGGTCGTCGGTGTATTCGCCCGCCGCGTCCATCAACACATTGCCGGGCACCAGCTTTTGGCTGTTGTAGGCCACGCGCACCTTGCCCATGGCGATGGCGCTGGTGGCGAAGTCCAGCAGCATCGGCTCGCGCCCGGGCACCGGGATGCCGACGGTGAAGGGGTTGGTGACGTAGCGCGCCTCGCTGCCGCGAAAGGGTGCCACCACCGGTTTGCTCATCGCGTTGACGAAGTGCACCGACACCAGGCCGGCGGCCACGGCCTGCTCGGCCCAATGGCCGATGCGACCGATGTGATGGGCGTTCTTCAGGCCCATGACGCACACGCCGTGCTTCTTTGCGCGCTCGATAGCCAGGTTCATCGCCTCGTAGGCCATGCTCTGGCCCATGCCGCGGTTGGCGTCCAGGCTGAGCATCGCGCCGCTGTCGCTGCCGATGGCCACGTGTTGGTTGAGCTGCAGTTCGTTCGCCAGCCAGCTGGACACGTAGCGCGGCACCATGCCCACGCCGTGTGAATCGTGCCCGGCGAGGTTGGCGCCGATCAGGTGCTCGGCAGTCAGCCGCGCCTCGTCGGCATCGCAGCCTGCGGCCAGCCAGAGTTCTTCGACCCAGCGCCGCAGCGCTGCCGTGGGGATGTGTTTGTCAGCCATGCGGTGATTGTGGCCGTCGGCCAGCGCCGCCGCAGCTAGGGCTGCACCCCAGCCGAGCGCAGCACGCGCTCGCGCAGCCACCTATGCGCTGGCTCGGTGTCGTGTCGCATGTGCCACAGCATGTTGACCTGCATCGCGCCCAGGTCGAAGGGCAGCTCGCGCACCAGCAGCTGCCCCTCGTGCCCGGTGGCCGGCAGGAAGGCCAGCGGTAGCACGCTCAACAGGTCGGACTGCGTCACCACCTGGCCGGCGGTGAAGTACTGGTTGACGCTCATCACCACCCGGCGCTGCCGGCCCAGCGCGGTGAGCGCCTGGTCCACGTAGCCCTGAGAGCGGCCGGTGGCGCTGGCCAGCAGGTGGTGGGCGGCGCAGTAGGCGTCCAGCGTCAGCGGCCGCTCGGCCAGCGGGTGGCCGCGGCGCATGACGCAGACATAGCGGGTGTCGTACAGCCGGGCATGGCGCAGCGTGGCGTGGCGCCCGGCGGCCAGTAGCGCGGTGACGGTTTCGGGAAAGTGGCCCAACGCCAGGTCCACCTCGCCCTGCTGGATCATGCGGCGCGGCTCATGGGTGGTGAGCGGCAGCACGCGCAGGTTGCACAGCGCCTGCTCGCGCTCGATCACCGCCACCAGCGCGGGCGCCAACAGCGCGGCGGTGGCGTCGGTCATGGCCAGCCGGAAGTTGACGGCCTGGGTCTGCGGGTCGAACTCGCCGGGCGCCAGCGCCAGCTGCAGCGCGGCCAGCGCGCTGCGCACCTGCGGCCACAAGGCCTCGGCCCGCGGAGAGGGCGTCATGCCGAAAGCGTTGCGCACGAACAGCACTTCGCCGACGGCCTCGTTCAGGCGCTTCAGGGCATGGCTCGCGGCTGGCTGAGTGATCGCTAACACCTCGGCAGCACGTGTCAGGCTGCCCTCGGACATCAATGCATCGAAGACACGAAGCAGGTTCAGGTCGAGTGTGCGGAAGTTCACGAAGACCTCAAGATATCAATCTTATAAATATCTTACATGCTGAGATTTCATTGGATAAGTATAAGGGTTAACCCGATATTTGATGCATCGGCGGAGTCGCCGGAGCAACGCCCGCAAGGCGAGGAGTGAGTCCACATGACTGCCATCAGAAATTTTCCGGACGCGCCGCTGGCGCGTCGCCACGCCAAGCCGATCGAATGGAAGGTGCCGCCGATTGCCACGACGGTCTGGAATGCCCTGTATCGCTACGGCCAGTTGCGTGCCGCCAGGGAGCTGGAAGTTTTGGCCGACCGCCGCGCGCTGGGTGATCCGGTGTTGGCCCGCCAGTTGCGGGCCGCTGCCGCCGAATGTCGCCAGGGCACGAAGTACACGCCCACTCAACGCTGAAAGGAGCCGGTCATGACCACCATCCATCTGCAGGTTGCGCCGCGCGTCGGCCCGGCCATCCCCCGCGGTTCACGCTACGCAGCCCTGGCCTTCATCGTGCTGTGGCGCGCCCTGGCCGACCTCGGCCGCAGCGCCAAGCCGCGGGGCAAGAGCCCCGCACAGGAGGCACAGGAGGTGCGCGAACTGGCTTGGTCCTACCGCGAGACCGACCCGGGTTTCGCCGCCGACCTGGCCGCCGCGGCCGACCGCCACGAGCAGTTGCACGGCATGGCCTGAACGCGGCGCACGCTAGCCGGCGCAGCGCTCGAACTCGGCGCCAGGCAGCGCTGGCGGCGCGTCGCCGCTGTCCGTGACGCGCAGGCGCGCGCCGTCGATGGCGGCCGCGAAGCCTCCCACGCCGCGCAGGTGGACGCCGTCAATGCGCCCGACCACAAGCCGGGTCATGTTTCCTGCCGACAGCGTGGCGCCGAAGGTCTGGTACTTCTGTGTCAGTCGCAGCCTTGCGCCTCGGTTCGGCCCAGTGCCGCACCAGACGCCCTCGGCCTGGGCCGGCACCACCCACAGGTGCAGCCGGCTGCGCTTGTCGCGGCCCACCGGCTTGTCGGGTGCGTCCACGGTGAGGCTGCGGTCGGGCCGCCAGTCGCCCATGTCCCAGTCGTGCGAGACGATGCGCGTGCCCGGGCGCAGTGCCAGCAGGTCGGGGCGAAGCTGCAGGTTCACCTCCTGCAGCAGGTACATCGTGATGACCGTGGCCTGCGACAGGTCGGTCTTGAACAGGTCCTGCGCGGCAAAAGTGGCGCGGTCGGCCACGCCGGCCTGTGCGGCATGGCGGCGGCTGCGTTCTACCAGTTCGGGCACGATCTCCACGCCCAGCCCGCGCGCGCCGAAGCGCCGCGCCGCCAGGATGACGATGCGCCCGTCACCGGAGCCGAGGTCGAGCACGAAATCCTGCGGCCCCACCTGGGCCAGCTCCAGCATCGCCAGCGTGACGTTGTCGGGGGTGACGACGAAAGGCACCTCGTCCTGGGCACGCAGTGCCGCAGGCGCCGCCAGGCACAGCGCCAGCGCCGCCAGCGCGGCGCGCCGGATCTCGAGCAAATGTGGCTTTGCCACGTTGCTTGATCCCCCGCGGGGGGCGAGCCGGGCTGGCCCAGGCCTGGGGGCGCTCAAATGCAGCGGCCGCCGTCGACCTCCATGGCCACACCGGTGATCATCGAGGCCTCGTCGCTGCACAGGAAGCAGGCCGCGTTGCCCAGGTCCTCGGGCTGCGAGAAGCGGCCGATCGGGATGGTGGACAGGAACTTCGCGCGCATCTCCGGCGTGTCCTCGCCCATGAACGTCTTGAGCAGCGGCGTCTCACCGGCCACCGGGTTGAGCGCGACGACGCGGATGCCGAAGGGCGCCAGCTCCACCGCCAGCGCGCGCGTGGCGGTGATGACCCAGCCCTTGCTGGCGTTGTACCAGCTCAGCCGCGGCCGCGGGCTCACACCGGCCGTGCTGGCCATGTTGAGGATGACGCCGCGCTGACGTACCTTGAAGCGTGGCACCACCACCTTGGCGGCCAGGTAGATGGCCTTCATGTTGACCGCAACGATGCGGTCGAAGTCGTCCTCGCTCACGTCCTCGGTCGGCGTGGGGACGTGCGACACGCCGGCGTTGTTCACCAGGATGTCCAGCGGACCGAAGCTCGCCTCGGCGGCATCGATCATGGCCAGCGTGTCTTCCTTGCGGCTGACGTCGGCCTGGAAGGCGGCGGCACTCGGCCCCAGGGCCTTCGCCACGCGCTGCGCGCCCTCGAGATTGCGGTCCACGACCAGCACCTTGGCACCTTCGGCCACGAACTTCTTGACGATGCCCTCGCCGAAACCGGAGCCGCCACCGGTGACCAGGGCCACCTTGTCCTTGAGTCTCATGTCGTTTCCTTCAACCGTGATGGATGGCGACGGTCTTCAGCGTCGAAAAGCCGTACAGCGCCTCGAAGCCCTTTTCGCGGCCATGGCCCGAGGCCTTGACGCCGCCAAAGGGCAGCTCGATGCCGCCGCCGGCACCGTAGTTGTTGACGAAGACCTGCCCACACTTGAGCTTGCGCGCCATGCGCAGCGCTCGGCCGCCGTCGCGCGTCCACACGCCGGCCACCAGGCCGAACGCGGTGCCGTTGGCGATGCGCAGGCCTTCAGCCTCGCCTTCGAAGGGGATGACCACCTGCACCGGGCCGAAGATCTCTTCCTGCGCCAGCCGGTGCGTGGCCGGCACGTCGGCCACCAGTGTGGGGCGCACGAAATAGCCGCCGGTGCTAAGGCCTTCGGCCAGCGCGGCCTCGGCCACGATGTTCAGCCCGCCCTGGCGGGCCAGCGCCAGGTAGCCTTCGATGACGTCGCGCTGCCGTGCCGAGATCACCGGGCCCACGTCCAGATCGCTCAACGCCGCGCCGACGCGCAGGGCACGGTAGCGTGTGGCCATGCGCGCCACCACGTCGTCGAAGATGCTGCGCTCGACCAGGATGCGCGACGCGGCCGAGCAGGTCTGCCCGGCGTTCTGGATGCCGGCGTTCACCAGGAAGGGCAGCGCGGCGTCCAGGTCGGCATCGGCAAAGACGAGCTGCGGGCTCTTGCCACCCAGTTCCAGCGTCACCGGCACGGTGTGCTTCGCCGCGGCGGCCTGGATCATCGAACCGACGCTGACCGATCCGGTGAAGGACAGGTGCTGCACGCCGGCATGGCCGGACAGCCCTGCGCCGGCCTCCTCCCCCAGCCCGGGCACGACGTTCAGCGCGCCGGCCGGCAGGCCGGCTTCGTCGGCGATGCGCGCGAAGGCCAGCGCGCTGAGGCAGGCTTCCTCGGCGGGCTTGAGCACGCAGGCATTGCCCATGGCAAGCGCCGCACCGACCGAGCGGCCGATGATCTGCATCGGGTAGTTCCAGGGCACGATGTGGCCGGTGACGCCGTGCGGCTCGCGCAGTGTCAGCGCGGTGTAGCCGTTGGCAAAGGGGATGGTCTCGCCCATCACCTTGTCGGCCGCGCCGCCGTAGAACTCCAGGTAGCGGGCCAGTGCCAGCGCGTCGGCGCGGCCCTGCTTCAGCGGCTTGCCCACGTCCAGCGCCTCCAACCGCGCCAGCTCGTCGGCCTGCTCCAGCACCTTGGCCGACATGCGGTGCAGCACGCGCCCGCGCTCGGCGGCCGTGAGCTGCCCCCAGGGGCCGTCGAGCGCGGCCTGGGCCGCGGCCACGGCGGCGTCGATGTCGGCTGCCGTGCCGCGCGCGATCTGCGCCAGCAGGCTGCCGTCGGAGGGGTTGAACAGCGGCAGCGTCTCGCCGCTGGCGCAGGGCCGCCACAGGCCGGCGATGAACACGCCGCTGGTGTCGAAGGGGATGTGGGACATGGCTGCAACTCCTTGCCGGCAAGGCCGTAGGGCATCATAGATTGCCGTGCGCCCACCGTGCCGTCCCCCAACGGCGCCAGCGCAGGGCGTTGCCCGCAGGTCATCGAATGTCTCTGTTTCTGCTGAAGCGCTTTGCCACCTTCATGGTCACGCTGGCCGTGGCGTCGATGGTGGTGTTCGCCGTGCTGGAGCTGCTGCCCGGCGATGCGGCACAGATCATCCTGGGCGAGAGCGCCACGCCGGAGTCGCTGGCCACGCTGCAGGCCAAACTGGGCCTGGACCGGCCGCACCACCAGCGCTATGGCGAATGGATCGGCGGCCTGCTGCAAGGACGCACGGCGATGAGCATTTCCTACGACACGCCCACCGGCGAGCTGATCGCCGAGCGGCTGCGCGTGACGCTGCCGCTGGCGGCGATTTCGATGGTGCTGACGGTGGGGGTGGCGCTGGTGCTGGGCGTGTATGCGGCCTCGCGCCACAACCGGCTGGGCGACGTCAGCGTCATGGCCGCCAGCCAGCTGGGCATCGCCATTCCGAGCTTCTGGTTCGCGATCCTGCTGATCCTGCTGTTTGCGGTGAAGCTGCAATGGGTCAGCGCCGGCGGCTTCCCCGGTTGGAGCGAGGACGACGGTGGCGGCCTGTGGGAAGGCCTGAAGTCGCTGTTGCTGCCGGCGGTGGCGCTGGCCGTGGTGCAGGCCTCGGTGCTGGCGCGTTGGACACGCTCGGCGGTGTTGGAGGTGATGCGCGAGGACTTCGTGCGCACCGCACGCGCCAAGGGCCTGACGCGGCGTCAGGCGCTGTGGGGCCATGTGCTGCGCAACGCCATGATCCCGGTGCTGACCATCATGGGGCTGCAGTTCGCCTTCCTGATCAGCGGCACGGTGGTGGTGGAGCAGGTGTTCGTGCTGCCCGGCGTGGGCCGGCTGGTGTTCCAGGCCATCGCCAACCGCGACCTGGTGGTGGTGCGCGACGTGGTCCTGCTGCTGGTGGCCATGGTGGTGGCCGTCAACTTCGTCGTCGACGTGCTCTATGCGGTGGTCGACCCGCGCCTGAAAACCAGCGACGCATGAGCGCCAAGGCAAGCTTCTGGTCGCGCGCGCGGCGCAATCCGAGCTTCATGCTCGGCAGCGTGCTGACCGCGCTGTTCGTGGCCAGCGCGCTGCTGTCGCTGGTCTGGACGCCGTGGCCGGCCACCGAGATCGACATCCCCAACAAACTGGCGCCGCCCAGCGCCGCGCACTGGCTGGGCACGGACAGCCTGGGCCGCGACATCGTCTCGCAGCTGCTGGTGGGCGCGCGCACCTCGATCCTGGTCGGCGTGGTGGCGGTGCTGATCGGCCTGGTCCTCGGCGTGGCCGCCGGCGCGCTGGCCTCGGCGCGGCGCGGCTGGGTCGAGGAGGGGGTGATGCGCCTGTCCGACTTCACCTTCGCCTTCCCGGCGCTGCTGTCGGCCATCATGCTCGGCGCGATCTACGGGCCGGGGCTGATGACCGGCATCGTCGCCATCGGCGTGTTCAATATCCCGGTGTTCGCGCGCACCACGCGCGCCGCGGCCAATGCGGTGTGGGCGCGCGAGTACGTGCTGGCGGCGCGTGCCGCGGGCCTGGGGCCGTGGCGCATCAGCGTCGACCATGTGCTGCCCAACATCGCCAGCGTGTTGATCGTGCAGGCCACGGTGCAGTTCGCCACCGCCATCATTGCCGAGGCCGCACTCAGCTATCTGGGCCTGGGCACGCAGCCGCCGATGCCCAGCTGGGGCCGCATGCTGAACGAGGCGCAGACGCAGATGTTCCAGGCGCCGCAACTGGCCATCTACCCCGGCGCGGCCATCGCGCTGGCGGTGCTCGGCCTGAACCTGATGGGCGACGGCCTGCGCGACCTGCTCGACCCGAAGCTGGCGCGCAAGCGCTAGCGGCACTGCGCCGCCAACGCTTGAGCGGCATCAATTCGCGGCCGGCAACGCCACGCGATAGTCACCCAGCGCCCTGCGGCGCAGGAGACAAGCATGTTTGCCGGAGATCGTGACATCGACGTGGCCGTGGCCGAACTGGCCGCCACGCTGCCCACCCCGCTGCAGCCGCTGGCGCGTGTGGCCTTCGACTACCGCTGGTGCTGGGCCGCCGACGGCGCGGCCACCTTCGCGGCCATCGACCCCGGGCATTGGGCCCGCTGTGGCGCCAACCCGCGCCGGCTGCTCACCGAAACGCCGCCATCGCTGTTGCGCCGCGCCGCGGCCGACACGGCGCTGGTGGCCCGGATCGAGCGCCTGGCGCAGGAACTTCAGGCCGACCGCGAGCGGCCTTGGCGGACCGGCACAGCCAGCCCGCAGCATCCGGTGGCCTTTTGCTGCGCCGAGTTCGGCGTGCATGGCTCGCTGCCGATCTATTCCGGCGGCCTGGGCATCCTGGCCGGTGACATCCTGAAGGAAGCCTCCGACCTGGCGCTGCCGATGGTCGGCATCGGCCTGATGTACCGCACCGGCTACTTCCACCAGCGCATCGATGTCACCGGCCTGCAGCATGAATACTGGCTCGATGCCGACCCGGACCGCCTGCCCTGCGTCCAGGTCAGCGGCAGCGATGGGCAGCCGCTGACGGTGACCGTGCCGGTCGACAGCGAGGACGTGGTCGCGCAGGTCTGGCGTGTCGACGTGGGCCGCGTACCGCTGTACCTTCTGGATACCGACCGGCCCGAGAACAGCCAGGTCGGCCGCTGGGTCACCTCGCGCCTGTACGAAAGCAACCGCGCCATTCGGTTGGCGCAGTACGCCGTGCTCGGCGTCGGCGGTGCGCGCGCGCTGCAGGCCATGGGCATCGAGCCTGCGGTCTACCACCTGAACGAGGGCCATCCCGCGCTGGCCGTCTACGAACTGCTCGGCCAGGTGCGCGCGCGCCAGCCCGGGCTGAGCGACGACGAGGCCTGGCAGCGCGTGCGCGAGCAGGTGGTGTTCACCACCCACACGCCGGTGGCGGCAGGCAACGAGACCTATGCGCGCGACGAGGTGCTGGGCATGCTCGGCCGGCTGGCCGACGCGAGCGGGGACCGCGAAGGCTTCCTGGCACGGGGTCGGATGAATCCGGCGCAGCCTGGACAACCCTCGGGCATGACGGCGCTGGCGCTGCGCACCAGCCGCCAGGCCAATGCTGTGAGCCAACGCCACGGCGACGTGGCGCGCGGCATGTGGCAGCCGCTGTTCCCGGGGCGGGCGCGCGAAGGCGTGCCGATCACCCACGTCACCAACGGCGTGCACGTGCCCACCTGGCTGCACGGTCCGATGCGCGACCTGCTCGACCGGCATCTCGCAGCGGGCTGGATGGTGCACGCCGACGACCCGGAGACCTGGGCGCCGCTGGCCGCCGTGCCGGCCGCCGAACTGTGGGCCGCGCGCTGCGCGGCGCGTGCGCAGCTGGTCGGCATGATCACGCGCCACGCCATCGGCCACCGGCTGCGCCGCGGCGAGCCGCTGGACTACGCCTCGGCCGCACGCGACGGCTTCGACCCGGCACGCCTGACCATCGGCTTCGCGCGCCGCCTGGCCACCTACAAGCGGCTGCACCTGGTGGGCTTGATGCCCGAACGCGCGATCGCGCTGGTGGGTGGTGAGCGGCCGGTGCAGTTCGTCTTCGCGGGCAAGGCCCACCCCGACGATCACGAGGCCAAGGAGGTGGTGCAACGCCTGTTCACGCTGAAGCGCGCACCCGGTGTCGCCGGCCGTGCCGCATTCCTGGAGGACTACGACATCCCTCTGGCCGGCCGCCTGGTGGCGGGCTGCGACGTCTGGGTCAACCTGCCGCGCCCGCCGCTCGAAGCCAGCGGCACGAGTGGCATGAAATCGGTGCTCGGTGGCGGGCTGCAACTGTCGGTGCTGGACGGTTGGTGGGCCGAGGCCTATGACGGCCACAACGGTTGGGCCATCGACGGCCGCGAGGATAGCGACCACGCCGCGCAGGACTGGCGCGACGCCAACACCCTGTTCGACCTGCTGGAGCGGCAGGTGGTGCCGATGTTCCACGAGCGCGATGCCGACGGCGTGCCGCTGCGCTGGGTGGAGATGATGCGCCGCAGCCTGATGACGCACGGCCCGCGCTTCTCGGCCACGCGCATGCTGCGCGAGTACGCGCAGCGCATCTACACGCGCCACTGAGCGCCGCCGCCGCGGGCGGCGAGCTTCAGGGCTTGTACGCATGTACAAGACTGGGCGGCGCGCTTTCAATGCGTGCATGGAAATGCAGCAAGTCCCGGCTGCCGCCCCGCGGGGCGAACGGCGCCAGGCCATCCTGCTGGCGGCCGAGCGGCTGTTCGCGCAGCGCGGCTACCACGGCGTGACCATCCGCCAGATTGCCGAGCAGGCCGGCGTGCCGCTGGCGCTGGTGGGCTACTACTTCGGCCCGAAGCACGAGCTCTTCCATGCCATCTTCGAGCAGTGGCGCCATACTGTCGACGAGCGCTTGGCGCTGCTGGCGCAGGCATGCTCCGGCGCAGCCGGCGGCCACCGGCTGCGCGCCATCGTCGCTGCCTTCGTCGAGCCGGTGCTGCAGTTGCGCGCCAGCGCCGAAGGCGAGGCCTATGCGCTGCTGGTGGCGCGCGAACTGGCCTACCGCACACCCGAGGCCGAGCGCGTGCTGGGCGACTTCTTCGACCCCATGGCCCATGCCTTCATCGACGCGCTGCACGGTGCCTGCCCCGGCAGCACGCGGCCGCAGGCCGCCTGGGCCTACCAGTTCGCGCTGGGGGCGCTGATCCACCACATCAGCGACCACCGTGTGCAACGCCTGTCGCGCGGCCGCAATCCGCCCAACGACCCCCAGGCCGGCGCGCTGCTGGTCGACTTCATTGGCGCTGGCGTCGGCGCCGTGCTGCTACCCGAACCCACCCTCCAACGGAGACGTGCATGAGCAAGCGAAGCTTCCTTCGAACCCTGGGCCTGGCCACGCTGGGCCTGGCGATCTCGTCCGCTGCTACGGCGCAGCAGGTCATCAAGTTGACCGTCGCTGCGGGCCACCCGCCGGTGTTCCTGTGGGTCAAGCTCACCGAGGAGGTCTTCATATCCGAGGTGGACAAGCGCCTGGCCGCGGCCGGCGGCAAGTACAAGATCGACTGGACCAAGGCCTGGGGCGGCACGCTGCTGAAGCTGGGCACCGAATCCAAGGGCGTGGCCGATGGCGTGGCCGACATCGCCATCGTCAGCACCATCTTCGAAGCTGCCAAGTTCCCGCTGCAGAACGTCACCTACTACACGCCCTTCGGCTCCGACGACGTCGGCGTCATCAACCAGACCGTGCTCGAGCTGCAGAGGACCATTCCGGCGATGAACGATGCGTGGGCCAAGAACGGGCTGGTCTTCCTCAACGGCATGGCGCTCGATTCGTACCACATCTGGACCAAGTTCCCAGTGGCGAAGCTGGAGGACCTGCAGGGCAAGAAGCTCAGCGCGCCGGGGCCGTCGGCCAACTGGGTCAAGGGCACCGGCGCGGTGGCGGTGGCCGGCAGCCTGAACACCTACTACGAGGACATCAAGTCCGGCGTGTCCGACGGCGCCCTGGTCTTCGCCACCGGCGCCGCGGGCGCCAAGCTGCATGAGGTGGCGCCGTACATCACCAAGGTCAACTTCGGTGCGATGTTCGCCGGCGGCCTGGTGATCAACAAGAGCGTCTTCGACAAGCTGCCGCCCGAGGTGCAGAAGGCCCTGCGCGAAGCCGCCGACGTGTGGGCACAGGAGTACGTCAAGCGCCAGGGCGCGGCGGTGGCCACGGTGCTGCAGAACATGACGGCGGCCGGCGCCAAAATCAGCGAGTTGAGCCCGGCCGAACGCAAACGCTGGGCCGATGCGCTGGGCCCGGTGGCCAAGACCTGGGCCGCCGACGTCAATGGCAAGGGCGGCCCTGGCGACCAGGTGCTGAAGGCGTACATCGAGGCGCTGAAGAAGGCCGGCACAACGTTGCCGCGCGACTGGTCCAACTGACGTGGCACCCCCCCGCAGCGCCTTCGGCGCTTCCCCCCAGGGGGGCGCCGCCAGCGGCCCGGCGGAGCCGGTTCCGCGGCGTCCGGTCGATGGCGCTGGGCGCCGCTTCGCCGGATTGGTGGCCTGATGCCGCCGCCGGCCGATTCCTACGGCTTGCCGCTGCCCTTCGGCCTGCACCGGCTGATCCGCGGGCTCAATGCGCTGGGCACGCTGTGGATCGTGGCGCTGATGCTGCTGATCAACAGCGACGTGCTCGGCCGCAACCTGCTCGGTGCGCCGGTGCGCGGTGTCACCGAGCTGGTGTCGCTGTCGATCGTCGGCATCGTCTTCCTGCAGCTGGCCGACACGCTGCACAGCGGCCGCTTCACCCGCGCCGAGGTGCTGCTCGATCGCCTCGAGCGCAGCCGCCCGGCGGGCGCGGCGCTGCTGCAGGCCGCCTTCCACGGCGTGGGCGCGCTGCTCATGGCGGTCATCCTGTGGGCCGCCTGGGCGCCGTTGGTCGAATCGGTGCGCATCCGCGAGTACGTCGGCGCCATCGGCGACTTCACCGCGCCGGTGTGGCCGGTGCGGCTGATCATGCTGGTGGGACTGGGCGTCACGCTGCTGACCTTCGCGCTGCTGGCCCTGGCCGACCTGCGGCGCGCGCGCGCCTTGCGCCGGGCGCTCTGAATGTCCTCCGCGCTGATCGCCTCGCTGTCGCTGGGGGCGATGCTGCTGCTCATCTGGTGCGGCATGCACGTGGCCGTGGTGCTGGCGCTGGTGTCCTTCGTCGGCGTGTGGCTGATCAAGGGCCATGTCGAGGTGGCCGCCAACCTGCTGGCCCAAGGCGCGTCGGACGCGGTGGCCAGCCACATCTTCGGTGTGGTGCCGTTGTTCGTGTTGACCGGCTTCCTGGTGGCCCGCGCCGATGTCGGCAAGGACGCCTTCGAGGTCGCCAACCAGCTGTTCCGGCGCCTGCGCGGCGGGCTGGGCGTGGCCACCGTGGCGGCCAACGCGGTGTTCGCCGCGATCACCGGCATCTCCATCGCCTCGGCTGCGGTGTTCACGCGCGTGGCCGTGCCGCAGATGCAGCGCTTCGGTTATCGCAGCAGCTTCGCCACCGGCGTGGTGGCCGGCTCGTCGGTGCTGGGCATGCTGATCCCGCCCAGCCTGCTGATGATCCTGTACGGCTTCCTGGCCAACCAGTCGGTGGGCGACATGTTCACCGCCGGCATCGTGCCCGGGCTGCTGCTGGCGCTGGCCTATGCGGCGGGCATCGTCGCGTTGGCGCACTTCCGCCCGGCCATGGTGTTCACCGACGCGCGGCCCCGGCCCGTGGACGCGCTGGCGCTGATGTCCTGGGGCAGCATGCTGATGAAGCTGCTGCCCAGCGTGGTGATGATCGTCGCCGTGCTCGGCGGACTGTACGGCGGGCTGTTCACCGCCACCGAGGCCGGCGCCGTCGGCGCGGCGCTGGCGTTGCTGATCGCGCTGGCCAAGCGCAAGCTCGACGCGAAAAGCCTGTGGAGCGTGCTCACCGAGACTGGCCACGTGACAGTGGCGGTGAGCTTCCTGATCATCTGCGCCAGCATCTACACGCGCATGCTGGCGATGTCGGGCATGCCGCAGTTCCTGGTGGAAAGCATGGCCGCGGCGGGGTTGGGCAAAACCGCGTTCATGGCGCTGTACGTGGCCGTGGTCATCGCGCTGGGCACGATCATCGATTCGTCGTCGATCATGCTGATCGTGCTGCCGCTGACGCTGCCGATCGCCGAAGCCTTCGGCATGAACCTGGTGTGGTTCGGCGTGGTCACCGTGGTGGCGGTGGAGATCGGCCTGCTGACACCGCCCTTCGGGCTGTCGGTGTTCGTCATCAAGAGCACGCTCGATGATCCGTCCGTCTCGCTGGGCGACATCTTCCGCGGCACGGCGCCGTTCACGCTGATGATGCTGGCCGTGCTGCTGTTGCTGCTGGCCTTTCCCCAGTTGAGCCTGATGCTGCTGAAGTAGGAGCCGCGCATGCCATCGAACCCTCTCGCCGGCTTTGTCGTCGACCGTTCCCGGATCGTGCACGTGGGGCACGATCTGCAGCGCCCGGAGTGCATCCTCGCCGAGCGCGACGGCACGCTGTGGTCGGCCGATGCGCGCGGCGGCGTGGTGCGCATTTCTGCCGACGGCAGCCAGCGCTTCATCGGCCAGCGTGCCAGCGCACGCTTTGCCGGGCTCAGCGCCGATGGCGGCGCCGCGATGGAAGCCAAGTACACCCAGGGCACGCTGCCCAATGGCCTGGCCTTCGCCGTCAACGGCGACATCCTCATCGCCAACTTCGGCACCGACCTGCTGGAAGTGATGTCGCGCGACGGCAGCACGCGCACGCTGCACGACCGTATCGACGGCCAGCCCATCGGCAAGGTCAACTTCGTGCTGCGCGACTCGAAACGGCGCTTGTGGATCACCGTGTCCACCCGCGTCAACCCCTGGACGCAGGCCGCCGCGCGCCGGGTGCGCGACGGCTACATCGCGGTGCTCGACGAGCACGGCTTGCGCGTGGTGGCCGAGGGCTTCCACTTCACCAACGAGCTGCGGCTCGATGCCAGCGAGCAGTGGCTGTACATCGTCGAGACCACGGGCCCGCAGATCAGCCGCATGCGGCTGGTCGAAGGCGCGCGCGGCGTGGGCCTCGCCGATCGTGAGGTCTTCGGCCCCGCCGACCTGGGTGGCCCGCCGGACGGCATCGCCTTCGATGCCTTCGGCAACCTGTGGTGCACGCTGGTCATGGTCGACCGGCTGATCGCACTGACGCCGCAGGGCGATGTGCTGCAGCTGCTGGACGACGGCGACCCCGAGGCCTCGCGCACGCTGATGCGCAAGATGGCCGACGGCAGCACCACGCCCGAGGACATGCTGCGCGCCCGTGGCACGCTGGCGCCCTGGCTGGCCAGCGTGACCTTCGGCGGCCCCGACCTCAAGACCGTGTACCTGGGCAGCCTGATGGGCACGACCATCCCGAGCTTCCGCTCGCCGGTGGCCGGGCTGCCGATGGTGCACTGGAACGGGACACGCTGAACCCAACCCCCCATTGCCCACAAGGAGCCCGCCATGACACGCAAGTTCGTCGACCTGTCGATCTACCTGGAAAACGACGTGCTGAGTGACCCGCCGGCCTTCGCGCCGAAGATCCAGTACTTCACCCACGACCACACCTTCGAGCAGATCGAGCCTTTCTTTCCCGGCTTGAAGAAGGAAGACCTGCCCGACCGCGAAGGCTGGGCGGTGGAGCTGGTCAACCTGTCCACGCACAACGGCACGCACCTGGACGCGCCGTACCACTTCCACAGCACGATGAACAAGGCGCTGGGCCACAAGGAGCGCGCCATCGCCATCCACGAAGTGCCGCTGGAGTGGTGTTTCCAGCCCGGCGTGAAGCTGGACTTCCGCCACTTCGGCGATGGCTACGTGGTCACCGCGGCCGACGTCGAGGCCGAGCTGACGCGCATCGGCCACACGCTGCAGCCGCTGGAGATCGTGGTGGTGAACACCCGCGCCGGCTCGCGCTACGGCAACCCGGACTACGTAAGCTCCGGCTGCGGCATGGGCTACGAGGCGACGATGTACCTGCTGGAGCGCGGCGTGCGCCTGACCGGCACCGACGCCTGGAGCTGGGACGCGCCCTTCGTGCACACCGCCAAGAAATACGGCGAGACGCACGACGCCTCGCTGATCTGGGAGGGCCACAAGGCCGGCCGCGACATCGGCTACTGCCACCTGGAAAAGCTGCACAACCTGGAGTCGCTGCCGGCCAGCGGCTTTTACATCAGCTGCTTCCCGCACAAGATCCGCGGCGCTTCGGCGGGCTGGACGCGGGCGGTGGCGATCTTCGACGAGCGCTTGAACGCCTGACTACGTAGGGTCGTCCATCGCGCTCTGGTGACGCTTGATGAACTCCTGGTAGGTGTCGATGCCGCGCAGCTGCAGCACGGTGTTGCGCACCGCGGCCTCGACCAGCACCGCCAGGTTGCGGCCGGCATCGACCGCGATCACCACCTTGCGCACGGGGATGTCGAGGATGTTCTCGTACAGCGGCTCGTAGGGCAGGCGCTCGAACTCGCGTTCCATCGTCTCCTTGCGCACCAGGTGCACGATCAGCCGCAGCCGCATCTTGCGGCGCACCGCGGTCTCACCGAAGATGGCCTTGATGTCGAGCAAGCCGATGCCGCGCACTTCCAGCAGGTTGAGCAGCAGGTCGGGGCAGCGGCCGTCGAGCGCGGTCTGCGACACGCGGTACAGGTCCACGGCATCGTCGGCCACCAGGCCGTGGCCGCGGCTGATCAGTTCCAGACCGAGCTCGCTCTTGCCCAGGCCGGATTCGCCAGTGATCAGCACGCCCAGGCCCAGGATGTCCATGAACACGCCGTGGCGCGTGGTGCGCTCGGCGAACAGCTGGGCCAGATAGCCGCGCACCACGTCGATCACGTGGCCGGCTGATTCGGCGGTCTGGAACAGCGGGATCTCGGCGCGGTCGCACATTGCCACCAGCCGTGGCGGCGCCGTCTCGCCGTCGGCCACGATCAGCACCGGGGGTTCGAGCGTGACGATGCGCGAGATGCGGCGCTCCTGGTCCTCGGGCGCCGAGGCCTTGAGGTAGGCCACCTCGCGGCGGCCGACGATCTGTACCCGGTAGGGATGGACGTAGTTCAGGTAGCCCACCAGGTCGGCCGGCGAGCGCGCGTCGCGTACCGCGTTGTCGTCGAAGTGCCGCTCGGGATGGGCATGGCCGGCGATCCAGTCCCAGCGCATCGCCGCGCGGTGCGCCTCAAACAATGCTTCGGCGCTGATGGTGGTGGGTTTCATCGGCAGAGCGCCTGCTGCGCCCGGTACAGGCTCAGGCGGTCGATTTCTGGGCCTGCCAGTCGGCGATGAGCTTGTGCACCGCGGCCACGTCGGGCTCGGCCATCAGGCGCTCGCGCAGTTCGCGGTCGGACAGCATCTCGGCGATTTCCGACAGGATCTCCAGGTGCCGCTGCGTGGCCGCCTCGGGTACGAGCAGGAAGATCAGCAGGCTGACGGGCTCGTCGTCCGGCGAATCGAAGCCGATCGGCGACTGCGTGCGCAGTACCGCCGCCAGCGGGTTCTTCAGGCCTTTGATGCGGCCATGCGGTATCGCCACGCCATGGCCCAGGCCGGTGGAGCCGAGGCGCTCGCGGGCGAACAGGTTGTCGGTGACCGTGCCGCGGGCAATGGCATGCTGGTTCTCGAACAGCAACCCGGCGTGCTCGAAGACGCGCTTCTTGCTGGTGGCGTCGACATCGACCAACACGTTGCTGGGCGGCAAGATGGCAGCGAGGCGGTTCATGTCGATGGATGGATCCGATGCGCCTGCTGGGACGGCGCGTATCTCGGACATGTTACAGAGCTGTGAATTATAGAAAGCGGCTTGTAGTGACGGCGCCCGCGAGGCCCCATGGATGAGGGATAAGCTCCAGTGTGCTGCGCCGCAGCAACGGTTGTGCTAACCCACGGCGCGCGCGGCGGCCGCGTTGACTTGTCGACGGCCGCTGCTTCCGAGACTAGGCGGTGCCAATGTCCAGCCGCTTGGCGGCCGTGTGGTGGTGCTGCTGGGTGCGGTCCTTGTGGCGCACCACCTGGCGATCCAGCTTGTCCATCAACTGGTCGATGGCGGCGTACAGATCCTCGTGCGACTGCTCGACAAAGATGTCGCGGCCCTTGACGTGCAACGTGACCTCGCATCGCTGCCGTCGTTCCTTCTCCTTCTGCTTTTCCACGGTGAGCAAGACGTTCACATCCACCACCTGGTCGAAATGGCGCGTGACACGTTCCAGCTTGGTGAGCACGTACTCTCGCAACGCTGATGTCACTTCAAGGTGATGTCCGCTGATCGTCAGGTTCATCAAGGCCTCCTTTGCAGGGGTGGTGGGAAAGGCGAGAAGGGGGACTTTGAGGGGTGGGGCGCCGATGCGCCCGATGTTTAAGGCCAGTGTGCTACCGAAATGCGGCGCTGACAAGTGACCCGATGTGCATCTCGCCACGCGGGCCGGAGGCCGTTGCCGGAGTGTGATAATCCCGGCTCGCAGTTTTCTAAGAGGCCTACTTGGACCAGAGTCACCCTTGGTGACCGTCCACTCCGACAGCCAGTGACCCCGCACCGACCGTGGCGCGGGGCCCGCGGGGTGAGGCGGGTCATCCCGAGCTTTCCCGCAGTCCCCATGGCGCAGGCAAGGCAGCCGCCTGAAGCCCGCCGGAGCCGCTGATGCTGAACGTGTTCACGCTGGAGAACGGCCGCCTTGCCGGACGCATCTTCCAGGAAGAAGTCGATCGCCTGGATCTGCCCGGCCAACAGCCGCCGGTGTGGGTCGACATGGAGGCGCCCACCCCCGAAGAGAAGGCCTGGGTCGCGCGCCAGTTCGGCCTGACCATCCCCGACAACATCGTCGACGACGACCTGGAGGAATCGGCGCGCTTCTACGAAGAGGACAACGGCGAGCTGCACATCCGCTCGGACTTCCTGATCGACGACGACGTCACGCCGCGCAACGTGCGCGTGGCCTTCATCCTGTGGCGCAGCATGCTGTTCTCGGTGCATGCCGAGGACCTGCCGGTATTCAGGCTGCTGCGACTTCGCGCGCGGCGCATCCCGTCGCTCATCGAAGACGCCAAGGATGTGCTGCTGAAGCTGTATGACGCCGACGCCGAGTATTCCGCCGATGCGCTGGAAGGCATCTACGACAGCCTGGAACTGGTCAGCGCCAGCGTGCTGAAGCAGGGCGTCAACGACCAGGCGGCCGGCGAGGCGCTGTCGGCCATCGCCAAAGAAGAAGACCTGAACGGCCGCATTCGCCGCAACGTGATGGACACGCGTCGCGCGGTCAGCTTCATGATGCGCAGCCGCATGCTCAATGCCGAGCAGTTCGAGGAGGCGCGGCAGATCCTGCGCGACATCGACTCGCTGGACAGCCACACCACCTTCCTGTTCGACAAGATCAACTTCCTGATGAACGCCACTGTCGGCTTCATCAACATCAACCAGAACAAGATCATCAAGATCTTCTCGGTGGCCAGCGTGGCGCTGCTGCCACCGACGCTTATCGCCAGCATCTACGGCATGAATTTCCGCTTCATGCCCGAGGTGGACTGGGCCTACGGCTACCCTTTCGCGCTGGCCTTGATGGTCACGTCGGTGGCCGCGCCGTTCATCTACTTCCGTCGCAAGGGCTGGCTGCGCTAGCGTCGTTAAACCCGGCAGCACTCGAGCACCTGTTGACACACCTTGCCGCGCTACGCTTCGGCATGACCTTGACCGGGCCCATTCCGCGTTCGTTCGGGCTGGTGATGCTGGCGACCGTCGCGCTGGCCGGCGCTTCGGCGCAAGCGCAGTTCGCGGCCGTGCCCCAACCGCAGAAGGTGGCGGCGCTGCAGCCGTCCGACGCGCCAACAGCGAAGGCCTACCGCATCGATGCGGCACGACACATCTACGGCGCCTATCCGGCTCACATCCTCAAGGGCAAGGTGCCGCCGCTGGTCTACGCGATCCTGGTCACCGAGACCGAGATCGACGCCCGCGGCAAGGTGCTCAAGGTACGCGTGCTGCGCCAGCCGGCCGCGGCGCGCGAGGTCACGCCCTGGGTGGTATCGATGATCCACCGTGCTTCGCCGCTACCGCCGCCTGCGCGCATCGGCCGCGTCAAGTTCGTGGAAGTCTGGCTGGTGGACAAGTCCGGACAGTTCCAGGTGCACTCGCTGACCGAGGGGCAAATCTAGGGTCTCAGCCGTTGGCTCGGCGCCTCAGCCAGCGCATCAGCGCGCCCAGCGCCGGCAATTTCTCGTACAGCTCCTCGGCCGCGTCCCAGTAGTCGCGGTGGTCGCAGATGCGGCCGTCGGCGGCCAGGCGCAGATGCGTGCCGCCGCGGATGCATTGTTCGTCGCGGCGAAAGCGCCGCATGCGGAACAGGAAGTCCCAGCTCAGGAAGCACTGGTCGCCATCGCAGACCGCGTCGCGGATGACGAAGCGCGGTCCGTCCAGCGCGACGAACATGTGGCGGAACACCTGCTGGATCGCCGGCACGCCCTGCACCTCGTTGAAGGGGTCCTTGAAGCGCGCGTCGGCGCGGTAAATCTCGCCCAGACGCTCGACGTTGCTGGCGCGCAGCTGCTCGAAGGCCTGGATGATGCGCTGCACGCGCGGGTCGCGCGCCTTCGCAGCGGACGCGTTCACAGGCCGGTGAGGCGGTGCACGCCGGCGAAGTACATGCGGTCGCCGATCAGGCTGGCCAGCTTCAGCGCGCGGGTGAAGCGCTTCGGGAAGTGGATCTCGAACTCGCCGCGCTCCCAGCCGCCGACCATCTGCTTGGCGGCCTCGTCGGCGCCGATCAGCGCCGGCATCTGGTAGTCGTTCTGCGCAGTGGCCGGCGTGTCCACGTAGCCCGGGTTGACCAGCGACACGCCCACGCCCTTCGGGTTCAGGTCCAGGTACAGCGTCTCGGCCAGGTTGATCAGCGCCGCCTTGGTCGGCCCGTAGCCCAGCGCGGTAGGCAGGCCGCGGTAGCCAGTGACGCTGGACACCAGGCTCAGGTGGGCCGGCTGGCCGGCGCCGGCCTGATGCAGCAGCTGCGGCAGCACGGCGGCCAGCAGGTTCAGCGCGCCGACGTAGTTGATGTTCAGCTGGCGCAGCGCCTCGTCCAGGTCAAAGGCGGTGGCGCGCATCGGCTTGAACACGCCCGCGCTGTACACCACCAGGTCGATGCGGCCGTGGCGCGCCACCACTTGAGTCGCCGCCTGCGCCAGCGACTGCCGGTCGGTGACATCCAGCGCCACCGCCTCGCTGCCCGGGTGGGCGCGCACGAAGCCTTCCAGCGCGGTGGCGGTGCGCGCCGAGACGATGACGCGAGCGCCGCGCGAATGCAGCAGCGAGGCCGTGGCCCGGCCGATGCCGGTGGACGCGCCGACCAGCCAGACGACCCGACCGGTCCAGTCGGTGATGCGCGGATTCAGGGACATGGGGAGCCGATCATTTCTTGTAGAAGGCCAGCGTGACCTCGCCGAGCCGGATGCCGAACTTGCTCATCACCGCTTTGTTGAGCATCACGCGCTCGTCCATCAGGTACATCCAGTCGTCGAACTGCACTTCGTAGACGCTGCCGCCCACCGGCAGCTTGAGCGTGTAGCGCCAGTTCAGCGCATTGCCGGCGGCACGGCCTTCGGCCACGTCCACCACATCGTCGGCGCGGCCGGTCCAGCGCCCGTTGCCTTCGTCGGTGAGACGCCAGACGCGGCGTTCGGTCTTGCCGTCGCTGTAGGTGAAGCGTTCGTCCAGCGTGCCCTGGTTGCCCGCCCAAGTGCCGGACATCTGCACCACGAAGCGCCGCGCCACCTTGCCGTCGCGGTCCGTAAACAGGCCGTGCGCGACCAACTCGCCGTTGAAGTAGGTCTTCAGGTCCAGCAGCGGCTTTTCGGCCGCGTAGTCGTCGACGGTCGGCGCCGCACAGGCGCTCAACAGCATTGCCGCGGCAGCGGCCAGGAACCAGCGTCTCATTCGGTCGATCCTTCGGGGCTGCGCATCCAGCGTGCGTACAGCAGCGCGGCGGCAATCAGTTTCAGCACGCAGGGCAGTGCGCAGTAGGCCAACGTCAGCGCGTCCAGCGCCGCAGCGTCGCGGCTGCCCGGGGCGTAGCCGAACAGGCCCAGCAGCGGCAGCGCGATGCCTGCGGCCAGCGCCAAGTTGAGCTTGGTGGCGAAGTTCCACCAGCCGAAGTACATGCCTTCGGCACGGCCCTGGTGGCCGGCTCGTCGGATCACGCCGGCCAGCAGCGCGCCGGGTAGGCTCAGGTCCGCACCCAGCGCCACGCCGCTGGCCACGCACACCGCCGCGAAGCCGAGCACGTCGCCGGCGCCCAGGCCGGCGGCCCAGGCGAAGCTGGCGATGGCCAGCAGCATGCCGGCCAGCCAGCTGCGTGCCAGGCCGAAGCGCGACACCGCGCGCAGCCACAGCGGCATCGACAAGGCGGCGGCCAGAAAGTAGCCGCCCAGGAACAGTGGCTCGAAGGCGGGGGCCTGCAGCCGGTCGCGGATGAAGAACAGCACCAGCGTGGCTGGGATCGCGCTGGCGATGCCGTTGACCAGATAGACCGTCAGCAGCCGCCGGAACGACGGATTGGCCAGCGCCAGCCGCATCGGCGCCGCCTGCGATGGCAACATGCCGGCTGGTGCGCGCGGCGCGCGACGCAACGCCGCCAGGCCCAGTGATAGCGACAGCGCCAGCACCGCGCTGGTGACGGCCGGGCCGAGTGTCGAGCTCAGCACGCTGGCCAGCAGCACGCCCACCAGCGACAGCCCCTCGCGCCAGGAGACGATGCGCGCGCGCTGCGCCGCGTCGCCGCCCAACCGGGCACCCCAGGACTGGTGCACGATGCTGAGCACGCTGTAGCTCAGGTAGCTCAAGGCCAGCGTCGCGCCGCACCAGGCGAGCAGGCCGGGCAGATCGCGCATCGGCGGAAAGAACAGCGCGAAGAAGCCAACGGCCAGCGCCAGCGCCGCAGCACCCGAAATGGCCAGCACGCGCGCGGCCGAATGCGCGAACCAGCGGTCGCAGAGGCGGCCGATCCACGGATCGACGACGGCGTCGAGCAGCCTGGCCGCCAGCAGCAAGGCGCCCAGCCAGGCCAGCGGCACGCCAAAGGCTTCGGCATAGTGGTTCGGCAGCACCACGTACAACGGCAGTGCCACGAAGGCCAGCGGCAGGCCGAGCGCACCGTAGCTCAGCCCGTCGCGCCAGCCATCGCGCCAACCGGTAGGGGCCGCTGGCGGTGGGGCCGCGGGCATGGCGGCCAGGCTGCCGTTCACGAGCTGCGGCCCTGCGTGCCGAGCAGCGCTTCGCGCAGGCGCGGCTGCGAGGTGCGCGGTGACAGCCAGATGCCGAAGAACAGCCGGGTGAACTCGGCGTCGCGCACCTCGCCGCGCGCCTGGCCGTTGACGAAGAAGCGGGCCGCTTCGCCTGGGCGCTGCACGCCGGTGATGCGGTCGCCCTTCTTCACGTCGGGGAAGATCTGCCGCATCTGCTGCAGCCAGCGCTCGGCCAGCGCCGCATCGATGCTGTCCAGACCCTGCATCTCCTTCAGCGAGCGTTCGGCGATGGCCTTGCCGTCCAGCGAGCGGGCGTATTGCAACTCCAGTGCCAACGGAGAGCCCGGCAGGTCACTCAGGCTGAAGTCGACCTCGCCCCACAGGCGGATGTCGTAGACGTGCAGGCCCAGGTAGCGCAACGTGCCTTCGCCGAGCAAGCGCGCATCGCGCAGCTCGGTCTTCAGCTCCGGCGGCAGCGCCTGCGGCGCGCGGCTGGCCAGCGCTG
>Ga0316603_10000173_pt1 | contig 37873 bp, 36 predicted proteins | sample OWC_soil_day10_n_FD_207649 | JGI IMG/M metagenome (GOLD analysis project Ga0316603, IMG submission 207649) | Wetland soil microbial communities from Old Woman Creek delta, Ohio, United States - OWC_soil_day10_noCT | ecosystem: Environmental > Terrestrial > Soil > Wetlands | place: USA: Ohio... | reverse complement strand
TGGAGTCTGAACACCAGACCGCGTGCCACCCTGGGTTTTAGAACACCGGCGGCTGTCTTCTTCGAAGATTGCGTAAAGCAAAATGCCAACATCCCAACCGGTGTTGCACTTGATGTTTGAGACCGCCTAGCCAAAGAAAAGGCGACCCCAGGGTCGCCTTCTTTTTGCTTACTTTTTGGCTACGCCGAAATCTGGCCTGCTAGGCCAGATTTTCTTGGCGAACAAGAAAGCGCAGCTTCCGCGCAGCGAAAAAGTGAGACGCCCCGCAAGGGCGGAACCTGCCCTTCAACAAGCTCGGCACTGATTTCAAGCTGGAGCAGTAAAGCAGACTGCGCTAATCGGTCGCCAGCCACGCGACCGCTCCAACGACGCCCTCCGGCAGGAGCAACCCCCTGATTCGGCAGTGAGCCAGCAAGGCCTGCCGTTCCGGCGACCATTCCGCCAGGCCATCCCCCAGACATTTCAAGCCTGCCTCCAGCCCCACCCAGGCATTGGCAAAAGCCTGCCGTTGCGCTTCCCCCGGCAGGCCGGCGAGTGTCCGGGCGACCTCATTCCCCAGATAGTCCATCGCCATGCGCTGCAGTTCAGCATCTTTCATTGCCAGATCGTCCACCCGCAGCAGATCAACGCCGACGGCGCCGTTGAGGTGGATGGCAACCAGCGATCGGCCCGCCGCATGACTCACCGATAGTCCGATCTGGCGTTCCCGGCCGGCCAGGCGTAGCGGCTGTCCGGGCTGCGAGAGCAGGGGCACGGTTGCCGGTGCGCAGTCGAGTAGCGGTGCCAGCATTTCGCGTAAGGCGCTGCGGACTAGTTGGCGGGCGAGGTCGCGATTCTGGGTGAATGGCGTCGTCAGCCAGAACACCAGCAAGCCGTTTTCCGGTGTCGGTAAGGAGCCCGCTCCCGTCCATTGCGGAACAACGATTGGCGGGCTGTTCATCGGCCGCTCAGCGCCTGGCCGGTGCGGCCGGGCAGCCGTGCCAGTAGGAATTGGCCGGAATGCTTTCGCCTTTCATGACCAGGGTCAGCGGCCCGAGTTTGACGTTGTCGCCGACCACGGCGCTGTAGAGCACCGAGCTGCGGGCGCCCAGCGTCACCTGGCGGCCGATGCGCACATGGTCGATTTTCATGATGCGGTTCTCGAAGAGGTGGGTCTGCGGGCAGGCCAGGGCATTGAGTTCGCTGTAGTCGCCGATATGCACGCAGTCGAATTCGTCGAGATCAGTGGTGTCGAGATAGACGCCGCGGCCGATGCGGCTGCCCAGCAGATTGAAGGCCAGCGGTAGCCAGGGGGTGCCGCGCAGGTAGCGCATGAAATTGGGGATGGTGAAGCCGACATAGAGGCTGGTGATGCCTTCCGACAACCAGACGAACGGCGTCCACATCGGCTGGGCGAGCGTGTCGTAGCGGCGGATCAGCAGCCATTTGAGCAGGGCGACCAGGAGCAGTGCCCCAACGCCGTAGAGCAGGCCGGCGATGTTCAGGTACCAGGCGACCGCCGCCCAGTGGCCGGCGCCGGCCAGCGGCATGACGTGGAGCACCATGGTGTAGCCGACGGCGATCACCGCGGCATGCGGCGTGATGATGCGATAGCTTTCTACCAGGGTGCGCCCGAGGCGGCGCATTTTCGACGGGCGGAAGGTCAGCTCTTCCGGGTAGCCAGTCGTTTCCTCGCGAGCCGGCAGGTTGATCGCCGGCGAGCCGAGCCAGGTGTCGCCGGGGCGCATCTGATCGTTGGCCGGGGTGCGCGAGTGCACGCCGATCAGCACGTTCTCCGGCAGGATGGTGCCGTCCGGGACGAAGGCGCCGTTGCCGACGAAGCTGCGGCGCGAGATCACGGTGGCGCGCAGGGTCATCCAGCCGCCGTCGATTTCCTCGTCGCCAAGCATCACGGCATCGGCGATGAAGGTTTCGTCGCCCAAGGTCAGCAGGTCGGGAATCAGGCCCTGGGCTGTCGAGATTTCGGCATCGCGCCCGACCTTGGCGCCCAGCAGGCGATACCAGAAGGGGGCGAAGACCGTGGCATAGACGCCGTGCAGGATATTGAGGCTGGATTCCTGGATCTGGTTGACCAGCCAGCGGCTGCAGTAGGCGTTGCTATGTACCGGCCAGCTCCCTTCCTGGACGCGGGGCAGCAATGTCCAGCGCAGGGCCGCTGAAATCAGGACGGTGCACACGATAAGCACCGCCGTGGCCGGGAAGGCGAGGATGAAATACTTGATCAGCTGGAAGGGAATGTTGTTGCTTTGCATCCAGCCATAGCTCTCGTCGATCGAGTCGATGAGGATGAAGCTGGGAAAGACCGGGATGAAAAAGATGGTGGCGGTGGCCAGGGTACCGAAGACAAAGAACAGTCCCTCGCGGGCCAGCCGGGTTTCCGACACGGCCGGCCGCGGGCGCACCGCTTCGCGCTCGAAAGGGCCGGTATCGCGCGCCGGCGAGCCGCTCCACAGTCGCCCGGCGGGAATCGCCTGGCCATCGCTCAAGGCCGACTGGCCATCGAGGTGGCTGTAGGCGCCAAGGCGGGTATTGCCTTCGAGCACGGAATAGGAGCCGATGCAGGCTTCCTCGGCCAGATCGATGCGGCCGACGATGAATTCGCCGCGTTCGACGCGCACGTTTTCCAGATTGACGGCATTGCCGATGCTGACGCCGTCGCCGATCTCGATCAGGTCGTGGGCCCGGGCGGTGACCGAGCCGATGCTTACGTCGCGGCCGATGCGGGCGCCCAGGAGGCGCAGCCACCAGATCAGCAGGGGAGAGCCGCTGAGCATGTAGACCGGCGCCCCTTCGATCAGGCGGTCGGCAATCCACCAGCGGAAATAAGTCATGCCCCACAGCGGATAGCGGCCCGGCTGCAGGCGGCCGACGACCAGCCACTTGCCGGCGGCGGCGATGGCAAATTCGATGCTGGTGGCGAGCAGGAAGACGCCGACCGAGACGGCGACAGCCCGCGCTGTCGAATCGCCGGGATCGCCGGTAAAGAAGTGGTAGGTGAAGAAGGGGGCCAGCCACTGCGCCATGCGCAGGACGACCAGCAGCGGCACGATCAAGGCCTGGGCGGCGCCGCACGTCCAGCGCTTGATGGATGACGGCGGGGGCCACAGGAGGTCGGCCGGTGCGGCAATTTCCTGCGTTTCGGCCAGCACTTCGGCGAGGCGGCCGATGCTGCGGTGCTGGTAGATGTCGCGCACCGTGAAACTGGCGAAGCGCGGGTGGGTGCGGATGGCCGAAGCGAGGCGGGCGGCAAACAGCGAATGGCCGCCGAGATCGGAGAAGAAGTCGGCAGCGCGACGGATGGCCTGGCCGGGGAAGAGTTTGGCCAGTTCACCGAACAGGACTTCCTCGGCCGGCGTTTCCGGCAATTCGGAAGCGGCCGGCTGGCCGGCGGCGAGTTCGAGCGGGCGGTCGCGCAGCGCCTTGCGGTCGATCTTGCCCGAGGTCAGGCGGGGCATTTCCGGCAAGCACTCGATATGCACCGGCACCATGTAGGGCGGCAGGGTTTCGGCCAGCGCTGTGCGCAGTACGCTGGCGCTTGGCGTCAGTTCTTCATCGCCGACGATGTAGGCGACCAGCCGTTCGATGCCGTCATCCTGGCGCAGCAGCACGGCAGCCGTGCCGATGCCGTGGTGGGCCGCGAGCGCTGCCTCGATTTCGCCCAGTTCGACGCGAAAGCCGCGGATCTTGACCTGGTCGTCGGTGCGGCCGAGGCAGTGGACGCGGCCGTCGGCATCGATGCGGGCGAGGTCGCCGGTGCGGTAAAGCCGGCTATCCTGGGCGCCGCTCGCCCACGGGTTGGCGAGAAATTTCTCGGCGGTCAGCTCCGGCCGGCCGAGATAGCCGGCGGCGACGCCGGGGCCGCTGATGCACAATTCGCCGGTCTCACCTCGCGGCAGCAGGCGCAGGCCGTTTTCGACGGCGGCATCGATGACCAGCAGGTTGTAATTGGGCAACGGCCGGCCGATGGTCACCGGCTCGCCGGCCTGCAGTTCGGCCAGGCTGGCCGAGACGGTGGCCTCGGTCGGGCCGTAGGTGTTGAACACCTGGCGGCCGGGTCGCGCCCAGCGGGCGACCAGCGCCTCCGGGCAGGCTTCGCCGCCGAGGTTGATCAGGCGCAGGTTCGGGATGTCCCGCGAAAACAGCGCGAGCAGCGTCGGCACGGCGTGCAGCACGCTGATCTGCTGCTCGATCAGGGCGAGCGGCAGGGCGTCCGGGTCGGCAGTGACTTCGCGCGGCGCGATCCACAGCGTGGCGCCGACCAGGTAGCTGATCCAGATTTCCTCGAAGGACATGTCGAAGGCGACCGAGAACCCCTGGTAGACGCGGTCGTCCTCGCGGATGCCGAGGACGGCGTTTTCACTGCGCAGGAAATGGCAGATGGCGCCCTGATTGATCTGGATGCCCTTCGGCTTGCCGGTCGAGCCGGAGGTGTAGATGACGTAGGCCGGGTCTTCCGGCGCAACGTTCTGGCGGCGCGGCCCGGGCATCTCCAGCGCCGCGCTCAGGGCTTCGCCGGTCCACACCGGGCAGGCCAGATCGCAGAGCAGTTCTTCGTTGCCGGCACAACTGAGGAGGCCGCTGGCCTGGGCGTCTTCCAGGCAGACCTGGATGCGCTCGACCGGCGTGTCGGCGTCGAAGGGCAGCCAGGCGGCGCCGGTCTTGGCGATGCCCAGTTGCATGACCAGCAGGTCGATGCCGCGCGACAGCCAGAGGCCGACGATCTGGCCGGCGCCGACGCCGGCGGCGATCAGGCGGGTGGCGACGCGCTCGGCCAGTTCATCGAGCTCGCCGTAACTGAGCCGGCGGGTGCCGTGCACCAGGGCTGTTTGTTGCGGAATGCGCCGGGCGGTGGCTTCGAACAGATCGGCCAGGATTTCGTGGCGGGTCAATTCGGGCCGCGCCGGGCCACGCAGCAGGCTGGGGCAGGACGCGGCGACTTCGGTCAGGGATGATGGTGTCAAGACGGCAGTCGGAGGGTGGGGAAATGCAGAAAAACCGGGAAGCCCGCGGGTCCGGCCTGATTTCTCGATAAACTAAAAATCTTAGCGCAGCGGCGCAAAGGAGCGGATAAGAGCGTGAAAACAGCTACGTGCCTTTGATTTCCTCAGCATCGCTGCGTCTCTGCGGTTCAATTGCGTTTTCTAGAAGATAACAGCAGGCTTCTGCTTCAACAGGCGGCCGATTATAGCGCTTGCCTCCTGGATTCCCGTGCTTTCAGGCAACGCCGGTGCTTCCTTTCGCCAGAGATCTTGCAGCTTTTCATGGACGTTGCCGCTGATCAGATCATCGGCCCTGATTTCATGACATTTTGCATTGTGCTGCAACCACTCGATCAGGCATTCCTGTTCCGGCCAGTTGTCGCGCCGTTGATAGAGAACCGGTGTGCCGTTGCAGGCGGCTTCGGTAAATGTACCGTAGCCGGGTTTGGTGATAATGGCATCGACCGAGCAGAGCAGATCGGTAAAGCCCAGGCCGAAACTTTCGAAAGCTATTGCGTCCGGGTGGCGGCATTGCCAGTCGGCGCCGACCAGCCAGCGGATGCCGGGCAGGCGCGGCCAGTTTTCCACCGGCAGGCGGTGCGCGATGCCGCCCATGGCGATCAGTACGGCGCGCTCGCCATGCCGCCCGAGATCGCGTCGGCGGCCGCGGGCGGCGATGGCGCCGATGGGGTGCAGGTTGTTCAGGGTCGGCATGGCCATGCCGGGGGTGATGCGCAAAAAAGCCTTGGCCGAGCGATAGGCGGCCAGCATGTCGGCATGGATCGCGGCGGCCCAGCGTTCTTGCCCAAAAAAATGGTGAAAGAGATCGGCCCAGTTCAGCGAACAGAGGCTGACCGAGGGAATGCCGGCCATGGCCGCCCCGGCCAGCGGCAGGTAGCTGACGCTGGTCAGCACCAGATCGGGGGCGAGCCGGGTGAGGAAATCGGCTTCGCCGTGCACCCGGCGTTCCCAGTTGCTGTGGGCGGCCCGGTAGGCGGTGGCGCTGAACGCATGGTTGATGCGCGTCGCATCAAGCATCGCGAAGCCGAAATCGCTGGCCGCGGCGATCAGTTCGAACGGGGCGTTCAGGCGCTCGCGCAGCTTGTCGGCGGGCAGGCCGCTACGGATGGTGAGGCGCAGATCCGGCTGCGATTCGCCCAGGGCATTGAGCACCGGCGCGGTAATCGCCAGATGCCCGAAACCGTGGCTGGAGATGTCGACGAAGAGATGCAAGTCAGCGGTTCTTGAAACTCGGTTTGCGCTTTTCGGCAAAGGCGTTCATGCCTTCTTTCTGGTCTTCCAGGGCGAAACTGGCGTGGAAGACGCGGCGCTCGAAGAGTAGGCCTTCGTTGAGCGGGGATTCGAAGGCACGATTGACCGCTTCCTTGATCATCATGATCACCGGCAGCGAATAGCCGGCGATGGTCTGGGCGGCCTTCAGTGTCTCTTCCAAGAGTTGCTCGGCGGGAATGATGCGGGCGACGAGGCCGCTTTTCTCGGCTTCGACGGCATCCATCAGGCGGCCGGTCAGGCACATGTCCATCGCCTTGGCTTTGCCGATGGCACGCGGCAGGCGCTGCGTGCCGCCGGCGCCGGGCAGGGTGCCGATCTTGACTTCCGGCTGGCCGAATTTGGCATTGTCGGCGGCGTAGATCATGTCGCACATCATCGCGAACTCGCAGCCGCCGCCCAGGGCGTAGCCGGCGACGGCGGCAATCACCGGCTTGCGCGCCGTCTTGATGCGTTCCCAGCGGGCGGTGATGAAGTCGGTCTGGTAAGCATGCATGTAATCGAAGCTTTTCATGACCCCGATATCGGCGCCGGCGGCAAAAGCCTTGTCGTTGCCGGTGAGGACAAGGCAGCCGATCGCGGGATCGGCTTCGAAAGCGTCAATTGCCGCGGCGATGCCTTCGACCACGGCGTCGTTCAGCGCATTCATCGCGTCCGGTCGATTGATACGGATCAGGCCGACCTTGCCGTGGATTTCGCTGAGCACTGCTGTTGTCATGTGTTTTCTCCTGAATGTGAGGGCAGATGGCATATTAACAGGTGCCGCGCCTTTGCTTTGTCGGTCGGCTGACAGTCTTGCCGGGCGCGATGCTGATAATCTGCGGCCCTGCGTGTACAAAAACAATGGAGACGATATGACCCAAGCCATCGCCAGCCAGCAGCTCTGGCAACCCAATCCGCAAACCGCTGCTGCCACCGCCCTGGCCAGGTTCATGCAGGCCACGGGCCAGGCCGGCTATGGCGATCTCTGGCAATGGTCGGTCGATCAGCCGGAAATTTTTTGGTCGCAGCTCTGGGATTTTTGCGGTGTACTCGGGACCAAGGGCGAGACGGTTCTCGTCAATGGCGAGCGGATGCCCGGCGCCCGCTGGTTTCCCGAGGCGCGGCTGAATTACGCCGAAAATCTGTTGTCGCGGCGCGATGCCGGCCCCGCCCTGGTTTTTCGGGGCGAGGACAAGGTCGAACGGCGCTTGAGCCGGGCCGAGTTATATGCCGAGGTGGCCCGTTTCCAGCATTTCCTGATCGCCGCCGGGGTTGGCGAAGGCGACCGGGTGGCCGGCTATCTGCCGAATCTGCCGGAAACCCTGATTGCCATGCTGGCGACCACGGCGCTCGGCGCCATCTGGTCCTCGGCCTCGCCGGATTTTGGCGTGCAGGGCGTGCTCGACCGTTTCGGGCAGATCGAGCCCAAGGTCTTGCTCTGCGTCGATGGCTATTGGTACAACGGCAAGGCCGTCGATTGTCTGGCCAAGAATGCCGAAGTCGTGGCGCGGATGCCGTCGCTGCTCCGGGTTGTCGTCGTGCCCTATCTGAATGTCCGGCCGGATCTTTCGGGAATTGCCAAGGCGACCGGCTGGAGCGACATTGCCGCGGTCGCTACTGCGCCGGCCGTGATTTTCCGCCGGCTTCCCTTCGCGCATCCGCTGTTCATCATGTTTTCGAGCGGCACGACGGGCGTCCCGAAATGCATTGTGCACAGCCATGGCGGCGTGCTCTTGCAGCATCTGAAAGAACATCAGTTGCACAGCGATGTGCGGCCCGGCGACCGCCTGTTCTATTTCACCACCTGTGGCTGGATGATGTGGAACTGGCTGGTTTCCGGCCTGGCTGGCGGCGCCACCCTGCTGCTTTACGATGGCTCGCCCTTTGCGGCCGGCGGCGCGGCGCTCTTCGACTACGCGGCGGAAGAAAAAATGACCCATTTCGGGACCTCCGCCAAGTTCATCGATGCCGCCGCCAAGTTGGGCCTGCGCCCGGGCCGGACGCACGACCTGGGCGCCTTGCGCGTCATCTTCTCGACCGGCAGTCCGCTGTCGCCGGAAGGTTTTGACTGGGTCTATCGCGAAATTAAGCAAGACATCCTGCTCGCCTCGATTTCCGGCGGTACCGACATCGTTTCCTGTTTCGTCCTGGGCAATCCGCTATTGCCCGTCTGGCGTGGCGAAATCCAGTGCCGGGGGCTGGGCATGGCGGTCGATGTCTTCGACGACGAAGGTCGGCCGGTGCGTTCGACAAAGGGCGAACTGGTGTGCACCAAAGCTTTCCCGGCGATGCCGGTCGGCTTCTGGAACGATCCCGACGGCAGTAAATATCGGGCCGCCTATTTCGAGCGCTTCGCCAATATCTGGTGTCACGGCGATTTTTCCGAATTGACGGCGCACGATGGCATCATCATCTACGGCCGCTCCGATGCGACGCTGAACCCGGGCGGCGTGCGCATCGGCACCGCCGAGATCTATCGCCAGGTCGAACAGTTGCCGGAAATTATTGAGTCGCTGGTGATCGGCCAGGAGTGGCCGCCGGGCCGCAACGACGACGTGCGGGTGGTGCTTTTCGTCAAGTTACAGGACGGTCTGCTGCTTGATGCCGGACTGATCGAGCGGGTCAAACAACAGATCAGGAATAACACGACGCCGCGCCATGTGCCGGCAAAAGTTGTCCAGGTCCGGGATATTCCGCGCACCAAGTCGGGCAAGATCGTCGAACTGGCCGTGCGCAATGTCGTGCATGATCGACCGGTGAAAAACAGCGAAGCCCTGGCCAACCCGGAAGCCCTGGAATATTTCCGGGCGCGTGGCGAACTGGCCGACGAGTAGCCGCCGATAGATCAGGCGCCGCCGGGCAAAATGCGACGAAGCAGCGTCACCACGTAGCGCGGCGCGGCCCGCAGGCCGTCCCGGGCCTGGCCGGCGAGCCAGCCGAGGGTGCCGGTCAGGCGCTGGCTGGCGGCCGGACTTTCGATCCAGCGATAGAACAGGGTGGCGGCCAGGATGCTGGCCGCCCAGGCCAGCCCCAGGCTGAGCAGGGCGGCGCCGGTCGAGGCCGGCGCGAAGCGGGTGTACAGGGCGTTGGCGATCAGCAGAACCGGGAAATGCACCAGGAACACCGAATAGGAAATCTGGCCGAGGAAGGCCAGCGGGCGGAAATTCGGCCAGCTTTCGAGCCATCCGCTACGCCGCCCGAAGCCGAGCAGCAGGGCGACGCCCAGGGCGAGCGCGATGCGCAGGCGGAAATCGACGACCAGGGCAGCGATGGCGACTGTCGCGATGACGCCGAGCCAGGCCGACATCTGGCGGCGCTCCGAGGCCCACCAGGCGGCAGCACCGAGGCCGTAGGAGCCGAAGAAGTAGATTGCCCAGTTGTCCCAACTGGCATCGCGGTTGAACCAGAACAGCGAGAGGCTGGCGACGCCGAGCACCAGCGCCGGGGCGACGATGCGCAGGCGACCGGACCAGAGCAGGATGGCCATCAGTGCAAAAAGCTGGAAATCGATGGCGATGTACCAGACGCCGGCCGACAGCGCGTCGAAGCCGAGCAGACCGTGGAGCAGGAAGGCGTGGGCCAACCATTGCCGGAGGGTGGCGCGGTCGGGAATGGCTTCGTCGTCCATCCACTGGTCGGCAATCGCCGCGCCGACGATGGCCAGGGCAATGGCGGCCAGGTAGGGCACAACCAGGCGCAGGTAACGTTTCCAGATCAACGGCAGCGGCGAAACGGTCAGCGCCTGACCTTCCCGCGACAAGCCGCGGGCGGCGAGGAAACCGGCGATGACCAGGAAAACCTGCACGGCCATCCGGCCATAGTCGTAGAACCAGCCGAAAACTGCCGGGAAGGCCTCGTTTACCGTGGCGGCGAGCGGACCGTAGGAAGAAAAATGGGTGAGCAGGACGAGCATGGCCGCGATTGCCTTGAGGGCGTCGATTAACGGCATGCGCGGGGCTGGCTGGCTCACGGGGACGGCTTTTCTATCGTTGGCGGTGCGGCCGGAAGGTCTAGCACCTTGGGGAATTTGCTTCGTCTGCTCAGACATAACGCGCGACGAAGGAATCGGTGTACGGCGCCGGCAAATCAATCCACACCCGATGGCCGCTGCCGGGGGCGACGGTCATCGCTTCGCCGGCGGCGTTTTCCATGCGGGGCAGCGTCCAGCTCCGGTTGCCGGTCGGGTGCACGCACTCCAGGCGGTCGCCGACGGCAAAACGGTTCTTGACCTCGATTTCCATCAGGCCGCGGGCGCTGTCGAAACGCACGGCGTCGCCGACGTAGAGGCTGCGCTCGGATTCGGAATGGCCGCGCAGGTAATTCTGGTAATCGGCATCATGGTGGCGCTGGTAGAAACCGTCGGTGTAGCCCCGGTTGGCCAGGCCATCGAGTTCGCTCAACAGCTTCGGGTCGAGCGGCCTGCCGGCGACCGCATCGTCGATTGCCTGGCGGTAGGTCTGGCAGGTCCGGGCGACGTAATACGGGCTCTTGGTGCGCCCTTCGATTTTCAGCGAATCGATGCCGATGTCCACCAGGCGCTGGACGTGCTCGATGGCGCGGAGGTCCTTGGAATTCATGATGTAGGTGCCGTGCTCGTCTTCCTCGATCGGCATCAGTTCGCCGGGGCGCTGCTTTTCCTCGAGCAGGATTTCCTGTTCCGGGTTGGCGTAAAATGCCACGGGCTGAGCATCGGAAGTCGATACCTTGTAGTCCCAGCGGCAGGAATTGGTGCAACTGCCCTGGTTCGGGTCGCGGTGATTGAAATAGCCGGAAAGCAGGCAGCGCCCGGAATAGGCGATGCACAGCGCGCCGTGGACGAAGACTTCAAGCTCGATGTCCGGGCATTGCTGACGAATTTCGGCCACTTCGTCGAGCGACAGTTCGCGCGACAGGATGATGCGGCGCAGGCCCAGTTTTTTCCAGAAACGGACCGCTGCCCAATTGACGGTATTCGCCTGCACTGACAGATGAATGGCCTGTTCCGGCCAGCTTTCGCGCACCATGTCGATGAGTCCGGGGTCGGACATGATCAGCGCATCCGGCTTCAGTTCGATGACCGGCGCCATGTCGGCGAGGTAGGTGGCGAGCTTGGCATTGTGCGGGAAGATGTTGCTGACCACGAAAAACTGCTTGCCGCGGGCATGCGCCTCGTCGATTCCTTCTTTGAGCGCACCGATTGTGCCGAAGGCGTTGTTGCGGACGCGCAGACTGTAGCGCGGCTGGCCGGCATAGATCGCATCGGCGCCAAAATCGAAGGCGGTGCGCATCATCTCGAGGGAGCCAGCGGGAGCGAGGAGTTCGGGAGCTTTGGTCATAGTAGAATGCAGCGGAACCCAACATTTTAGCCGCTTATGACCGAAGAAATACTGATTAACTTCACGCCGCAGGAAACCCGCGTTGCCGTGATGCAACAAGGCGTCGTCCAGGAGCTGCATATCGAGCGCACGGCCAGCCGCGGTCTGGTCGGCAATGTCTACCTCGGTCGCGTCTGCCGGATTTTGCCCGGTATGCAGTCGGCGTTCATCGACGTCGGCCTCGAGCGCACAGCCTTCCTGCATGTGGCGGATATCTGGCAGCCCCGGGAAACGGCCACCGAGCGACCGATCGAGAAAATTTTGCACGACGGCCAGAGCATCCTGGTCCAGGTCGTCAAGGACCCGATCGGTACCAAGGGGGCGCGCCTGTCGACGCAGATTTCCATCGCCGGGCGCATGTTGGTTTATCTGCCGCAGGAAAAACATATCGGGATTTCGCAACGCATCGAAGCCGAAGCCGAGCGCGAGGCTTTGCGCGAAAAAATTACCGGCCTGGTGCCGGCCGACGAGCCGGGGGGCTTCATCGTGCGGACCATGGCGGAAAACGCCAGCGATCAGGAGTTCGCCACCGATATCGCCTACCTGCGCAAGACATGGTCGGATATCCGCGAAAAGGCCCGGTCTTTCGGGCCGCCGACCGTGCTCTATCAGGAACTTTCGCTCGGCCAGCGCGTGCTGCGCGATTTCGTGAATCCGGAGACGACCCGCATCGTCATCGACTCGCGGGAAAATTTCCAGAAATTAACCGCCTTCGCTCAGGAGTACACCCCGGCCGTGCAGCCGCTGCTCGACCATTACACCGGCCAGCGGCCGCTGTTCGACCTGTACGGCGTCGAAGAGGAGATCCAGAAGGCGCTGGCCCGCCGGGTCGATCTGAAGTCGGGCGGTTACTTGATCATCGACCAGACCGAGGCAATGACGACCATCGACGTCAATACCGGGGGGTTTGTCGGGGTCCGCAATTTCGACGATACCATTTTCAAGACCAATCTCGAGGCGGCGCTCACCATCGCCCGCCAGCTACGCTTGCGCAACCTGGGTGGCATCATCATCGTCGATTTTATCGACATGGAAAACGAAGAGCACAAGAAAGCCGTGCTCGACGAGTTCAACCGGGCTCTGGCCCACGATCACACCCGTCTGACGGTAAATGGGTTCACCGCACTGGGGCTGGTCGAAATGACCCGCAAGCGGACGCGCGAGTCGCTGGCCCACGTCCTTTGCCAGCCTTGCCCGACCTGTGGCGGGCGTGGCGAAGTCAAGACGGCGCGGACCGTGGCTTATGAAATTCTCCGCGAGCTGCTACGCGAGGCACGTCAGTTCAATGCCCGCGAATACCGCATCCTGGCGGGACCGGCCGTGGTTGACCTGTTCCTGGATGAAGAATCGCAGTCCCTGGCCATGCTTTCGGATTTCATCGAAAAGCCGGTTTCGCTGCAATCCGAGCCCAGCTATTCGCCGGAGCAGTACGACATTGTGTTGATGTGATGTTTCGTGGCGTCCCGCCACGTCTCACCCTGTTCTGCCGAAATTTGGTAGCTAGATAGGTAGCTGCTACACCAGAACAACCGGGGGGCACATGGCACGAGACAAAGGGCTGCTCTCGGACCTGCCGATCAGGCACTGGATCAAGGCGGGCACACCACTGGCCAACGCTGACGGCAATGGCCAGCCAGCCTGGTAACCGCCATGCGTGCCTCCGCTTCGACTTCCGGTATAAGGGCGCCGCCGATCTTGCCAAGACCCCGGGTTTCCCGGTACGCCACCATTGAGCTCTCGGGTACTCCTGTAACGGCAAAGGCGCCCGCCAAAAACGGGCGCCTTTGCCGTGATCAAAGCGGCGTGATGCCGTATTCCTCGTAAATCAGGTCGCGGGCTTTCTGGAATTCGCTCATCGAGAAGTCGTAACCGCTGTCCTTGATGAACTGCCAACTGGCCTCCTCGTCGTCACTGACGGCGTTGACCGCCTGGCGGAAAGGCTCGTCGGCGCGCATGCGCTCGATGTAGGTTTTGGCGGATTCGACGGACATCTGGAGGGCTCCTGGGTTAGTAATCGGTTTTGCCGAGGAAGGCGGCGCGCACCTTGCCGCCGAACAAGTTGATCAGGCTGACCAGCGCGAGCAGCAGCAGGATCAGGGCCGAGGCTTCCCGGTATTCGAAGAGGTGAAAGGCGGTGACGATTTCCAGGCCGAGACCGCCGGCGCCGACCACACCGAGCGTCGTCGCGGCGCGCAGGTTGTGCTCCCAGCGGTAGATCGTCACGTCGAGCAGGCGGGGCAGCAGTTGCGGCCAGATGGCGAAGCGGAAGACGCCGATGCGCCCGACGCCTTGGGCGTGCAGCGCATCGACCGGGCCGGGGTCGATGTGTTCGAGCAGTTCGGCGCAGAACTTGCCGAGCATGCCGGTCGAATGGCAGGACAGCGCCATGACGCCGGGCAGCGGCCCGAAGCCGAGGGCGGCCACGAAAATGACGCCCCAGACCAGGCCGGGAACCGAGCGCAGGGTGTTGAGAAAGAACAGGATGGGCTGGCCGAGCCAGCGCCAGCCGACGTTGCGCGCCGCCAGGGCACCGAGCGGCAGGGCCAGGGCGAGACCGATGACCGTGCCGGCAATGCTCATTGACAAGGTTTCCAGCAGTGGCCGGCCCCAGTTGCGCCAGCGGCTGAAGTCGGGCGGCATGGCATCGCCGGCCAGGGTCAGGATGGGGCGCAGGAAATCGTCGTAGCGCGCCGGGTCGAGCAGGCCGGCGTAGCTGAAGGCGGCGAAGACGATGACCGCCAGCAGCGCCATGACCGCGACCCGACGCCCGTGGCGCCGGCGGGCTTCGGCGAGGACGGGGGAGAATCTGCCAGAATCGGCGGTCATGGCGGCGAGGCTCATTTAGCGGGCGGCACGGCGTCCGGGTTGGCCTTGCGGATGGCTTCGATCCAGCCGCGCACGCGATCGACGTCGGCATCGACGCAGGGGATGAAGGCTTCTGCGCGGAAGACCTTGAGCGCTTCCGGATCATTCACATTGATGAAGGCCTTGCGGATTTCCTCCTTGAAGGCCGGATCGAGGCCGTCGCGGAAGGTCCACATGTATTCCGGGATGGCCGGCGATTCGGCCAGGACGCGCACCTTCTCGGCGTCGAGCTTGCCTTCCTTGAGCAGGCGGTTGTAGATCGGCATCGACAGGCCGCCGGCATCGACCTTCTTGTTGGCGACGGCCAGCGCCACCGCGTCGTGGGCGCCGAGCACCTGCAGCTTGTAGTCGCGACCGGAGGCGAGGCCGGCCTGTTCGAGCAACTGGGCACGCGGTACCCAGGTACCAGAAGTCGACGCCGGGTCGCCGAAGGCGATCTGCTTGCCCTTGAGGTCGGCCAGGGTCCTGGCCGGGCTGTCCTTGGGCACGATGATCACGGCCTGGAAGGTCGGGCCGACCTTTTCGTGCGACGGGCGGGCGAAGGGCTCAAGCTTCGTGCGCCGGCTTTGCAGGATGTAGGTGACCGGGCCGAGATAGGCGATGTCGAGGCGACCGAAGCGCAGCGCTTCGCCGGTCGCCGCGTAATTGGCGCCAACCATCAGTTCGACCGGGATGCCCAGGCGTTTTTCCAGGTAGAGGCGCAGCGGTTCGTTGAGGCGCATCACGGTGGGGGCCGATTCGCCCGGCAACAGGCCGATGACCAGTTTTTCGGGGCGGCCCTGGGCAAAGGATGAACTGGCAAGGCCGAGGAGGAGGGCGAAGAGCAGGAGATGACGACGGCAGATGGCAAGCATGGTGATTCCTTCGGAAATGTTGAAAAGACTGGAAAGCCTTGCCATCAGCGCAACATGCGTGCCAATCCGGGAAGCGGCCGGATTTTCGACATTCCTGTCCGATCGGTCGGTTTTGTTCACTTTCGTTCGCCGGAGGAGGCTTGCTACAGGTCTGTCATGCACGTTTGCGTACGCTCATCGACATTTCCGAACACCTCGGCCTGCGCCGCCGGATCGAAATCGCGGCTGTCGCCGTTGAAGCCGATACGCCCATCGACCAGCGCGACGATGCGGTCGGCGATATTCAGTGCGGTGTCGATCTGGTGCATGACGAGAACCACCGTCATGCCGCTGTCAGCGACCTGCTCGCGCAGCGTGTTGCCCATTTGCCGGATCAGCGACGGGTCGACCGAGGCGAAGGGTTCGTCGCCAAGGAGCAGGCTGGGTTGCCGGATCAGGGCGCGGGCCACGCCGACCCGCTGCTTTTCGCCGCCGCTCAGGCAATCGACGCGGGCATGCGCGCGGTGCAGCAGGCCGATGCGGTCGAGCGCGCCGGCCGCCAACTGGCGGAATTTCTCCGGCCAGGGCAGGGGAGACAGCGGATGACGCTGGTCGGCCAGGCCGAGCAGGACGTTGTCGAAGGCGCTCAGGCGGTCGATCAGCGCGTGGTTCTGGAAAATGGTGGCGGTGCGTTGCCGGTGGCGGCGCAGGTTTTCCGTGGAATCGAGCGCCCCGACGCCGTCCACCGTGATCGAGCCGCTGCCCGGCGTCAGCAGGCCGTTCAGGGCGCCGAGCAGGCTGGTCTTGCCGACGCCGGAGCGGCCGACGACGGCGGTGATGCGGCCGGCCGGGATGTTGAGCGAAATATCCTTGAGCACTTCGTGCTGGCCGCGGCGCAGGCTGACATGTTGCAGTTCGATCATTGTTCGTACTCCCTCGTGCTGCGTGTTTCATAGGTCAGGAATGCCGTGATCAGGCGATTGAGCACGGCCGAGGCCTCGCCGAACATCAGCTTGAACAGCGGGTCGTCGACCTTTTCGACATCGCGCATCAGGTGGTCGCGGGTATCGCGCAGGCGCTCGGCCATCTTGCGTACGTGGTGCAGCGGATCGGTGCTGGCTGGCGCGACTTCAGCCTCAGGCATGGCCGCCCTCGACCAACTGGTAGGCGGCATCCGGGACATGGGTGCCCATCGCCTTGCGCAGCCAGAGCGGCGGGCGCGGGCTGTTCATCATTTTCTGCAGGGCGCTGATCACTTCGTCGACATCCTTGCCCTGTTCCATCTTGACCGGGAAAACCTTGGCATCGTGCAGCTTGACCGCCGCCAGGTCGCTCAGGCCCTTGGTGAAAATGACGTGGCAGCCGCGCACCGCCTCGACGCGCGGCGTAACGCGGTCGCCGGTGGTGCCCTGGCTTTCGGTATCCATCATCCAGCAATCGCCGGTGGCTTTCTTGGTGCCCTTGCCGCCGCCGGGGGCTTCGGCCGGAGCCGCGCCGCCGGCGGAAAAGCGGGCGGAGTCGATGAACTCGGCCGATTCGTTGCTGACGTCGTAAAACAGGATTTGCTTGGCCAGCGCGAAGGCGACGTCCACGCGGGTCAGGCTGTTGGAGGTGATGGCGACTTTGATATGTCCGATTTCCGGCATGGCTGGCTCCTTGGGGTTGGGGCGGTGATTGGGTTGATGAGGGCAGGGTTCAGGTCATCGGCAGGCCGACGACCATCAGTTCGCGGCCGAAACGCATGCGGAAATGCGAAGGCAATTCATCATTGCCGTCGCGGACGCGCCAGCGCGGCAGCTCGGCGGTGGCCAGGCGGCCGTCCTTGAGGGCTTCGACCGGAATGATGTGCAGGCCCTCGGTGAGCGGCAGGAAGAAGTCGATGGGATAGCGCACCGGGTCGGTAAACGCGGCGCCGATTTCGAAACGGATGGCGTCGGTATCGAGCTCGTAGCGCGGATTGTCGCAATCGAGCCGGAAATGTCGGTTGAACCAGGGAAAGCGCGGCCGGTACTGGTAGAGGACGCGGTCCTCGTCGGCAAACTTGTGGATTTCCGCGACGATATCGGTGAAGTACTGGGTGAGAACCGCCTCGACATAGGCTTCGCCGTAGGGCTGGCGGAAGGCATCGAGGTAGTAGAAGACAAAGGATTCAAGCAACGTCAGGCCGACCGGCGTGATATTCAGCGCCAGCGCGCAACGTTTGAAAGTGCAGGCGGCGCGGACCAGGCCGTCGCGCGCTTCGAGCTTGCCCTGGGCGTGCGTCGCGGCAATGCGGAAAATGCGCAGGGTGCGAAAGACTTCGGCAACCAGCTTTTCAGTGGCCGTGCATTTGGGCAGGGCGAGGTACTTGGCCCAGGAGGTCTTGCCTTCGAACAGCTCGGCGTCGGCCGAATCGAGATGGCTTTCGAGCAGCATCAGTGCGTTGAGCGGGCCGAAGATGTCAGGCATGCCCTCGCTGCCGGCGGCAAGTGCCTGATTTTCGCGAAAAGCCAGCTTCTTGCGCTTGGTGTACAGCTCGATCTGCCGGTACTCGGGCAGATGCCAGTGCTGGCCGATGGCGCGCCGGCTGGTGGAGAGCATTTCCTGCAACAATTTCATCTTGCTTGCCTCTCGTGAGTTGCTGGTTACGAGCTATGTGTTGTCGGCCAGTAGTCGCTAGCCGCTAATGACTCGCGACTAACGACTAGCAGCTAACAACTACCGACTAACAGCTAGCCCCTCCTACCACGTGTTCAGGATCCACTCCTTGTTCCGGGTGTATTCCATGTGGGCGAAGATCGTATTGGCAATGGTTTCCGCCAGTTCCATGGCGCCCTTGTAGCCCATGGTCGGCTTGCGATACAGGCCGGCCCGGTCGAAGGTCGGGAAGCCGACGCGAACCATCGGGATATTGGCGTCGATGGCAACGTAACGGCCCTTGGAATGGCCCATGATCAGGTCGAGCTTGAGGCCCTTCTTGATGCGGGTTTCCAGTTCCCAGAGGTCGGCGTTATGGACGATCTCGATGTCGAAGTCGGCCGCCGCCTTGAGTTCGGCAATGCGCGGATCCTTCTTGTACTTGTTGCCCTGGTCGTCACCGATGAGCAGCAGGACCGGTTCGAGTTCGACTTCCATGCAGAACTTGGCGAGGCCGAAGACGAGGTCGGGATGCCCGAAGATCGCCACCTTCTTGTTGGCGAAGAACATGTGGGCGAGGTCGGCCAGCGCGTCGAGGGCGATGCCGCGCTCGCGGACCAGCGATTCCGGAATCGGCTTGCCGGTGATTTCGCTGATCTTGCGCAACATGGCATCGGTGTTGGCGATGCCGTAGGGCGTATCGACCGGGTAGTCGGGCACGCTGAACTGGTCGGCCAGCAGCTTGGTGGTCGAGCCACTTTCGTAACGGGCCAGCGACAGGGAACCGATCGCATTGGCGCTGTCCTCTATATCCTCGACCGTGGTCCGGCCGTGGGTTTCGATGGTCTTACCGGGCAGCATCGGCGAATCGAAGTCCTCGGTATCCATGAACACCGTCGCATCGACCTCCATTTTGCTCAGGTATTCCTTGAGCAGCATGACGTCGCCCGGATTGACCCAGCCCGGGAAGACGTTGAGCTTGCCGGTCGGCTCGCCCTTCTTGGCGATGGTCTTGACCATCGATTTCATGCATTCGGCGTAGCCGGAAACATGGCTGCCCTTGAAGCTCGGCGTATGCACCGGCGCCAGGTGGATGGTGCGGCCCGGGAAGGCTTCGGCCAGGGCGCGCTGGCACAGGCGGATGGTGCCTTCGATGTCGTCGCCGATGATCTCCGTCGAGCAGGTGGTGATGATCGGGATGACGCGCAGGTTGGGGTAGCGCTGGGCGAGCACCATGACGCCCTGTTCGACGCGCTTGACGCCGCCGAACACGGCCGAGTCTTCATGCAGCGAGGTCGAGGCGACGTCGAAGTTTTCCTTGAAATGCTGCGCGAACAGCAGGCGGACGAACATCGTGCAGCCCTGGCCGCCGTGCACCAGCGGGATGCAGTCCTTGACGCCGATGCCGGCATACTGGGCGCCGGCCGGCTGGCAGTCGTACATCGGGTTGATGATGCCGGCCCGCTCGCGGGGGACGAGCTTGACCTCGGCCGGCTTGTTTTCTGCTACTTCACAGTTACAGTCACTCATGATTTTTCCTTCCTTGCGGCGCGCCGCTCAGTAGAGGTGGTGCGTCAGTTCGCGGTTGGTGGACTTGGTGATCACGTTCTCCACCAAGCGAACTTTCAGGCCGTCCAGCACCTGGCGGATTTCCGCTTCGCTGGCTTGCTTGATCCACGGGAAGCTGGCCAGGCAGTCGCTGACCATGCTCTTGGCATCGGCGTAGTAGAGCTTGTCGGCCGGCGTCTTCAGGCTGGGTTCCTTGCCGGTGAACAGTTCGTAAGCCTTGCCCAGTACGCCGTCGATGTTTTCCTGACGGTCCCAGGTGCGGGAGAAAAACTGCCACAGGCAGCGCACCTGCACGTAGTCGAACAGGTCGTCGATCTTGTCTTCCATCATGCTGCCTCCCGAATTTTGACCGGCAGCGCAACCGGGTTGGCGTCGCGGATATCGACGCCGGCCAGGTGGCGCAGCGGGTTATAGACCGCGTTGTAGGTGTCGCGGGCCAGATTGACGAAGCCTTCGAAGCCCATGTACGGCCCGTTGTGATAGCCGTGGCCATTGACGTAGGGGATGTGCAGCTTCTTGATCAGTTCGCCGACGCGCGGGCCGGTGAACACCACGTCGGGCTTGACCAGGTCGAGGATTTCGAAGAATTCCAGCTCGTTGCCGTCATCGATGTAGTAGGTGCCTTCCTGGCCGCGGGCGATGACCTTTTCGAAGTCTTCCTCGTGACCGAACTTCGAGGACATGGCGACGACCTGGATGCCGAGATCGTCCTCGACCGACTTGGTCCAGTGCCAGAGGCGCGGGCCGCCGGTCCAGATGGCCATTTTCTTGCCCTGCAGGCGTTCCTTGTACCAGTCGAGCTTCGGCTTCCACTTGGTGTATTCGTCGGCGATCAGTGCCTCGCCCTTTTCCTCGATGCCGAAGAAGGCGCAGATCTTGCGAATGCCTTCGGCCATGTAGTTGAAGCCCCAGGAGTCGATATCCAGACGCGGAATGCCGTATTGCTTCTTCAGTTCGTTGGCGATGTAGCCGGACGAGCGGGCGCAGTTCACCACGTTGAGCTGGGCGCGGTGCATGCCGCGCAGCGCGTCGTAGGTGCCGTTGCCGGTGAAGTGGGCGATGACCTGGATACCGAGGCGGTCCCAGTAGGTCTGCAGCAGTTGCGTGTCGCCCTGGATGTTGAAGTCGCCGATGAAATTCATCGTGTATTCGCTGGTGATTTCCGGTTCCAGCGTGGCGACCTTTTCGTTGATCCAGCCGATGTTCAGGACGTGGTGGCCCTTCGATTGCGAGACGCCGGCAAAGCCCGGACATTCGACGGTGAACACGTCGACATCCGGCCGGTCCTTCATGACTTTCCTGGCCACGGCCTTGACGTCGTCGCCGATCAGCGCCGTCGGGCAAGTCGTATAGACGATCATCCGCTTGATTTCCGGCATTTCGTCGAAGGCTTCGTGCATGCTTTGTTCGAGGCGCTTTTCGCCGCCGAACACGACGTGGCTTTCCTTCATGTCGGTGGACCACACGTACTTCATGTTGAAATGGCCGTTGTCCGTCGGGTAGCGCTTGGTGTGCCAGGTGTCGTAGGCGCAGCCGAGCGGGCCGTGGATCATCTGGATGGTGTCCTTGAGGACGCCGCCGATAACGAGCTTGGCGCCGCAGAAGGCGCAGCCGCGTTCGGACAGCGTGCCGGGGATGGTCGGGGCGTTGGCGACGGGCAGGAACTCGGTCGAATCCTCGTTCGGGCCCTTGAGGTAAATGTGCTTCTGGCGCTCCGGAATATCCGAGTCGCACTTCAATAGAACCATTGGCATGTCGTATCTCCTAAAGTTGGTCCGTAAGGCGGCAAAACCACCGTTTGGGGACTTCCTGAAACATCGGTCGTCGGGATTCCTTATCGCAACGGCTGTGCCAGCACCCGGAAAAGACCTGAAAACGGCGCTTTTCAGGATCCGTAAAAGCCATGGAAACCCTTGCTGCATGCGGTATTCAGTAATTTGTGCGCGGCTGGATCGCGGCCCGCCGGGGAGGCTTTTCTCGCCTTTGCCGCGCCTGACTATCCGTTCGCGAAAGTACGTTTCTCCGGGGAAAGTTCTTTGCCGTGCGCTCCGCCGGGAGGCGAAAAACGGTGGTGGCGGGATGTCCGGTCGTCAGCGCGCCGGCGGCATGCCGCGCAGGTGTTCGCCGATGTCACGGCCGGTGCCGTTTCGTACGTTCCGGTCCGCCGTCTCCCGCGCCGAATGCCCGATTTGCCGGCGTTCTGGCCGTGCCGCGGGCATGGAACGGAGTTTGCTGAAATAGCGTCATCCGTCATCCGCCGCAGTGGTGACCCATCGGGATGTTTTCGAGATAGAAAAATGCCAGCCATGAAAACCATCAAATGCGGGCTCTTGCCCGGCGAATCGAAAGCCGTGGTCGAAAGACTCAACGAACCGCTGCGCGCCTATCTGCAGAATTGCCTGCGCCAGCCGGTGGAACTGGTCGTCGGCAGCAGCTACGTGGCGACCGGCGAAGCCCTGCGCTGCGGCGCCGTCGACCTGGCCTACCTGGGACCGGTGACCTACATATTGCAGAGCCGCAGTGCCGGCCTCGAACCTTTCGCCCGGCCGACGCACGGCGGCAGCATCGGCCCCACCTTTCGGGCGGTGATCATCGTGCCGGCCGACAGCCCGGTCGAAAATCTCGGCCAGCTACGCGGCCGCGAAATCGCCATGGGCGACCTGGTCTCCACCTCCGGCACCTGGGTTCCCCGGCACATGCTGCTCACCGCCGGGCTGACTTCCGAAACCGACTACTGGCGCCGCAACCTGGGCAGCCACGATGCCGTCGCCACGGCCGTCGCCGAGCGCCGGGTCGCCGCCGGCTCGCTTTCCCTGGCGATCTACCATCGCCTGCTCGCCGAAGGCAGTCTCGACGGCAGCCTGGTCCGCGTCCTGGCCGAATCGCCGCCGATCCCGGAATACATGTGGACCTTCCGCGAAGGCCTGCCCAGCGGCCTGCGCGAAGATTTGCGCCGCGCCTTCGTTAGTCTGCGCGACAGCGCCGCGCTCAACGCCTACCGGGCCGAAGCCTTCATTCCCGCCGTCGACGCCGACGTGGATCGGGTGCGTCACTGGATGGAGAACATTCTCCAGGCGAGGCTACAGCCCTCGTCGCTGGACGGGAGTGCCTATGCCGCGGCCAGGCACACGGAAAGCCTGCCGCCCCTGCTCGACGTCCGGCGGAAAACCACGGAAAAGGCTCCGGGCAGGTATTCTTGAAAGGGCTTGCCACTTCGGGCGCTTTCAACTTACATTTCTGCGCCATGCTGGCGGACCAGCCCGCACACCAGCCCGGAGATGAAGGATGTCAGGACCCCGTACCAGCCAGACCCATCCGCTGCAGATCGCCGAAGTGCGCATGAGCCCCGCGCATGGCCGCATCGGCATCACCTTCTGCCCCGGCAAGCAGGACAGCATGGCCAGCACCGGCGCCTGGGCGCGCGATCTGGCGACCGACATCGAAGCCATCGCCGCCTGGGGCGCCAAACTCGTCCTGAGCCTGGTCGAATCCCTCGAACTGCGCCAGCTCAAGGTGCCTGAACTCGGCGCCGAAGTCGAGCGCCAGGGCATGCAATGGCGGCACCTGCCCATCGCCGACTACTCGATCCCCGGCCAGCGCTTCGAGGAAGCCTGGCTGCGTGAAGGCCGCCACATCCGCCAACTACTGCGCGAGGGCAACGACGTGCTGGTACATTGCAAGGGCGGCCTCGGCCGCGCCGGCATGATCGCCGCACGGCTGCTGGTCGAACTCGGCATGCCGCCGGACGATGCCATCGCCGCCGTGCGCCGCGCCCGCCCCGGCGCCATCGAAACGCCCGCCCAACTCGGCCTGGTGCGCCGCACCGTCGTCCAGCCGGACGACGAATGATGGAAATTATCGACAGCGCCCGCCTGCACCAGGTCGGCAGCCGCCTGGGCAGCAACCCGGCCGGCATCTTCGAAGACGAACAAGGCCGGCGCTTCTACGTGAAATCGCTCGAATCGCCCGAATACGCCCGCAACGAATTCATCGCCGCCCGGCTTTACCAACTGGCCGGCGCGCCGACCCTGAACTACCTGCGCACCACGCAGGCCAACCAGGTCGCCACCGAGATGGTCCTCCTCGACAAGAAATACGTCGGCCAGCTCAGCCCGGAGGAACGTCGGCAGGCGCAACGCTGGTTCGGCGTGCACGCCTGGACCGCCAACTGGGACGCCGCCGGCTTCCAGGGCGACAATCAGGGCGTCGTCGCCGGCCGCGTGCTGACGCTGGACGTCGGCGGCGCCCTGGAGTTCCGCGCCATGGGCCACCCGAAAGGCAAGGCCTTCGGTAATCATGTTGGCGAACTCGACCGTCTGCGCGAGGACGCCGACAACCCCTACGCCGTCAAACTGTTCGGTGACATGGATGAAGCCGCGCTACAGGCGGCCATTCGGGTCGTCACCCGGATTCCTGACGCACTGATCCGCGAGGCCATCATTGGCGATGGTGGCAGCGTTGCGCTGGCCGACAAGATGATTGCGCGCAAGGGGGATATGGCGGGGAGGCTGAATAGCACGGAGGCGGGTAGGGCAATTGGGTTTTCAATTCAATCTGACGCCAATCAGTACCAACCCTGAAGCAAAGCTGGATTACGCTCATCCGGCACGCGCAACTTGCCAAGAAACACAAACGGTGCCATATTGGCACCATGTTGCAGTTTGTGCAATCCACGAAGGAAATGGTCGAGGTTTGATCATTCTCCGATACGACAGGGCGCATCAGCCCCTATATCTGCATATGCCTCCCGGAGGTACTGACTATGTCGCGCACGAGTGCGAATAACTTAGAGAAGGGCCGGATTACGGCCAGGGTTCCTTTGAACGTACAGGAAACAATCCAGCGAGCCGCCGAACTGACGGGCGTCCCCGTGAACGCGTACATCGTTCAGGTGGTGCATCAGCATGCTCAAGAATTCATCGACCGTCATGAAATGAAGAACATCGTCCTCTCCGAAAAGGACTCGGAGTGGTTTCTGGAGCAACTTGCCAAGCCGCGTTCGCCGAACGCAAAACTAAAGAAAGCGCTGGCCAAATACCGTGAGGCCGTTGATGTCAACGAAGATTCACCCACTCTCCACGTTGCCGAGGGCGCTTCTTGATGCCCGTTCGAGTTTCGATTGCGGCACGCCCGCGCTGAACCAATATCTGGCGCAAAAAGCCTCGCAACACGAGGCGAGGAATATCACCCGCACATGCTGCGGTGAAAGGGATGGTGCGCTGGCCGGCTATTATTCGCTGACCAACGCGACCGTCGATGTCAGTGCGCTCTCCCTCGAAGTCATCAAACAGTACAAGCTGCCGACTCACCTGCTGCCCGTGGTCCGTTTGGCTCGGCTGGCTGTCGATTCACGCTTCCAGGGCCAAGGCTTGGGTCAGATTCTGCTGGTCGATGCCATGGAAAAAGTGATTCGGGTGGCGGAGTTGTCGGGCTGTATCGGCCTGATTGTCGATGCCAAGGACGACAAAGCGGCCCGGTTCTACCTGGAATTCGGCTTCCGCCAGACGCCAGAAAACGGGTTGTTGCTGTTCATGCCACTGCCGGAAATTCAGAAACTGCTTCAAGACTAAGGCCGGGGTTTGGCTCGGATGGAGCATTGGGTCACGATTTTCGTTTTTTGAAACAGGCATAAAACCGGGTCTGTCCAGATTTGTCGGGGTGACCGCGATGCGCTAACAAGCTGACGTTCACAATTTTGCTAACTTCCGAAAACCGTTTGGGCGGGTCATTCGGAAACATTTACCAAATCCGTAGCGGGTCCGCTCGTCGTCTTGGCTGGCTTAGCCAAACGCTCATAAACCTAGCGGCCTAGCCCAAAACAGTTGATCTGCCTCGTCGAACTCACCGTCGATGCGCTGATTGATAAAGTTGGTCAAGCGCGACAACAAAATGTATTCCTCATTCTCAGCAAGACGGATTCGATTGCAGTTTCGAAGGCGGCTTCGCTGGTGAATTTCATACGGCGGCCTTCTCCGCCTCTCGCCATATGCCAGAAGCTGCGGTTTCTACCTCCAAGTACGACTTGGGCAGCAAAGGAGTGCGGGCAACCGCGCTCTCCTTTGACCATTCAACAGTATCACCCTGCTTATCTTTCCGCTTCAGCTTTGAGCCGCCGCCCAGTGACATGGAAAAGAGGTCTAGAAATCGCCTAGCACCAACTCCGGTAAAAGGCTCAAACGTGACGCGGTTTTTTTCAGACTGATTGTCGAGACTAGTTTTGAGCGAAATTGCCTCAGAATGCAGATCAAGTGCCCGGCTTTTCGGGTAAGGCTCGACATAAACAACTCGTTCTATCCCGGCATCAATAATGTGCTTGGCGCAGTTGTGACACGGAAACGTTGTGCAATATAACGAAGCGTTCATCGTCGAGACACCAATACGCGCGCAGGAAAGAATTGCCTCCATCTCGGCATGAACGACTCGACCGAACTCTGTCAGGTCGGATATTTTGCTCTGTCCAAGAACCGCTTCCAGCTCTTGTTTCTTGTCCTCACTTGAAAGCGAATGCTCAACCAATGCGCAGATAATCTCCTTAATAATTTCATTCTGAGCCGCCTTGTTTGAATCCTTTTCCCTTGTGTAGTCCTTCCCATCTTCGGCGTCATTGACCACGCCGGTTGCAGGGTCGACTTCCGCCCAATACTGACCACCGCCGAATCTAGGAGTGTCGTTGGCGCCGGTTGCAACGATCTGTTGACCACGAGCGATGATCGCCCCAACTTGCCTGGAGAGGTCGCTCGATCTAATCGACGAATTGAACGCCATGAACATGGCAAACTCGTCGAAAGTCGGACTCCTGAACGGGTTCGAAAAAAGTAGCTCCAGGAATCGCTGAATTGTGTTTTTTACTTGATCATCATTTTTCCCGAGGCTGATGAAGAAGTCCGACAGGTGGAACGTATCTCTGGTCCTCTGTCCATGATCAACCTTCTCATCTTCGTCGATGCGGATCAATTCGTCGGCTTGTGCCTGAGTTAGCGACTTGTCGTCGATAAGATAGGCATGCCTTCGCTTTTCATCGGCATGGATTCCGAACAAGTAGAAGCCATCACCATAAACCTTGCGCAAGAACTCGACTTCATCCGGATGTTTGAGTGAGTTGACAATGTATGCGGTCTTTTTTGGATCGCAGTTGCGCGACTCCCTAATCTTATGAGCTGCGCCAGCGGCAAGGATGGCGTTGTTTCTAGTCGTCTTTCGAAGATCATCGCCATGATTCATGTAGTGTTTTATGCGACCGTATTCACTTGGATTGCGGCTTGGCTTAGACAGAAGACTCGAAACGCGAATTTCCTCAACTGCATAACCGAAGCCTTTAAGTCGGTCCTTTAGCGGATCGAGAACATGCTTGTATTCTGTGCCAACGGCATTCACGATCCCAATGACCAGTTCGGTGTCTTTGAAGTTGCCGTGCAGATAGAGCTGTTCTGGCGATACCGCGTTATCGTCACTTGGTTTTTCCTCTGGAACTTGGGTTACAGCAAGCGAGATTTTTTCCTCGGGTTCGTCGTATTCCTCGGGATAGAGCAGATGGGGGATAGACGCTTGCAATTGCTCAAGTCCCGGACTTTTGCCTTGAAATTGCAGCGTACCGGTACTACTGAACCAATTAAGGAGGCCCCCATTTAGACGTAGTACCTTTTTGCTAGGCTGGTCTTCATGCCACTCACCGTTTAGCGATGAAAGCTTGCTTTTCAGCGAATCAAACGTGCCGGTGAATTTGAGGTTCATAGAGGTAGTTCCTTCAATGGGGTCTGGCCGGTGACGGCGGCTGTGATACGCGGCATGGCGTTCTTTTGCGAGGTCAATTGAGCGCCGAAGCCTCGATATGCAATATTTCCGAACCCTGTTGTTAGATATGCGTTAGCCTGATTATGAGGCGATCATGCTATCACGCTGAGATAGTTGCCATAGAGACAAAGGTCGCCTGAAATATCGCTGCTTCACGGCTAATCGGCAAGCAAGTACTCCGGCCAACGACTAGTAACAGGTGCACAGCAGACCAAGTGGTCGTAGAACATCACCGTCTGCTCAGGCCGATCAACGGCTCTTAGTAAAAAAGGCTGTTCGCCAGTCTTTGCCGTCGTTAAGCTGGTCGGTGCCGCGACGGCCATGTTCCAATCACTTCGACCTATGGAATTCCGCCACCAGAACCCTGGCCTTGAGCAGCATGATGTCTTTCAGCATGCGTATTTTCCGGCTGTGTTCCTGGTGTGCCAGGTCGTAGATCTGCTTTTTCAGCGTTTCATCGCAGCCTTCCGGAAAGCTCAGTGACCATTGCGTGAAATAGCTGTCGTAGCTGTCTATCGTCTTGATCAGTTCAAACCTGAGCTTCTCCCTGTTTTTTGCCGGGACGGATGCCAGTATCTCGTCGATGTCTCCATCGTAGTCGTGGTCTCGCCGATTGTTCGGAATGGGGAATTCGATGATCTGGGTCATGGGGCATTCACCTGTTTATTGCGAAATCGTTTCGAGCAGGACAGTGCGGGCTTTGCTGATGCGTACGAACTGTTCGTGGCTGCCGCCGACGTCGGGATGCGCTTTCTGGGCGAGCCGGCGGAATGCGGCATTGACCTGGCGGCGTTCGAGCTTGCCTTCTGCCGGCAGATTCAGCACTTCGCGATGTTCCCGCTCGTCGGCGGGTTGGCGCCTGGCCGGGTGTCTGCCCCGGTGGCCGTAAAAGTGCGCGAATTCCTCGTGCAGGCGCTCCTTGGCGGCGCGGCGCTGTTGCCTTGATTCGTGCTTCAAGGCCGCCTGGTCTTCCCGCCAGCGTTGGCGCGACATCACGATGCAGGCGGCAAAGGCGATCCGGCCGTGGGTTTCGAGTTCGTCGAGGCTGAATGGCCCGACCATGTCGAAGGGTTCGTCGAGCCAGGCCTGGCGGCCGTTGCTGCCGGTTTCGACGCGGCCGAGCGCAGCCGTGGTGACCAGACCGTGCCCGCCGTTCCAGATGACCCATTCATCGTCACCCGTCGAGGCATACGTGCTATGCATGCCTTGCCTTCCGGGCGCGGCGGTCGGCGCGTTGTCGCCGGGGAAATCCGGCTTGGATTGAAGGAAACATGACAGGAATCGCCCGTTTGGATGCTGATTCCAACGGGAATGCAAATAGCGCACCAAGAATTGCCGGCATCGGCCGGCTGCCGGATTTTGGCCCGTTTTGTACCGTCGACCGCTACGCCTTCCCGCAAGCTTCGATTCCACGGTAAAGGCTCAAGCTTCTTCGAGGCAGCCTTCGTCCATGGCGCAGGGCGCCCGCCAGTTCTCGTATTCCTTCGGGAAAACCATCCCGGCGTCGCGGGCTGGGCGGGTGAATACCTGGCGTAGGCGCGGGGCGCCGAGGTTGCCCAGGGGATCGAGTTCTTCGACCTTGGCGAGGGCGGCCAGCGATTCCTCCTGGCGGCCGAGGCGGGCCAGGTTGTAGGCGTAGGCGGTCAGTGATTGTAGCCAGAGGCGGGTGTAGGCGTGCCAGTGGCTGAAATCGGCCATCTCCGGGCCGACTTGCCGCCAGTCGGCGGGCAGCTTGAGGCGGCGGGAAAGCCAGTCGAGGCAGGCCAGGGCCCAGTCGGCGGCTTCCAACGAGCGGCGACGGTAGAAGTAGAAGCGGTAGGCAACGATGCGCACGCCCAGGGTGTCCGGTTCCTGGTCGATGATTTCGCGCACCAGGGCTTCGGCCTTGGCGCTGTCGGACCAGTGGGAAAAGATGGTTTTCAGCTTGTCGCGCGTTTCCGGCGTCAGGTTGTTGGCGAAGTGGAAAGGCTCGAAGCTGTAGATGCGGGCGCTGCTGGCCGCTGCCGTTCGGGTTTCAGGCATGTTCGCAAAGGGGTTCGGTGAAGAATGGGAAGGCGGGGCTGTCGGCGGCCAGGCCGCCGGGCTTGTACATCGGCCCCCCCTGGCGGTGGCTGGCGAGCAGGGCATGGGCTGGCGTCAGACGTTCTTCGAGCAGGGCTTCCAGCGGCGCCAGGGCGGCTGCGGCGGCCGGCTTGCCGGCCTGTTCGAGAGCGGCTTTGGCGTGCGCCAGCACCTGGCCGGCGACCCGGCTGATCTCGTTGTCGGCAAAGCCGGCCTGCGCGGCGCGCTGGTAGAGCGCGATGTCGATGTGTTCGCTGTGTTTGCCCAGTTGCTCGCCCAGTTCATCGCTGCGGCAGATGCCTTCGAGCAGGTGGCAGCAGGCGGCGAGCAGGGCGAACGAGGGCTGGGCGTCGAAGGCCTTGAATTCGATGCGCCCGGCCTCGACTGCCAGGCGGGCCGGATGGACGAGGCGGGAAGTTGGCGCCAGGCGGGCCAGCGCCGCGTCGTCGAGGAAGAGCTTGACGGTCGGGCGCCGCCCGGCGCGCTCGAAAGTGCGCTTGGAGCTGCCCGTCCAGCGCCGCCCGGCGTAGAACGGGCTGCTGAAGCTGAAGGGCAGGATGTAGGGCGCGTAATGGTTGAGCTTGCGGCTGGCCTGCAGGGCCTGTTCGGCTGTCCAGCCGGGCATCGAGAGATTGATGTCGGGGCCGTAGCTCAGGGTCGAGACCTGCGAGCCGTCGTAGGCGCGATGTGCCTGGCGCAATTGCTGTTCCCAGGGATTGAGCGGCGGCGTGAAATCGTAGCGCGGCCGTTCCGGGTTGAAGCCGACAATGCCCAGGCCCAGGCCGTTTTCCCCCAGCCGGACGGCGAGCTGGCTTTCGATTTCGAGCAGCTTGGCGAGCGCGTCGTCCACGCTGGTGGCAGGCGGCGTGCGGATTTCGACGCCTTTTACTTCGAGGGTGCGGAAACGCCCGTCGGCGTGGAAACGTTCGTCGCCTTCGAGATACCAGTAGCCGCGCTTGATGCCGAGATCGCCGGTGGCCAGGGTCGGGTCGTCGCAGCCCGGCTTGTCGGCCAGCACGGCGCTGATCCAGGGGAAGGGCAGGTTGCTGAAGTCGCGGATGCGCCCGGCTTCCGGGCCGGCGATGTCGACCATCAGGTATTCGAACTCGATGCCGCAGCGCATGACCTAGATCCAGCTCAGGTAGTCGAAGGGATTGGCCGGTTGCGGCGCTTCTTCGTCGGCGGCAGCCGGTGTGCCGAGATAGAGGAAGCCGACGATCTGCTCGCGTTCGACCAGGCCCAGTTCGCGGTGGAAGCCCTGGTCGTACATCATCCAGCCGGAGCGCCAGATGCCGCCGTAGCCGAGGCTGCGCGCGGCCAGTTGCAACATCAGCACGGTGCAGGCGGCGCACAGCAACTGGTCGGATTCCGGCACGATTTTGTCGCTGCGCGGCGTGGCGACCACGACAATGACCAGCGGCGCGCGCTGCGGCATGCCCGGTGCGCGGGCGACGATCTTCTCCGGCTTGCCGGCGGCTTTTGCCGCGCGCTGCATGGCCAGGCCAAGACGCTCCAGCCCGTCGCCGCGTGCCGCGAGAAAGCGGTAGGGGTGAAGGTGGCCAAAATCCGGTGTGCGCAGCGCCACCTGAAGCATCAGCGCGAGTTCCTCGTCACCCGGGCCGGGCCCCATCAATTGATGGCTGGAACGCCGGTTGAGCAGGAATTCGAGGGCCGCGTTGTGGTCTACCGGCGGAGCTTTTATTGCAGCCATGCGATGTCCTCTTCGATGCGTTGCCCGCGGCGCAGGCGGTCGCGGATGTCCATGACCACTTGGTCGACGGCTTCGATGCGCGCTAGGTTGTCACGTTCCCGCGCGCTGGTTTCGATGACCTCGGCGATGCCGCCGTTGCGGATTACCAGACGGCGGTTGCCGCGCAGCGCCAGGAGCGGATCGTGGGTCGAGATGAGGACGATCTTGTCGCCGCTGACCAGCAGTTCGAGCGCCCGCTTGCGGTCCACTCCGGCATTCTCGATCTCGTCGATGAGGACGACCGGCGAGGCGGAGAGCAGGGCGGCGTCGGCGATCATCAGGGCGCGCGTCTGGCCGCCGGAAAGCTGGGTGACCGAGACCTCGGGCGCGAACTTCTCGCCGGTCAGCTCGTTGGCGCAGGCAATGACGCGCTCGGCCATGGCTTCCGGCTCCGCCACCTGGCGGCACAGCGCGTGCATGGTGATGAAATCGCGTACCGCCAGATCGACGACGAAATTCATGTTCTGCGAGAGCTGGGCGACCAGCTTGCGGTCCAGCGCGTAGCGCCAGTCCTCGTCGGGGATTTGCTCATTGACCAGGATTTGTCGGCCGGTCGGCGTGTCGCCCTGGGCCAGGCATTCGATGTCGGCGAGCAGGCGGCTCTTGCCGGAACCGGTCGGGCCAACGATGCAGACGATTTCGCCGGCCTTCAGCGTCAGCCGGATATCTTCCGGCCGGCCGGCCTTGTCGCGCCCGCCGATCAGCGTCAGGCTGCTCACCCGGCGCAGGCTGTTTGCGGTCATGGTTTCGACCTGGGCGATCAGCCGGCCGACATGGGCGAGCATCTGTTCGCGGTCCATGCCGGCATCGAAGATGGCTTCGTCGGGCAGCAGGGCCAGCCAGTCGGTGAGAGGCTGATGGTCGTCGACAGCGGGCAGGCCGAGCGAAGCGAGGAAGTCGGCGACGCAGGGATGCGCGGCGAGCAGTGCGGCGAGGGGCGTGTCGGCGAGCCGGCTCATGCTGCCCCCGCCATGTCGGCAAACTGCATTTTCTTGACGTTGCCCCGTTGGTGGGTTTCGCCGATGGCCGTTTCGCCGACGCAATAGGGGCAGACGGCGGCTGGCATCGGGAAGCGCAGGCGACTGCCGGCCAGGGCTTCGGTGATCGGTGCCTTGCGGATTTCGCGCGCCAGGTCGGTGACGCCCTGGCCGGTGATGCCGTTGCAGAACAGGGCGCGGGCGCCGGGGTTGGCGAGGCGGACGTGGTAGGCGAAGACCTCGCGCTCGACCTGCGAGACGATGTCGCCCTTGGTGATGACCACGAGGTCGGCCAGGCGCAGCATCGGGCCGATTTTCTTCGGCGTGTGCACGCCGGCCAGCGCATCGACGACGCATACCGCCTGGACGCCACCGACATGTGGCGAGCAGCGGTTGCACAGGCCGGCGCTTTCGCTGATCAGGATGTCGATCTGCTGGCGCCGGCCCCAGGCCCAGCAGTCCTCGATATTGGAAACGAAATAGTGATCCGGGCAGAGCGCGCCGGAAAGTCCGGTGGCGACCGGGAAACCCTTCTGTTCGTAGAGTTTGTCGTCAGAAGTGGAGAGCGAATCGAACTTGGCGATGCCGACTTTCAGGCCGTCACGGCGCAGCAGTTCGCCGACGCGCAGGATGACCGAGGTCTTGCCGACCGAGGGCGAGCCGGCGACGGTGATCAGCTGCATGCGCGTTGCTCCGCGACGGCGTGGCGGGCATACCAGGCGGCGAAGAAGACTTCGGCGGCGAGCCGGTTGTCGGCTGCCATGTCGTTCTGCCGCACGTAATTCCAGCCCGGCCATTTGAGGCGGGCGCCGGCCGGAAAGGCGTCGGCCGTCTGCGGCCGGGTCGGCGGATAACAGTTGCGGCTCAGCACCTGGCCGAGTTCGGCGCCATCGACGTAAGCGATCAGCGGCTGCACGCGGTCTTCTTCGCCAGTCTTGACCAGGTAGCCGATGGGCATGGCCAGCGCGCCGTCGGCCGGCCAGACGACGCGGGTACGTTCGCGGCGCGGGCAGAGTTCGGCCTGCAACCAGGGCAGGATGGCGATGGCGCCGACATCGCGGCTGTTCGAGCCGGCCTGGGTGGCGGTGCGGATGTTGTGTTGCAGGTGGCGGACATTGGCGGCGAAGGCGGCCAGGCCGACGTCGCCGAATTCGCGGTGCAGGCAGAGTAGCAGGTAGCTGTTGAAATCCTGGTAGGCGCTCAGTTCGTTCGGCCGCCAGCCGCCGAAAACGATGTCGTCGGCCCACATCGGGTCGAGCAGGTCACTCCAGACCGACGGCGCCGGCCGGCCGCGCAGGCGCTTTTCATCGACCAGGAAGACGAAGGGAATCACCGCGAAAGTCCGGAAAATACCCTGCGGATCGTCCAGCCCTGCTGCCGCACAGGCCGGATGAGCCGGGCGCGGCGCGCGGCCGGCGCTCGGCGTGTAATGGGCGAGCAGTTCCGGCTTGAGGATGTCGTGATAGAAGGTGCTGACCAGCATGCCCGGCAACTGCTCGGGCGCAGCGGTGGTCAGCGCGTCGAACGGCCGGTACCACTCGGCGCCGCTCAGGAAACAGCAGTCGAGCGCCGCACCGCCGGCCGCCCGGTGCGCGGCGAGCGTCTTGTCCAGGCCGCTCTTGAACGGCCGGCGCAGCGGAATCGGCATGCGCCCGAGAAAATCGCGGCCGCCAGCGGTCGACCGCTCGGCAGCCTCCGTTTTCCGGATCAGGGAAAGCAAGGATTTGGAAATCGGCTGGTTCATGATTTTTTCCTGGCTGTGGTGGGCGAATTCGGGGCTGGCGGGGTATCTATCTGCAAGACGTGGGCCAGTTCCGGTTCGCCAGGGCTTTGGCCGAGAACCGGGGGGAGAAGCGGAGCGTCAGCGGCCATATCGAGGCCGGCTAAATGTTCCGGAGGGAACGTTTTGGCATTCGGCGGCTCCGCTGGCTTTGGACTTTTGCCTGTTTCTGTGCGAGCGGGCTTTTCCGAAAACAGGCAGATCAGGCCGTCCACCGCGCAGATACCGACTGCCAGAATGATCGGCAGGGCGACGAGCAGGCGCCGAAAAGCGACATCGCGGTCCATGTCAAAAGGCCAGACTGAGCGATAGCGGGAGGGCACGCGGTGCGCCGGGGTAAAGGATGGCTGACATATCGTTTCCTCGAAATGGACGGTTTTCCCATCTCTAAGGGCAAGGGGCGTGCCACGCGCCGATTGCCCGATAAAACTTACGGACGCGTACCAAACCGCAAAAATGTTCCGCGCCGTCACGAAAATGGTGGGCAGGAAAAGCGGCGAGTGTTCGCTGGCGTCAATGGCAAACGCGGTTTGTACATTTTTGTTCGGCAGCTTTCCTCGATGAAGCTGCCGGGTAAAATGCCATTGAAAAATATGCCATTTAATTTGCCGCGTTCAAACCTGCCACGCAATTGAATAGAGGGAGGAAAGCCCGATGAGCGATTTGCCCCTTGGCCTGACTTCGCCCCCAGCCGGTTATGCCGACTGGCTGGCCGATCTCAAGGACCGTATCCACGCCGCCCAGCAACGCGCCACGCTGGCGGTCAATCGCGAGCTGGTGTTGCTGTACTGGCAGATCGGGCGCGATATTCTGGCGCGGCAGGCCAGTCAGGGCTGGGGCGCCAAGGTGATCGAGCGGCTGGCGCAGGACTTGCGCGCGGCGTTCCCCGAGATGAAGGGCTTTTCGCCGCGCAATCTCAAGTACATGCGCGCTTTTGCCGAGGCGTGGCCGGATGGGGAATTTGTGCAAGAGGTGCTTGCACAATTGCCTTGGTATCATCAGTTGGCGCTGCTGGATAAACTACCCGACGCCGATAACCGTCGTTGGTATGCGGTCAAGGCCATCGAGCACAACTGGTCGCGCAACGTTCTGGTCATGCAGATCGAAACCCGCCTGCTCGAGCGTAGCGGCACGGCGGTCACCAATTTCGAGGCCTGCCTGCCCAAGCCGCAGTCCGACTTGGCCCGTGAATCCTTGAAAGACCCGTATCGGTTCGACTTTCTCGGCCTGACCGAGGAGGTTCAGGAGCGTGAGATTGAAAACGCCCTGGTGCAGCACGTCACCGAATTCCTGCTGGAGCTGGGCGCCGGCTTCGCCTTCGTCGGGCGGCAGGTGTTGCTCGACGTGGGCGGCGACGAATTCTTCATCGACTTGCTGTTCTACCACCTCAAACTGCGCTGCTATGTGGTGATCGAGCTCAAGGGCGGCAAGTTCAAGCCCGAGCACCTCGGCCAGTTGGGGTTTTACCTGACCGCCGTGGATCGCCAGGTCAAAAGCGAACATGACAACCCGAGCATCGGTCTCCTGCTCTGCAAGAGCAAAAACAAGATCGTCGCCGAATACGCCTTGGGCGACAGGAACCAGCCCATGAGCATTGCCGAGTTCAAATTGCTCGAATCCCTGCCGGTCGAACTACAGAACAGCCTGCCCAGTATTGAACAGATCGAGCGCGAACTGGCGGGATGCGACATGGCGATGGAAGATGACGCGCAATGACCGACCTATACCACTGCGGTCCAAAGGGCCGAGCAAGTAGGTTTTTCGCTCCCTATCGATGCAGCTTCCGAGCTGAGCTTGTCCAACAACCGGTTCAGATCGTGGCTCGCTTCCCGATCATTAGATATCGGAGCATGCCCTCAGGGCTTCAACGTCTGCCGACACGATAAGGGCTAAGTGCTTTGAAATCTTTTCAATTGGCCAGTCCCACCAGGCAATTCCCTCCAGCGCCGATACGGTCTCTTGGGAGAAGCGTTCCTTGATTGTCTTTGCCGGGTTGCCGCCGACTACGGCATAGGGAGCGACATCGGCAACGACTACGGAACGCGAGGAAATGATCGCTCCATTGCCGATTTTTACGCCGGGCATGATGAGACAGTCATACCCGATCCAGACGTCGTTTCCAACGATGGTGTCGCCTTTGTACGGAAGGTCTTCGGGCCGGGGCATGGCCTTTTCCCAGCCGTTGCCGAAAATCTGGAATGGGTAGGTGGAGATGCCGGAAATCTTGTGGTTTGCACCGTTCATGATGAACTTGACGCCACGGGCTATCGCGCAAAATTTTCCGATGACCAGACGGTCGCCGATGAACGGGAAGTGATAAAGGACATTGCGCTCGAAGTTCTCTGAATCTTCCGGATCGTCGTAGTAGGTGTAATCACCAATGACGATATTCGGGTTGGAAACGGTGTTCTTGATGAAGCACACCTGCGGGAAACCCGCCATCGGGTGCTTGTCTAGAGGATTTGGGCCGTTCAAGTTGCTTCCTTTTGAAATCTCTTGCGTCAGATCGCCGACGCTGTGCAGCTTAATCGCCAGGTGTCCGATTTGGCCGCAGGGGGGAAGAGGTGCCAGAGTGATTTGTCTTTCAATTCACACTGCCCCCTTTGATTATTCAAAAATCGTAATCACTCCGACCCATTTGGGCTGGTCCCCTTCCGTGCGGCCTACTCGACCACTGCCTGATACTCAAAAACATACAAGCCCTCTGGCAGCAGATCAGTGTTTTCAGTTGCTTTTATATGCAGATTGAAATCAAAGACGGTTCCTGTACCACCGCCCAACTTATACATGGGAATGCCTGGCGGCCCCTTGACCAGCGAAACTTCAAGGCGAGGTGGTTTTGCCATTTGTGGAGAAAAATGTCCGCTGCCCGTGAAGTTCCGAACAGGTCTACCAAGCATGACCGACAGTTCCCCGACGTTATTGGTGCTTGTGCTTATCGAGCAGGTTTGACTTGTCTTTCTTACGGCATTTCCTGCATAGCGGAGTTCACTAATCTCGGATATTTCGGCAACCGCTTTCTCGTTCTCCTTCTCACCCAACCGGTCCAGTGCGTAACTCAAGAATCTGTCGGTCTGATAAATGAGTGCCTTTTTTCCTGTCACTTCGTATGCTTCTTTTAGGAGCTCATAGCGCGGCCCAATTGTCTGACCACTAACGATTTCCCACCAGTCTTCCTTCTTTTCTGAGGTGACAATGATTACAGGTTTGGCTTGCGCTTTCGCGTGCTCAAGGACTTGACGCCAGAAGAAATAGTCTCCGTAAGATCGGTCACCGTCCTTGTCTTTATCCATGTAGCCGGGCGGGATCTTCTTGTTTTTTCGTTCCTCGGCTGTTTTGGCATGGATTTTCTTGTCTGCTTCTGAAAAATCATCGCCAATCGATTTTTCAAAAATTCCGTATAGCCTTTCAAGGATGGGGTCATCATCCAGGAAGTTTGGGTGTTTTTTGATCTCTTCTTCTATAGCCTTAGCTGCTTCGAAAAGTAAGCTGTCCGCACCCTTCGAGAGACTTTCGGGGATGGAGGACGGTACTAAGCGATTGCTTTTTAGGGCCTGCGTTACTTCTGTCGCCTTCGCTTTTAGCTTGTCAATTTCGTCCTGAGCTTCCTTGAAAGTTTTTCGTGACGAAAGGATGGATTTTTTTCTGTTTCGGAAAAACTCCTCCGCCGTCTGGGCGCTTAGCCACTTAACGCACTTAAGCTTCTCAATACTAGAGATCAAGCTGTCCCTTGTGCCTTCGTGATACCGATACAGATCAAGTAAAACGTTTGCATCGAGGGTCAGTATCCCCGCATCCCAAGCCTCGTTGACTTCATTTTGGGTAAGCGGGCTGTACCAAGAGAATTTATTCTTCATGAACGCTACCTCTGCGATTGGAAGCAAAAAAGGGGTCAGAGATCAATGGCACTACCTTAACGTTTCGTCATGAAATTTTTGCTGTTGTTTGATGAGCTCAGCCTTGAGGATATGGCGGGGTTGAGTGAGGAGTGAACATGGCTTGGGGCGTCGCTTGACGGCTCGGGGC
>Ga0316603_10000172_pt1 | contig 38249 bp, 62 predicted proteins | sample OWC_soil_day10_n_FD_207649 | JGI IMG/M metagenome (GOLD analysis project Ga0316603, IMG submission 207649) | Wetland soil microbial communities from Old Woman Creek delta, Ohio, United States - OWC_soil_day10_noCT | ecosystem: Environmental > Terrestrial > Soil > Wetlands | place: USA: Ohio... | reverse complement strand
CTGATTATCTACATCTGTACCCAAGCGTCTGAGATTGATGGCACACCCACAAACCCAACACCAAAAAAAGTGCGTGGACAATGGCGATTATTCCCCGCCGAAAAAGCAAAAACTTGGAATGTGGGTGTGCGCATGGGCGCGGCACTCAGACGTGCATATCACGCAAGCGAGACTGGGCAAGGACATGGCGGTACAGTGAGACCGCACATCCGCCGCGCGCACTGGCACAGTTACTGGATGGGTAGCGGTGATGACAAAAAAATTGAGGTTAAATGGTTGCCGCCAATCGCGGTTAATTTAGGCGGTGACGCACTGCCAGCGGTGGTGCGCAAGGTGGATTAACATGGATAAAAAAATTGATGGACGTGCCAACAACGGCGGCCACAAAAGCGCGGGTCGCAAGCCTGCTGCAACTCCGCGCAAGGCGAAGGCTTTTCGATTTCCTGAGCACGTTAACCGTTGGTTAGATAAACAGCCCAATGCTACACAAGCGTTGGTTCGTTTGGTTGAGGCGATGATAGACAAAAAATAACGGGGCATTTGCCCCGTTTTCTTATGCAATACTCAAGTTCAATTCCTTGCCCACCGCTTTTAACGCAGCGGCCACTGTGTCGATTTTGGTCGCGTAGTGCAGGTCTAAAATACGGTTCACGTCTTGCGGGCGCGTGCCCATTTTTCGAGCGACATCGATCGGACGCAAATTTTGATTGACGACCTCGTTTAACAGCAACACCTTTGCCAAAACGGATGGCGGCAGTGCGACGACATGCTGCCCTTTTTTTGGCTTTGATGGCATCGGTACAGCACGTTTGTCCTCAAAATAAAAATCCATTGCAGAGATTAGAACGTCTTGTGCCATTTCTAAGGCTTGCTCTAAAGTATCGCCTTGGGTCATCGCTTCTGGAACATCTGGGAACAGCACGACGTAACCCCCTGTGTCTTCGATTAATTGGATTGGATATGCGTTTTTCATGATAACTCCTTAAAGGGTAGGGCTTTCGCCCGTCCCTTTATTCCTTGATGTTTAATTGTTTCAAAATTGCTTTTCTAAGCGGTTCTTTAATTTCGGTGGCATGTCTTGGTAGGTGGCTTTGTTTTCCGTTGTAGCGCAATTTCGTGTGGTTTGCGCCCTCCGTCATCTCAACCCCTTTTTTTAACAGCCAGCGTCTAAATTCACTGGTTTTCAATCTGCCCTCCGTATTGTTTCGATGTGATAATTATAAACAAAAACGCTTATAAACACAAGAGATTTATAAGCGTTTTTGTTTATTTTTCTATTTGTTGTTTTTCACCCAACTTTTTCGGTGTTGGTTTGGTTGGGTTTGGCTGTCCCACGCCAGCGACACTTCACATAGATTTCTGTGGTTTTGATGCTTGAATGACCACACAGATGCTGGATGATGTGTAGTGGCGTACCGCTCAACCACATATCCGTTGCGCCTTTGCCTTTCATGTCGTAAAACCCCATCGGGTCGATGCCCGCCTTTTTGACGTATCGGCGGAGCATAGAGGCCAGCCCGTCGTAGGTGTAGGCTTCGCCGTTGGTTTGGCGGATGAGTGTGCTGTGCATCCCTATGATTTTTGGATCGGCTTTTAAATCGTTCAATATCGTTTCAATTTCTGGGGTGATTTCAATGTCGATGGTTGTACCAGTTGATTTTTCGGTTTTGTTCGGGCGGTTACGGATGATGCGCGTCTGCGTGCCGTCAGGTTCGGTTTTAAGGACGATGTTTTTAACCGTCCACTGGATGATGTCATCTGGTCGCTGGAGCGTTCGGTAAATCAGGTCGAGTAGGGCGCGTACGGATTTGGTCGAGATTTTGCGCAAAGCATTGTACTCAGCGTGCTCGACGTAGCGTTCGCGCTTGGTTTCTTTGTTGCGCTTCACGCCGACGCATGGATTGATTTTAACATTGCCTTCGCCTGTGCGGATGAGCCATGTAAAGCACGCGGACAAGCAGGCTTTCTCGCGGTTTGCGCGGACTGCTCTGTCCATTTCTACACCCAAATCAAGGTACTGCCCCACATGTTTTGGCTCGATGTGTTCAGGGAGCATTGACCCAAAAAATGGTTTGAGTTTATCTACGTTATCAGCGTAGTCCGATGCGGTTCGTGGTGAAAGTGCACCTTGCTCTGCGCGTTTTTTTACCCACACAACAAAAGCGTCTAAGTGGTACGCCATCGTGCCAAACACCTCATCAGGATCGTTGTACAGATTTCCGATGCGCTTGGCTTCTTTGATGTCCGTGCCGATTTTTTCCCAACGGTTTCCGTCGCGGTGGACGTAGTAAAACGCCCCGTGCTTAGCGTACACGCGGTCAGGTAGGTTTAGGGGGTTATTGGCTCGTTTGCGTCCCATGGTCGCCATATCATAGTCCTTTTACGCCGCTATCTCAACTTTGAGTGATTTTTGCTTTTTAAACTGCGCTTTGAATCGCTCCAAATCAGGTGTGATTACTTTGCTTTGCTTAGGCTCAGGTGTGGTGGTACATCCGCTCATAACCTCGTTATAGTGTGCTCGGCTGACCAAGGGCATGCCATTGGGTTTTTTCTTCGTCACAAAGCCGTTGCGCTCAAACCATCGATGGATGGCACACGCGCGCGTCAGCGGTGCGCAGATTTCGCGCATTTCGCTGTCGGTGAGGTAGGGGTGCTCAATCGTCATTTTCCACCTCTATTTTTGATTTGCATTTTTCGGAGTTGCTATTTTTCATGCACTGCATGATTGATATTCTTGTGGGGTAGTCGTTGCGCAAGTCTGTGTGTCGCTCACACGTCTCACGCTCGTTGCATGCGTCAAGGTTTGGCAATGTGCCGATACATCTTGATATGTCGTTTGATAGCATCACTCACCGCCTTTCATTGCCGCCATTGCGTTGTCAATGGCTTCGCGTTTAGTTTCACCTCGTCCTATGATGTCTCTACCATCAATCCAGTACAAATCCAAAACTTTAAATTTTGAGTCATTTTCAACTTCATCATAATTTTCGTCATACTCGGGAAATGTGCTAAAGCCTGTGTTATCTCGATTTAATATCCAATCCAACCGCTCACTATCCTTTTGAGCCTCTGCGAGTTGTACGCGTAGTTCGACGTTTTCTGATTCGAGCGCATCGTTTCGAGTTGCGATGTGCAAATATTCGTTTTCAGAAACGAATTTCTGCTCGTGTTTTAGCGCTATTGATGACCCCTCATTATCATTTTCAATTGCGAAAACATAAGTTGTTGGTTTCCTCATAATCAATTCTCCCGTGGAAATTCGTTATGCTGGTTTTTTGATGTTCCAGCATAGTTTTTCATTCCTACACGTAGTTTTTCTCCGCAGTGTACGCAAGTCAAACCCTGTTCCCCACCGATTCGCTCGCCCATTAAATAGGGGCAAAAATGCCATATTGTGATTACTGTCATCATGCGTCCTTTGGTGGTTGTGGCAGTGGCATCCAGTGAGTAAACGAGTCATCATCATAAAAGTCATCTTTGGCTATTTCTTCTTCTGCTCTTGACTTTCCACGATCAGTAAATATGTCGTTATGGTCTGAAACAAAAATCCATGTCTCATATGCTTCACTCCATCTACCGAACACGAGCGGAGCAAAAACACCTATTTTTGTTTCTGGTTTACGCCATAATTGAACCCATGATCCATCCCTTGGCGCGCTTTCAATCGGTAACCAACATGCAGGTGGCTCGATGTACTCAATGCCAGCTTCGGCGCATTCGTCAGGGGTTGCCATGCGAACTCCCGAAAACAGAAGTGGCATTCTGAACAATGGGTCTTTATCAAGTAAGTCAACAAAAAATCCTGATTTTTTATCTTTTTGTTTGAGCATTTTCAATAATAAATGAGAGTCGCTTTTATATTGCTGTTCGGTTGTTTTATCTATTGTGCAAACCCCACCACGCTTCGCCCACTCCAAATCAAATTTCGAGTAGTCAATTCCATTGATTATTAAATTTTCCATCATTCATCCTTTCAATATTTTCCATGCGACCGCTGCCACTCTTGAAACTTGGCCATTTCCAATGGCTTTAAGTCTGTCCAACCTAAAGGCCACCCCATTAGCCACTCGACCCAATCTGGGTTCAGACGACCACCATTGGATTCCCCCGCAATCACTTCGCCGAGGTTGCATTTGTTTCGGTCGTGCAATGCGTGCCGTGAATCTTGCGCCTTTGGCGTAGGATACTTGCGCACAAAAGTTGCGAGCCCATCTCCACTTTTTGCGCTCAAACCTTTGCGATTGTGGTTGCCGCAAACTGTTGGCGTTGGCCACATTGTTTCTGGATAGCGCACCGCGGTAACGAGTTGCTTGCCTCGTCGACCATCGTTTTGTGCTGTGCCACGCGTAGCGTCGCTGCGGGTTGGTGTTGGCCACAGGTTGTGCTTTGCCATTGCCCCCAATGTTGGTCGTGGTTTTCCACCAGATTTGTTGAAAAACGCTCCGCTGTCCACGCAAACTGGTGTTGGGTAAAGCAGTACCGCATCGCGTAGCCAGTTTCCTGTAAAACTTCGGTTCCAGTGTTCTTGTGGTTTTGAGCCGTTTCGGTTGCCGTCCCCAGCGCGAGGTGTTGGCCACGCCTGCATCTCTTGCGAGTATCCAAATCCTGTCCCGCTTATGGGGCGCTCCAACGTCTTGTGCTGAAACAATGCACCATTGCGCGTCATACCCCATTTTGGTAAGGTCACCGATGACTCGGGTAAGTCCTCGTCCCACAAGCATTGGGCTGTTTTCCACGTACACGAATCGCGGTCGTACTTCACCGATAATTCGTGCCATTTCTCTCCACATACCGCTGCGCTCACCATCGATGCCTGCGCCTCGACCTGCCGCACTGATGTCCTGGCACGGAAACCCACCCGATACCACGTCAACAAATCCGCGCCAAGGTCGTCCGTCAAAACTGCACACGTCAGACCAAATTGGGAAAGGCGCGAGACATCCATCATTTTGTCGTTGCGCCAAAACTGCTGCGGCGTAAGCATCACGTTCAACTGCGCAGACGGTACGCCATCCGAGCAAGTGCCCGCCGAGTATGCCTCCACCAACGCCTGCGAAAAGAGCCAGCTCATTCATGTCCTTCTTTCATCGCCAAAGTATCAAAGATCATGTCAATTACGATTTCTTGTTGAGTGGGCCAAAAAATTCATCGATCACAGCGAAGACGAATGATTGACGCACTTGTTCGCGCGGGATGATGTGCATGCCCGTGGGTGAGCAGACTTGTATTGTTTTGCCAAGGTCTGCGACAACTCGACCGTGTATTTGACCAAGTTGGTTGTCGTGGTAGTAGATTTGGTCGCCTTGTTTCATATTTTTCCTTGTTGTTTTAATGGGCTTGGTGGTGGCGATTGAGGGTTCTCAGGCTTGGCGCACCAACTTACGGTAAATGCGCATACTCCGCCTCAATCACCACGACCAAACCCACTGGGTTTGGTTTGTTGCTTATTTCCAGCCGTAGTAAAACGGCACGTTCGGGATTCCGTCGATGAATTGTTTGACGATGGTTTCCATTGCGTGTTCCACTATTTTGTGTGGGCGCACAAGTTCGTACCACATGGTTAATTCTCCGTCTTCGATGCGGTATCTAAAGTTCGCTTCGAGTTGGTATGGATCGCCGCCTTTGAATACTGGGATTGCAAGGGTGATGGTTTGTGGGATTTGGAATTGTCCTTTTTCACCCGCTTTTGAGTCCGTGGTTTCTTCGTATTGAAAAACGGTGTCGCCGTTGTCGAGTCGAACGCCTGTTTTGAACTTGACCGATTTTTTCGCTTCAAGGGTTTTAACAATCTCTAATAAGTCTGCACCCGCTGGTTGTGCAATATCCAGTAGGTTACTTTCGATGAAGTGCGCAAACTGTGCTTGTCTTGATGGTGAGCCGTTTGCCATCATCCACGTTGACCACTCGCGAGAAACTTCGGGTGTGTACGTTGCTAAGTGACTACCCCAGGCTGCAATGCCGTTTGCGCTGACTTGGTTATCGTCAATAACTGCTTTAACAGACAAGTTTTCATCTCTCTCATGGATGTAAATGGCGGTATGCGTATCAATTTTATGTGCATTGACGTACAGCATGAAACTCTCGGGTCGCTTGAAGTCGACCGATGCGGTTTTGCGTATAGGGTTTGGCAGTAGATGCTCAATGCTTTTAACATCTTCGCGAGTTGTTTTGCCATCGATCATGGTCTTTGCAATTACAAATGGTATGCCGTCCGATGTTGCTTTTTTGACAGGATTGTTGATTTTTCCAGTCAACGCTTCGAAGAGAAGTTTAAATAATTCGTGTGCGGGTAAAATCTCATCGGTTGAATTGGTATTTTGGTTGATGGCTTGTTCGGTAGTTTGCTCGTTCATTTTGGTTCCTTGGTTGTTAAAAAATGATTGATTAAGTGGGTACTTGATTGTTTGCCTGCTGGGGTTGTTAATCGACTTTGACCGCTTGCTTTACTGGTTCATCAGCCACAACGGTTGCGGGTTTTGAACTGATCAGCGGTGCTTTAATCGCAAAGTCAATAGATGCTTGACGTGGATCGGTGCGTGTCACACCGCCCTCGGGCAATGCAAATACCAAGGTCGATGCGCGCGCAGGCTGCGGCAATTTAACGCTCACGTTGTCGGTGATTTCGAGTTGATTCGCGCTGCCTTTTTTCACTTTGATTTTTAAAGTGATTTCGCCAGCCTTGCCTGTGTCTTCGACTTTCTGCACGAGTTGCGCAAATTTGTCGTCCAGCTCATCTGATAATTCGCCATAGCGAATCAGGTCTAAAGTGTTGTGAAAAGTGGATGCTTGGTTCATGGTTTGCTCCTTGTGGTTAAAAAAATAGTCGAGATTTTGTGTCTATACGATCTGCTGATAAAATGGCGTAATCATCGCCAAGGCTATGCGCCGCATTGTTTTTCGCTTCGTGCTCATCTCGCGCCTTGATGCGTAGTGACTCTTGTTTTCGCTCGTTCCCGTGCTGAGTGAGTGCGGTTTTTTTGACATAAGTCACGCGGTAGCAGTGGATGGTTTGCGCTGTGCTCATTTTTTGGTCTCGGTAAAAAATATGGCCACGGTGGGCGCGCCGCCGAATGCGCCGTTGTTGGCATAGTCCGCTTTGTCAATTTCACCGACCATCAGACCGCTGTGGTCTCGCACGTCGATATATTGGTGCGGTGGCAATTTGTTTAAAATATCGATTAAATCTTGGATGTTCATTTAATTACCTGTTTTTTATGTATTTGATTTCGTTTTGGTCGCATTCTATTTTTGTGGCCATACCGATTATTTTGGTTTTTTGGTCCGTGCTTTGCAGCGTCTTGGTGTCGACCCATATGTGTAGGTCGCTGTTTTTTGCAGGGATAAGAAAAATAGATCCAGCGTCGATTTCAATTAGTTTGCATAGTATTGTCTCGCTTTTGTGCTTGACTTTTACTACTCCTCCTCTTTCTGCCCATGCCAAATTGAAACGATTGACTGCGTCTAAGTTTACGGGCGCGTCTGATTTATAATTAATTGGGTCGTCGAGCCATTTTTTGCATTCGGCTGCGTCAAATAAAGTGCAGCGCAAAGAATAGCGAATTGGTGGCGGGGCTTTACCCTCAATCGCTAACCTCCTAAATGTTTCGCGTGAAATTGGCATGAACGGGGCTAACTGATTCCAACGAAGTTTTCCCGTGGTTGGTAGTTCTTTGAGTACGGTGTGTTTATTTTTTGGCATAATTTATTCCTAATCAATTCCTGCTTGTAACTCTTTAAAATCGGGTGTGCGGTTTTTGGCGCGTTCCCAGCGTTTCAGTTTTGCCTGTGCTTGCCGTTGTTTGCACATCAGCAGCATAGGGGTGTGTCGATAATGCTGCGGTGGCGGCGTGATGAGTGCCAATTGACACAGTCGCACCACGTCATCAAACGGCAAGGCGGCGGTTTTCATGCTGCCTTGTACTTCTCTATGTCAAAAAAACCTTGATGTGTCCTCAGACTTTTTCGATGCTCTTTTATCCATCCGAGCACGATGGCTTTAAACTCTGGGTGCTCATTGGCAATCGGCATGTCGTCCACGGATATGATGTAGGCTTCGCCGTTTTCGTCCACGTCGTACACCACCTTACTGGTGCGACCGCTCGAGTTGTATGGGTAAAAAATACGGTGGCCGTTGTCGTCGTATAGCATGATTTGCTCCTTGTCTAAATTGGCTTGTTGGTGGTGGCTGGATGGTGCGGAGTTGAACCGCTTGTCCTTTCATTCAGCGAGTGCCGTATCTCGCGGCGTCGCCCCTGATCCATTGCCCTTACAGATTTACGCGTCTGCATTTCACGAAATGAATATGTTTTGCCGGCACCACCAATAAACCAACTCTAAAAAATCACTTTTGAGCACACCGCGCGAGATTTAATCTGCCGTGATCCGCTCGCAAAAAAATGCGATGCGCTCAAAGGTGACTTTTATCGGATGATTAAATCGCTTGGCATGAGCCACACGCTTTGGTCAGGATTGGAAATTTCAAAAGCCCAAATTGCATTGATGCTTGCGTCGAGGTCAATACTGATTACTTGGATAACCTGACCTGATTTGGTTTGGTATTGATTGCCCGCTTTGATCATGATTCGCTCCGTAAATATTAAATTCCTGCATTGTTGCTATACCGAATACTAAAGCATTGCTTTATGATTGTCAAGTACAAATATAAAATAATGCTTTATTTTTGTAATGTAGACACAAAATCCATGTAAAATGCCACGGCGTTAAAAGCAAAATGGCGCAAAAAAACCGCCGAAAGGCGGTTTGAGTGTGGTTTATTAGTTACAACATCTGTTGTTGTGGGTGTTTTTTATTTTTAGGAGGGGTTATGAGTGAGTTACGAAAATTAGTCAAGCATCAATGTAAAATTCCGCATTTAGAAAAAACGAAAAAACTGGCAGGGGATTATTGTTTTTTTTTGAAATTGGCGGCAAATCGGAGCGCAAGAGGATGGGATGAAGTATCTGAGAAATATTTAGCTCTTGCGCAAAAGTTGTTCTACTATCGACCCAATCCGATTGCTAATAGTCGCGGGGTTACAGGCGCTGTCGATGAATAACTCTTGTTGTTCGAATTCTTTGATTCCGCTGATGACGGAATCTCTGAACTCGCTTTCCGAGTTATCTAAAATAATTTTTAAGATTGCAGTCAGCGCATAGGTGTTGGCTTGTATTTCTTCGATAATATCGTTCGTATTCATGTTTATCCTATATTAAAAAATTTAATTACACATCGCCGTTAAAATATTTTCTGAACCAATACACCGCATTCTTTCTGTAGTGCGCTGTGAGCACCACCATGATGAGGGCGAGGATGATGCGTGCAAAGTGTTTCATATTACCCGTTCGGATCGCCAGATATATCAATTACTTTCCCCAAGATACGAATATATTGGTTGGCATATTCTTGTGAATATCTATCATCTTTGAATGCTTTATTTTGTGAGTGAAGTACCAACTCATTTGTTTCAGAATCAATGTACACGTACTTGATTTTTCGTGATCCGTCATCAAGAAATGCAAAAATCGACAAATTTTCCTCGTCTTCTGCGTCTTTGGGCGAAACAACTGGAACATCTGTTTTTTTCTTATTGATACATACACGATAGCCATGTTTTATTAGCGGTTTCATGCTTTGACCATCTGCACTCAGGCGTGCTACATCTTCGGGCTTCACTTTATTATTTTTGAAAAAACTTTCATGATAAACCCGTGGCGTTGTATCCAATTCGCTATATTCAATATCGTTTCCATTTCCACATGACAAGCGAATTTCATACTCATGCACAACATGGAATCCTTCAGGTATTGGTTCTTTATCAGATATTGCCTGCACAGGTTGACCAATATCTACATCATCAATCAATTGCTCAACTGAAATATCAAAAACGGCCGCGATGGAACTAAGCCATCCCTTATCAATTCGTCCAGTTTTTATCCAGCTTCCAGCGCCTTGTGGTGTGGCTACAAAATCTGGGTTGTTTCGTACAGAGGTGACACGTCTTGCAAATTCCGCCTTTGTCATACCGATGGATTTTAGGCGTGCACCGATTTTTTCGCCAATGTGCATAAAGACCTCAAATAAAGCAATGGTTAATTTTACGCTTTAAATAATTAAAGTAGCAATGCTTGACATTTATAAAGCATTGGTTTAATATGCTTTATCTTATATAAAGCAATGGTTTATAAAATGCAAAAAATGGCACTTCAAAAAGCATGTGATTTAGTCGGCGGACAAAGCAAGCTCGCTGAAATCTTGAATGTTACGCCTCCCGCAATCACGGCGTGGTTATCAGATGACCAAAAATTAAAACGAGATATTCCCCCTAAGCGATGCGTCCAAATTGAACAAGCCACAAACGGAAAAATCACTCGTAAAGATCTGCGTCCTGATGATTGGTACTTGTTTTGGCCAGAATTGGCGGAGTCCGCATAAGGTGATTTGCGCTTGGCGCGGTCGCTCTTTTTTTGTGTCAGTTGCTTCATTATTTTTGTCCTTTTAGATGTGTTGATAATTGAAGTTTATCTAATTAAATCAATTAGTTATAGGTAAAAAACCCCGATTTTTTACCTTGAATTTAGGAGTGTTTTATGTCACTAAAAACCGAAAAGCCTTTGCTTTTTCGCGCGATGCATACGACGGCAAAAAATATGCCAGGTGGCGTGACAGCTTTGGCGGCTGTGCTTGGACGTAGCGAGGTGGTGATTGCCAATGTGCTTAACCCAAACGTGCTGGACAAGGTGCCTTCGCTTGATTTGTTTGTTCAACTGCTGGGGTTGTTGGACTCGGATTTGGTGATTAATGCTCTGCTCGATGGTACGGGGTTTGCGGCACATCGGTCTAACAAGGTTCCTTTGAGCGCAGATGTTTTTGCGAATTATTTGGATGTGATGCGCAAGACGGGCGAGGCTACAAAGGCTGGGTCTGATGCGCTGATGGATGGCGTGATCAGCGATAACGAGCGTCTGCAATGGTTGGATCTGTTGCATGAGCAACAAAACGCGACGATGGCTTTGATGGCAGTTTTAAGGGGGGCTTGAGGTGAAAGATTTTCAGTTTTATTTGCTGCTGTCTGTGCTTTTTCAGTTGCTTGGTAACGGTTGGGTTCAGAGTGTGTTGCCTCTTTATTTTGCGTTGGTCTCTTTGTGGTGTTTGAGCAGGGGTGAATGATGCCTGATTGGTACCGTGACCCGACCTACGACGCGGCTTGTCGATTAGAGGCATTGCGTGTGCGTTTTGCCGTACTGGTCAATGAGTGCTCATATCGTGTGGCTCCTATTTTTGTTAGGGATGGTGAGTGGTGCATTCGGCGCAATCAATCGTTTGGTCGATGTGATTTTTGTGATTTGAAACGGGGGAAATGATGAGTTGGTTTGAGTATTTTGCGATGGGATTTGCGGTGTTTGGATTGGTTGTCTTTGTGTCTGCCGTGGTGTTTTTTGGATTGTTTGTGGCTTTGAATTTCGGGGGTTCAGAGCGTCATTATCCGCATGGGCGGGGGTGAGTCAATGACTGCCTTGGCTTTGTTGGTTTCGACTTTTTGCTTGGTGTTTTTTCTTGGGCTACAGAGTTTGGTGGTTAATTCGGGTTATCGAGTTTTGGCGTTTTTCAACTCGTTCGCCATTGGCACATCGAATTTGGTGTTGTTCAAACTCGCGCCCAATTCAAGTGGCATCGAGATTTTGGCTTATTTATCGGGCGGTCCATTTGGGATTGTTGCTGCGATGATTTTTTTCAAGTGGTATCACGCGCGTAAGGTTGGTGTGTGATGAGTTGGACCGAAGAAAAAATAGCGCGCGTTTTATCAACAAGCGTCTTTGAAAACAAATACGTTATGACAGTATCCAACTGCAACTGGACTGGTCATGAGTGTGATTTATTCGCCGTCACAGAGCATTTAAAAATAATTGATTTCGAGATAAAAATCAGCCGTTCCGACTTAAAAGCAGACGCAAAAAAAGATAAATGGTGGGAGAGAAAGTGGGTTTATAACCCAGCGTCACCAAAAAATTATGACCTTATTGAAAAGAGTTTGCCGCACCCTCGTAAGGTGTGGAAGCACTACTACGTGATGCCTGCTGAAATATGGACAGACGAGTTGTACGCATCAATTCCCGAGTGCTCTGGTGTCATCTTGCTGAAAGAGGGTGAATCTGAGCAGCACGGAAAAATATGCGGAGCGACACTCATACGCCGAGCCAAGCCAAACAAAGATGCTTATGTACTTAACAAGCATCAAGTAATGAATATCGCTCGATTGTTGCAATTTAGAACAAATGCTGCGCTAAAACGTTTGGAGGTTGTGTGATGGTTGCTATCAATTTGGCATGGTTTGACGCGCAACACAATACTGAGCCACTTGCTCGCAAGCGCGTGCATACGGCTGTTGGTCGAGTTTTGGCGCAGTTATCAAAAAAATTCGGCGCGGATGAGGTCGCTGATACTTCGGGGGTAGACCCTGATAAGGGTGAGACGATTGAGTCCGTGCGCGGTGCGTGGTTCGATGTGGTTGCATCGCTCACGCCTGATGTGTGTCAACGTGCTTTGGTGGATGCGCGTGCGCTGGATGAATGCCCGTCGTATGACGATTTCCGCGATTTGGCGGCAGTTTATGGCGTGAGTGTGCCTCAGGTATCGGATGAGGTGGTTGCGCCTGCTGTGAGCCGTCCTGCTGAGGTTTTGCCTGTGTCATCGGGCGAGCCGAATTTATGGGCATGGCGGCTTAGGTCTATGTCTGCTGCGCGCAATTTAATCCATTTTTACACAACGCAAAAGATGCGCATGCACGGTGCGGCAATCAAGTATCACTTGGATGTGACGCGCAAATTGGTGATGCGTGATGGTGTGTTGTGCGTCGGTAGCGGGGGTTTGTTTATGCGATAAGCGTATTGGTTCGGTCTGCGTTGGCGGCTCAATACGTTGGGGCGCAGGTCGTGATGAGCAAGTCGGTTATCCAAGGTCTTACACAGCCGACAGCCTGGGTGGTGCAAACAGAGGGCGTAAGGGTGGTGTCGGATACCATGAGTTTTAGTCTGTTTGTGTTTTGAGTGAGCGACCATTTCAAAACGGGTATGAAGCGACGGATAACGGCCATTGCGTAAGCAAAGTTTCAAACTCAAACCACGCTCCTTAATCTAAAAACGGTTTGGGTAAGGGGGTGTTTTGGGTTTTTGCTCGGGGATTCAACCTTGCGTAGGTAAGTAAGGACATTAAGTTATAAGGATATGGTATGACAGATGTACGTTTGATTGATGGTTCTGTGGTTGATTCATATTCTGAGGTTTGGCGATTTGAATGTGAGTGTCGACACATCGCCAATCTGAGTGACAGAGAAGCGCGCAAACGTGCTTTGACCAGCATTGCCAAAAGTCGTGGTCAATCTGCCGCGAACGATGTCGAGAGTTTTGTTCGAACGAATTTTAAATTGTTGAGAGGTTGATATGACTCGAAAGTATTGGCGCGATGTGGCAGAAATTGAAGTGAGCCGTTTGCTTTTAACCGACCGATGCGTTGCTTTGTTTTTGGTGGCAGGCAATCGACTTATGGTTGTTCGTGATGGCTCGATTCGATGCGGTGCGATGATGCATCGCGGCGATACAACTGCATCTGTTTTGGTTGGTTGTTACAAGACGATTACTGCTCAATTCGCAGACGTGATGGATGATGTGGATTGTGCGTATCGTCGTCGTAATTCTTTGTCTGCCGTGCATAGACGGCGCGTTGCTAAACGAAAAGGGGTGTGTCATGGATGATTTGCTCAGGATTTGGGGACAGTGGTGTCGGGTTGGTTTGGGTCGCCCGCGTTTGGCATCTATGCAGTTTGAGGTAGTGGTTGGCGATGATTTCGATGAGCAGTTGATGATACGACTGGATAGGATGATTGGTGCGCTCGGCAAGCCAACGGCTGTCTTTTTGGAAGGCGTGTATCAATTCGAGCACACGGCCAAGGACGCGGCGCACCGTGCAGGTTTTCGGTTGGAGCGTGAGTCGGCAAGGTTGTTGCTTGATCGTGTGGTGGATAAGTTGGAACGTGATTTTTATGCGCAAAATTCATTTCATTCAGCGTAACAGTTTGAAAATTTTTGTTTCAATACTGGCGTGGCTTTGCGACGTGTTTTAGGCTTTGAAAATGACAGTAAAAAACGCGAACATGGTTTTTTTCTGTACGATGTCGCTAAGATTGAATTTTCTATTGCCCTGCGAAAGCGGGGTTTTTTATTGGATTAATGTGGTTAAGCGAGCAAAGAGTATTTGTCGTTATCCTGGGTGTGGTGTGTTGTTGGATTTGCCAGGGTATTGCATCAAGCATGCTAAGCATGTTGAGCAACAGCGTGGGTCAAGTACAGAGCGTGGGTATAACCATCGTTGGCGCAAGGCGCGCGAAACATATTTGCGCTCACATCCATTGTGTGTAATGTGTGATGATGAAGGTGTGCTGACACCAGCGACTGTCGTTGACCACATCGCCCCTCATCGGGGAGACCAGCAATTATTTTGGAGTCGTAGTAACTGGCAGGCTTTATGCAAGCGTCACCACGATACTAAGACAGCCAAAGAAGATGGTGGCTTTGGTCACCCCCCTTCAAAAGTTTAGAAGCCTCTCACTTCGCGACCGCTTGCCCGTGAAATTTTTGTGTGCGCAGGTTTTAGAGGGGGGGTACATTGGATAGTTATGGGTAAACGTGGACCAGCTCCTAAACCTGATGTTTTAAAGACTAAGGTAAATCGAAGCAAGCGTGGAGCAAATCTTGCCGATGGCATTAAGCCAGATATTGCAACACCTGAATGTCCTGATTGGTTATGCGCTACAGCGCAAGTAGAGTGGGCGCGGATTGTTCCGCACTTGCAAAAGTGTGGTCTGTTGAGTCATTTAGACATGGCGGCATTGGCTTTATACTGCCAGTCTTACGGTCGATATGTCGAATTAGAAAATGGCATGACCTCTCGCATTAAAAAACTGCAACGTGATCATAAACTCGAATACATCGACGCTGTGCGCACTGCTTTTATTGATACAACGCCGAATGGCTACCAACAAGTGAGCGCATTGGCATCAACGATTCGCAATTTGAAAGATGAGGTTTTGAGATACCTCGCACAATTCGGCATGAGCCCATCATCACGCACCCGTGTGGTTGTGAGTCAACAGCCTGAATTACCTGGAATACCAGCGGCAGAACACCAAGACCCTTGGGCGGGCTTCGTCACACATTAAAACTGATGAAAAATGAACTACTTAGAACGTGCGAATACTTACATAGACGACGTTTTAAGCGGTGAAATTATCGCTTGCAAGTGGGTTAAATTGGCATGTGAGCGTCAAAAGAACGATTTAAAACGCGCCAAGAAAGGCTGGAAATATACGTTTGATGAGGCAAAGGCTCAGCGCATTTGCCAATTTGTTGAATTAATGCCGCATATTAAAGGCGACTGGGCGCGGCCAGTCAATCGCAATGGCAGATTAGAGTACCCAAAGTTGACCCTTGAGGGTTGGCAATGTTTTTTGTTGACCACGGTATTTGGTTGGGTTGACACGCAAACGGGTTTGCGTCGATTCATGCGAGTGTACGAAGAAGTACCTCGCAAAAATGCTAAATCGACCAAGTTATCAGGTGTCGCGTTGTACATGATGACGGCGGATGGGGAGCCTGGGGCCGAGTGCTACTCAGTAGCGACCACAGGCGACCAAGCAAGAATTGTATTCAACGATGCAAAGCGCATGGCTGAACGTGAGCAGGCTTTTTGCAAACGGTTCGGTGTCGAAGTCCACGCGCATGATTTGAGTGTGGAAAGCACGGCCAGTTTATTCAGACCACTCAACGCTGAGGGTTCGACTCTTGATGGGTTGAATATTCATTTTGCAGGAGTGGACGAGTTCCATGCGCATAAAAAGCGTGACCTGTATGACGTTATCGACTCGGCTACGGGTGCACGCAGTCAGCCTTTAGTGTGGATGGTGACCACTGCAGGCAGTGACCGTACAGGTATTTGCTACGAACAGCGCACGCATTTAACAAAGGTGCTCGACCGAGTGGTTGAGGACGACAGTTTTTTTGGTGTGATTTACACCATCGACGATGGTGACGATTGGGCAGACCCAGCAATTTGGGCAAAAGCCAATCCGAATTATGGCGTTTCTGTTTTGCCCGACGATTTGGAGGCGGCGAGTCGCAAGGCTTTGTCAATGCCGTCGGCGGTCAATAATTTTTTGACCAAACGGCTCAATGTTTGGGTCAACAGCCACACCGCTTGGATGGATATGCGCAAATGGGATGCATGTGCAGACCATGATTTAACTATTGAACAAGTGGCGCATTTGCCTTGTTTTGTGTCCTTGGATTTGGCTTCAAAGGTTGATATTGCCGCAAAAATTAAATTATTCGTCGATGTGGAAAAGGGCGAATACTACGTCTTCGGCGACTACTATCTTCCAGAACGGGCTGTTGAAGAATCAAACAACAGTCAATACAGCGGCTGGCAACGTCAAGGATTTTTGTCGGTGACGGATGGCGAAGTAACAGATTACGACGCCATAGAAACAGATGTCGAAAACGACCATGCCGAATACGATGTGATTGAAGTACCTTTTGACCCATTCCAAGCCACACAAATGGCGGGTCACTTGATAGACAAAGAGTTGACAATGGTTGAGGTTCGGCCAACCGTGCTGAATTTTAGCGAACCAATGAAACAACTTGAGGCCTTGGTGCTGCAAGGGAAGTTAAAGCATGACGGAAACCCTGTTTTAACGTGGATGATTAGCAATGTCGTGTCCCAAACCGATGCGAAAGACAATATCTACCCGCGTAAAGAACGCCCCGAAAACAAAATTGACGGTGCGGTCGCGCTCATTATGGCTCTAAATAGAGCGATGGTTTACAGCAACCGCGAAGCGGGCCACAAAACGGACGACATTATTATGGTGAATTAAATGGGATTATTTGGCTGGTTTCACGGTGGAGGCAAAATGCCGATTACCACTGACGTGGTCAATGAAACCACCACCGATGAATCGGGTGTGGTCACGATTACGCTTGACCCAAATCAAAGTGTCGCTGAAGTATTCAGAGAGCCGACGAGTGTGAATGCGCAATCGGCGATGCGAATTTCGGCAGTGTATGCTTGTGTGCGTTTATTGGCTGGTGCAAAGGCAGGTTTACCTTTGGACTTTTACAAGCGTCAAAACGGCGCGCGTGAATTGCTCGATGCGCATGCTCTTTGGTATCTGTTTAACATTGAACCATCGCCAATTTGCTCGGCGGCTGTGTTTTGGGAATACATCGAAGCGTGCCGACACCTGCAGGGTGATGGTTTTGCGTACATCAACAGAAATCGTGCTGGCGAGCCGATTGAATTTATACCCTTGGTTGGCACGGATGTTGCAATGGCGCGACATCCAACGCAAAAAAACAGATTGGTCTATCGCATCCAGTTGAGTGATATTCAAACGGTTGTGGATCAAGACGACATTTTGCATTTTCGCAATTTTGGTTTTGACCCAAAAACAAGTCGCTCAATGAGCACCTTGAGTTTTGGTGCGCAAAATGCAGTTCGTTTGGCTCAGAGTGCGGATAAGCATGCTGAGGCGTTTTATGCGAGAGGCACCACAAGCAAAGTTGTATTGACTTACCCAAACAAGCTGAATGAACAGCAAAAAGATTTAATTCGACAGCAATTCCAAGTTAAATATGGCGGTGTTGATAATGCTGGTGTACCGTTGGTTATGGGTGAGGGTGGTACGGCACAAACGATTTCTATTAATGCCAAAGATGCGCAGCTTTTAGAGTCACGTCAATACCAATTGGCAGAGATAGCGCGCGCGTTTGGTGTACCACCGCACATGATTGGCAGCACCGAAAAGACCAGTTCGTGGGGTTCGGGTGTATCCGAAATGAGCCAAGGATTTATTAATTACACGCTCTCACCACACTTGGTGCGCGACGAACAAGAACTGGTGCGCAAACTGTTCGCAAAAAAAGACATTTATGTCGAATTTGACCGTGATGCACTGCTTCGCAGCGACTACAGTAAGCGAGCTGAATATTATCGACAAGCCATCGGTGGTTCGCAAGGGCCAGGCTGGGTAACGGTGAATGAAGTTCGCGCTTGGGACAAACTCAAGCCAATCGATGGCGGCGATGCGCTGTATAGCGGTGCAATTGCACCACAACCACAAAAACCAAAGGAAAAACAAGATGCGCAAACTGCTCAATCTGCTGATGAAGAACCAGCAGACGAATAAACAACTCTGCTCTGTTAAAAACGAAGGTGGCACGCTGTCAATATTTATCGATGGTGTGATTGATGCGGATTGGGGTATCTCTGCAAACGACATCGTCAACGCTTTGAATGGTTTCAATGGTGACAAAATTAATATTTATCTGAATTCACCAGGCGGTAGTGTTTTCGAGGCGCGCTCGATGGTCAGTAAATTATCACGAGTTGTGGCACACAAGACTGTTTACATCGACGGCTTGGCGGCCAGTTCCGCGAGTTGGCTTGCGCTGGCGGCCGATGAGGTGGTGATGTGTGAGGGGACTCGCCTAATGATACACAATGCATGGTCAATTACGGTTGGTAGCGCAAAGGACATGCGCGATACAGCCGATGTGCTCGATGGTTTGGATAACACATTTATTGATGATTATGTGTCGGCGGTTCAAAAGCGTGGAAAAAACACATCGCGAGAACAGTTGCGTGATTATCTTGATAGTGAGACTTGGTTTACCCCTGAAATGGCTTTGGATGTTGGATTTATTGACCGTATCGAGGGTAAAAAACGTGACGGCGCGTCCAATTTTGACCTGACTGCATACAACAATGCGCCCGAACCTGAGCGAAATGAGTCGGTGATGGATGAAACAATTGCCCAGCTCATCGCACGAAACGAGCGACATTTACGAATTATTGGCACACAGTAACTCGTTTTTTTAACAATTTTTACCCTGATTGAGGCTGCATTTGCAGCCTTTTTTGTTATAGCCGCTCATCGAGCGGTTTTTTTATTTAAAGGACTGCAAAATGACTATCCAGCAACTGCGTGAAGCGCGTAATGAGCTTGCAAAAAAAATGCAACACCTCAATGCCGAGCACAAAGATAAATGGAGTAATGACCTCCAAAAACAATTCGATGATCTTGCTGATCAGTTAGCAACCATCGACCAAAAAATTGCCAACGAAGAAAAATTACTCGCACTTGCGGGCGAACAAAACTTCACCGATGCGGTATCAGTGCAAAACGCTAACAAAGGTCAAAGCACCAATGCTTTGAGCGAGTCAGCGATATTCCGCGCATGGGCGGTGGGTGGTATCAATAACCTCACGGCAGAGCAAGCGGCAAAATTTGCCAACACCATGAGTGTTGGGGGCGCTGGTTCTGAGGGTGGTTTTACAGTGCAAACCGATGTGGCCGCCAGTTTCTTAGAGGCTCTTAAAGATTTCGGCGCAATGCGCAAAGTATCGAGTGTTGTGGCAACTGAGCGTGGCAATCAGTTGATTTTCCCAACCACTGACGGTACCAGCGAAATCGGTGAGATTGTTGATGAAAATACAGCGGCAGGTTCGCAAAATATTGCGTTCGGGACAAAGGCTTTGGGTGCGTATAAATACTCATCCAAAATTGTCGTTGTACCATTTGAGTTGTTGCAAGACTCTCAGATTGACGTCGAAGCGTTGGTGATGAAACGCTTGCGTGAGCGTATCGGACGTATCCACAATAAGCATTTTACAACAGGCACTGGCACGGCGCAGCCTATGGGTATGATGACTGCGTTGAGTGCGGGTAAAGTGGGTGCAACGGGTCAAACCACCACGGTAACATACGATGATTTGATTGATTTGTATGAGTCAATTGACCAAGCGTATTTGGATATGGGTAAATCTGGATTCATGTTCAATCAACAGGTTCGCGCATTGTTGCGCAAACTTAAAGATACCAATGGACGACCAATTTGGTTGCCGTCGTATGAGGGTGGTATTGGTCAAGGTGTGGACGAAAGTTTGTTGGGTCAGAAAGTCGTCATCAACAACGATATGGCGACTCCTGCGGCCAACGCGAAAACCATCGCATTTGGGGATTTTAGCAACTACCAAATCCGTGATGTCAAAGCGGTTGAATTGTTCCGCTTTGCTGACTCGCCGTTTATCAGCAAGGGGCAAATTGGCTTCTTGGCTTGGGCGCGCGCGTCAGGCGGTTGGACAGATGTTGGCGGTGCTGCTAAAGCGTACCAACATTCAGCGTCTTAATCGGGGGGTTGATATGGCTAAAAATAATAAGCCAGATGCTGGCTCTGCACCGCCCCTAGTGGGTGGTGCATTGATTCCGCCTGCGGATGGTTCTGCACCGCCTCCATCTAACGAAGAAGAGGCTGCTGATGTAACCGTTCGCGTGTTGGTTTCAACTGTTGTGGGTGATTCAATCTACCAGCCGAATCAATTGGTTCAGTTTACCGCCGATGTTTATACATCGCTGGATAAAGCGCGCTTTGATGACAGCGAGGCTGCTGTTGCGTACTGTGAATCAATTGGTTCTGTTGTTGTAATTCATGAAGGTAAGCGTGGTGAGTGATTCTAAGCCAGTTGTCAGTCTCGATGAGGTTAAGCGGCATTGCAGAATTGACCATAATTTTGATAATGAAGAAATCAAAAACATGGTGGCGGCCGCTACAGAGCAAGCGAATCATTTATGTGGCGTCGTATTTGATGCGAGCGCACCTAAAGCAGTCAAGCAATGGGTGCTCATGCGCGTTGGATTTATGTATGAAAACCGCACCGCTACGCTTGAAAACGGACAGGGCGAAGTGCCAGTGCGGCACTTCGTTGATGGTCTGCTTGACCCTTATTTGAAGCATTCACCATGATACCCATCGGAAATTTGAACCGTCGCATTGTCATCAAGCGTTGGCAAGACGTACCCATCGGCGCGTTTCATGTTGAACAAACCTATGACGAGGGCGTGCAAGTTTGGGCAAAGGTTGAGCCAGTAGGCTCGCAAGTGTACTGGGGCACACATCAAATCGGTGAGCAGGTCACGCACCGCTTCATGATTCGGCGCGTCGAAGGTATCACTGATGAGCGAACCATTACTGCGCAACATATTGTCCAATACAGCGGCTATCGCTACACCATCAAGCGCGTCAATGATTACAAAGACGCGCATCGCTTTGTGGTGATTGAAGCGCAAGAAATGGGGGCAATATGAGTGTTCGTGTACACGTCACGTTTGATGGTTTTAAACGCGCCGACGTCGATAGAAAAGGCGCGCGAAAAGCCATGCGTCAAGCGGGTTCGTTGGTGTCCAAGGGTGCGAAGCGATTGGTAGCGCGGCGCGGTGGCGGTGCGGGTGGTTATCCAGGCAAGATGACAGGTAAGTTACAACGCTCTATCGCATACCGAGTTTCGCGCGTTGGTTTGATGGTCAAGATTGAGCACTACAAATGGAGCGGTGGTGATTTTTACCCAGCTTTTTTGCATTTTGGCGTGACTGGAAATGCAAGGCGACGAGACCATTCAACGCAGGTCAAAAGTGGCAAGTGGCGCATTGCGCCGCATCAAAACTACTTTGAAGTGTCGATGAATGCTCAGGCGGCGAAGATTAATCAATTGATTGAGCGCGGATTTAAAGATTCGATAAGGCTTTACTGATGAAAATTCATCGAATTATTCAAGAAATACGGGCGCATTGCCCGTTTTTTTTCGACCAAAGTACGGGTAAATCAAACGTTGCGGGGGCTTTATCTTTTGAGCCTTTGCTGACCTTTGCTAATTTGCCTGTGCCTTGTGCTTATGTGATTTTAGATGACGACCAGCCAGAAGAGCAATACAGCGGTCAAGCCTATCGACAGACGGTTCACGAGTCATTCTCGGTCGCGGTTTGCCTTGCCAACACCAGTGACCCGCGCGGTCAGACGGCTGCGGATGTGGTGCATGACGTTCGTCAGGACTTGATTGCAGTGCTGGCGGGTTATGTGATGGATGACGCATACTCGCCGCTGGAGTATGCAGGCTCAACGTTGGAGCATTTTGATGCCGAGCGCGTTTTTTACTCGTTCAAATTCACGGCCAATTATGAAGTCACGAAAGAGCAAACGCGGCAATGGGGCGACTACGCAGGCGACCCAGCGCACGACATTGACGGCATGCCTGCTTACACGGGCGCGGACATCAACGTTGATTATTTAGACCCGCAGGTCGATACCAATCGACCGAGAGCATTGTTCCCTACCGATCCTGCTGCGTATGAGGGCGGCGTGATTGGGCAAAAACCCGACGGTCGGATTGAAGGCCGATTCTCAATTAACACACCCACGGAGTAACCATGCGATTTATCCCTAAAGACGGGCTGGCAGTAGCCATGCCCACGGGGGGCACTGTGCCGCCCGACGGTATCGATACCGATGCCGAAACCCTGACTTATTACGCCCGTCGTGCCAACGATGGCGAGGGTCAACTGGTCGAGGCGACCGATGTCGCTAAAGCCGAAACCGTAATCGAAACAGAAACCAAGCGAGGTAAATAATGGCCGTCAGCTTTAATCAAATTCCAGCGGGGCTTAAAGTCCCGCTTTTTTATGCCGAAATGGATAACTCGATGGCGAATCTGCCATCGGTTGACAATCGCGCCATCATCATTGGTCAGCGTTTATCGACGGGTTCTGTACCTGCGAACACGTTGGGCATTATGCCCAACATTGACCAAGCTGATGGTATGCATGGTGCGGGTTCGCAATTGGCGGAAATGCTCAAGCAATATCGAAAAAACGACCCATTTACTGAGCTTTGGTATTTGTCGTTGGACGATGCAGTCTCAAGTGCTGCGGCCACGGCTACTTTAACCATTGCGGGTACGGCTTCGGTGTCGGGTGCAATTGCGGTTTATTTGGCAGGTAATCGTATTGTAGTAGGTGTCAATAAAAACGACACTGCCGCAGTCGTTGCTGCAAACATTGCTGCAGCGGTCAATGCAGACACAAATGCTCTTGTCAGTGCTTCTGTGGCAGGTGCTGCGGTGACTTTCACGGCTAAAAACAAAGGTACGCTGGGCAACGACTTGACTTTGTTGATCAACCATCGCGGTGTTTCTGCGAATGAGTATACGCCGACTGGTTTGACCCTCACGCCAACAATGTTTGAAGGTGGTGCGGTTGACCCGAATGTAGGTTTAGCGTTGGCATTGCTGGGCGACGAGCCCTTTGAATACATTGGTTTGCCTTATAACGATGCGGCGAATTTGGATGCAATCGGCGTTGAAATGAACGACGTCACTGGTCGATGGTCATATGCACGTCAATTATATGGTCATGTTTACTCAGCCAAGCGTGGCACGCTTTCGGAAATTACCACATTTGGTAAAACGCGCAACGATCAGCACGTGACGGTTTTTGGTGTCGCGACGGCCAAACCTCACCCTGTTTTTATCGAAATGGCTGCTGAATTGGCGCGCATTGCAGTGTTTATCAATGCTGACCCTGCGCGTCCGACGCAAACAGGTGCATTGGTGGGGATTTTACCCGCGCCTGCGGGTAAAGATTTTAACTGGTCAGAGCGTCAATCTTTGCTTAATGCTGGGATTGCAACCACTTACACGGTGGCAGGCGCGGTGCGCATCGAACGAGCCATTACCACTTATCAAAAAAATGCGTGGGGTCAAGCCGATGTCTCGTACCTTGATTCAGAGACCATGCACCAATCGGCCTACGTTTTGCGCCGACTGCGCAACGCCATCACCAGTAAATATGGTCGGCACAAGCTGGCAAACGACGGTACGCGCTTCGGTGCGGGTCAGGCGATTGTCACGCCAAGTGTGATTAAAGGTGAGTTGCTCTCTGAATACCGCAAATTAGAAGACGAGGGCGTTGTCGAAAACTTTGAAGCGTTTAAAGCCGCTTTGATTGTAGAGCGCGATGCAAGCAATCCGAATCGTGTGAACGTCTTGTTCCCGCCTGATTTGGTCAATCAGTTTCGCATTTTAGCGCTGTTGTATCAATTCCGTCTTCAGTATCCACAAATCGCTTAAGGAGTAGCACATGAATAGCAAACGAACTGCGGGCACTTGCTACTTCAAAGTCAATGGTAGCCAGTTGGAGACAACCGTTGACGGCGAAGTGGACGTGTCCTTGCTCACGAAAAAACGTGAGACTTTAAAACCAGGGTTTTACAAAGAAACAGAGCAAACCCCAAAGATATCTGGGACATTTTTGTTCACCAAAGATTTCCCAATGGAAGTCTTGGAGGCTCAGGACGACATGACCATCACGGTCGAGTTGGCCAACGGCAAGGTCGCTACCTTGCAAGAGGCTTATGTGGTGGATGAAACCATCGTTAAAAACGCTGACGGTACCATCGAACTGACGTTCGAGGGGCGCCGCGTGATTTGGAGTTAAGCATGAACGAAGATGCAAAAAAAGTTGAATCGGTAGAGCCTGCGGCAACCGTGCCGTTGAGTAAATCAATCACGGCGCATGGCGAAGAAGTGTCGTTTTTAGAATTTCGCGAGCCCACCTCCAAAGACTTGCTTGACCTTGGTACACCGATGGTGTTCACGGGTGAGGGTGATGTGCGCATTGATATGGCTGTGGTGGGTAAGTATGTTGTTCGTTTAGCGGGTGTTACCGCTAAATCTCTTGAGCAAATGAAGCCCGCAGATTTGTTGGAATGCGCCAAGGTGGTCAATCGTTTTTTTCAATAGTTGGGCGTGATTATAGTGCTGCGAAATACGAGGCATTGTTGTTTGATGTTGCATATTTTTGGCGCGTCGGCCCAGATTATTTATTAGCACTACCTATGACCGAGTTTGATACTTACGTCAAACACTCAAATCGAATCAGTGACATTAGGAAGTCGTCATGACTAAAGGCACAGAATTACGCGCCGTCATCACCGCATCAGACAAACTCTCGCCCGCATTGCGGGCGATTGCACGTCAGGCGGTAGCGACCAAAGCGGTCATGACTGGTGGTTGGGGTTCAATCGCCAAGGAAATGGTGCCGATTCGCAATCGGTTGACAGACCTTGGTGGATCGCTGGCTAATATTGCGCGAGGCATGGGGGTTTTTGGCTTGATTGCTGGCGGTGCGGCTGCTGCGGGCGGTATGGCGTTGGCACGCTCGGCGCTTGACGCGGCAGGCGCGGTTCAAGACGCATCTGATGTGACAGGTGTGGCGGTTGAAAACTTGCAAAAATGGCATGCGGTTGCTGGTTTAGCAGGTGTATCGACCGAAGATGTCAACAACTCAATGGTCAAGTTGAACAAAGCGTTGTTTGGCGCTGCCAATGGCGAGAAAAAATCAGCGGCTTTATTTAAATCAATGGGCGTGGCAGTACGCAATGCCGATGGTTCTATCCGCAGAATTGATGATATTTTGCCCCAAGTTGCTGAGGCTTTTGATAAAACCAAAGATCCAGCAACGCGCACCGCCATGGCGATGACCTTGTTTGGTAAGTCGGGCGCAAAATTGATTCCGATTTTAGCCAAAGGAAAGGGCTTATCTGAGGCATTGGCGGAAGCCCAGCGCAAGGGCATCATTGTATCTGAATCATCCATCGCCGCGATGGATGATTTGGGCGACAACATGGGAATGCTCGGCACTCAGGTACGCGGCATTGCGGGCAACATCATGGGCGAATTAGCACCGTCGCTCACGCCGTTGGTGCAGGGTTTTAGTGAGTGGATTGCTGCAAATAAAGACCTGATTAAATCCAATGTAACAGGCTTTGTCAAAGATTTAGCCGATAAACTCAAAAACGTTGATTGGAAATCGGTTGCCGATGGTGCAGAAACTTTTTTTGATGCTGCTGTTTGGTTTGTGTCCAGCGGTACTTTAACCAAGCTTGCTATCGGTATGGCGGCGATTAAAGCCATACAAATCGGCGGGTCGTTTGTAACCGCTGGTAAAGATGTGGTGAGCCTCGGCGTGGCGGTTGGTGGCTTGGCAAAAAAAGGGGTAGGCTGGGTCAAACTTAAAAAGAACTTTGTCGGACCGATGCCCGCCAAACAAACAGGCAAACTCGCGCAAAGTTTGGGTAAGGCGACAGGTTGGATGTCCAAACTGGGTAAGGCAGGCAAGGTCATTCGCCCATTGGGTTTGGCGATGAGTGCGCTCGCGATTGCAAATACCGCATTTGCTGGCAATGATGCTGAGCCCAAGGACAAGCAAAAACAGTGGGCAGGCTTGGGCGGTGCGCTTGCGGGCGGCATGGTTGGCGCAAAGATAGGAGCAATGGCTGGCACCTTGGTCGGTGGGCCAGTCGGTACTGCTATCGGTGGCGCGTTGGGCGGCATTATTGGCTCAATATTGGGCGAAGACGGTGCAAAAGCATTGGTCGAGTGGTGCCAAAACGCAGGCACCACCATGGGTGGTTTTTTGTCGGGGTTTTTTACCGAGACACTGCCGTATTACGTTGGGTATGGTGTGGGTTGGTTGGTCGATAGTTTTTCATCGGGCTGGGATTGGGCTGTATCTGCGGCGTCATCGGCGATTGATGGCATTGTCGGTTTTGTGTCAAGTTTGCCAGATCGTGCCATTGCGGTTGCATCAACTTTATGGACGTATTTGGTTGATTTTTGGAATGATCCGCTGGGTTCGATTAATGCTTTTATTGGTTCGGCGACAAATCTGATAAGCGGGTTTATTGACACAGTAAAGGGTTGGTTTTCTGGTTTGGGCGATGCTATTTCGAGCATGTTTAATAGTGCATCGTCTGGTTATAACGCGGCGATGACGCATACAAGCCCGTTGGCTGGTGGTGGTGGCGGTACTTATCAAGGCAACGTCAACGTCAACTTCAATAATATGCCCAAAGGCGCGACGGCGCACGGCTCTAATAATCGCGGGTTGCGCGTTAATCCGAGGGTTGGGTACAGATAATGAGTTTTAACGAAAAAAACCTACTGCCTGCCAATTTGAGTGGCGTGCGCTTTGAGGTGGATAGCGACTCAATGCCTGTTGGGCGGCGCACCGCCGATCACGAGTACCCATTTCGCGATGAACCGTACATTGAGGACATGGGTCGTAAAAAGCGACTCATTAACCTTGAGGCATGGGTGTGTGGTGATGATTGTTTTGAGCGGCGCGATAAATTAATTGCGATTTTTGAGGCAAAAAACGTCGTCACGCTGACACACCCGTGGTACGGCGAAATGCAGGTCAAGCCCATCGAGGCGACCCCAAAACATCGATACGATGAGGGGCGCGTTGTCCGCATCGACATGAATTTTGTCGAGGCTGGGCAACTTGATAATCCAAGCGTGACCGATGATACAGCAAGCCTGCTCGCTGGCTATGCGGATGAGATGCAAACGATGGTGGATGATGCTTTATCCGCTTTGTCGTTTAGTCATTTGGGCTTAGATATGCTCGACTTAAATGGAGCTGGGCGCATTATCGGTGTACTCAATGGCGCATTTAACAGTCTGTCTCAAGTCCTGACAGGTGCTAAAAACCCATTTATGTCGCTGTTTCAGGATGTGATGGGGTTGGTTGGCAAGCCTGCTGGCTTGGTTGAAATTGTGCGCTCGATGTTTGGTGGTCTGGCCAAGTCGTCGAGCACGACAGCGCGACAAATCACCCGAGATTTTAACCGTCAATCAGGCTCTACCATCACGGCATCGTACAACGAAATTGTACGGATGCCAGCGACACTTGTGCGCGCGGTGTCGAAAGTAGATGCTTTGCCACCCGCCGCGAACGAAGCGCTTGCGGCGATTGAAAAACCGTTGCGCGAATACGTGCAATACACGCTGGTGGCACAGGCCGCAGGTGTTTTGAGCGTCATGCCTGCGGTGGTTAAAGACGATGTGAAGATATCAACTGATGCAGTGGTGCAGGCGATTGATATGTTGTGCAGTACAGCATCTGATGAGCGTTATCAAGTTTTAGTGCGCTTGCGCATGGCGGTATTGCTCGATTATCACGAGCGAATTTCGCGGGCGCGAAATATGCGCACGCTCAAAGTCGATATGCCAACACCCGTGTTGGTGCTTGCATACAACGCGCACGAAAATGCGCTGCGAGATGGCGAAATTATTTTACGCAACAAAGTTGCTCATCCGTTGTTTGTGATGGGTGACATTAATGTGGTGATTTGATATGGGGCTTAGTGTGGTTGATGAGATTGAGCGAGATAGAGTGACGCTTGCTATCAACGGCAAACTCTACAACTACTGGCTCGATGAGTCGGTTTGTGCGGGCATCAGTCGCTTTGCGCGTGACTTCAAGATGAGCGTCACGCGCGAATGGCCTGAAGGCTTGGACGAGCTTAAAAGCATCCGTGAGGGTGATAAAGTCGAAGTGCGTATTGGCGATGATTTGGTTGCAACGTGTTACGTTGATGCCACGCCGATTAGTTACGATGAATCGAGCATAACCATCGACATCGAGGGGCGCAGTAAAACGGCAGACTTGATTGATTGTTCTGCGACCAATAAACCCGCGCAGTGGAAGGGCGCGACCCTTGCTACCATTGTCAAAGCATTGTCAGCCGAATACGGTGTGGATGTGGTGGTTGATTTTGATGACAAAGAAGTCATCAAAGAGTTTCAGTTAGAGCGCGGCGATTCGCCGTTTGATGCCATCGACAAACTTCGCAAGCAGCGCAATCTGATTATCTGCGACGATGCAGAGGGTCGGGTGGTGATTGCTAAGATTGGTCAATACAAAGCCGACGACAAATTGGAGTTGGGTAAAAATATCAAGCGCGCCAGCTGTCCAAAAGATTTTAAGGATGTGTACAACGAATACATCGTGATTGGTCAAAAATCAGGCGATGGTAAAAGTAATGCCAAAGAGCATAACTCGGAAACCAAAGAGAGTGACACGGTTTTCAAGCGCAAGCGTGTACTGTACATCAAGCAAAGCGGCAACGCAGACATGCGGGCCTGCATTGACCGTGCAAAGTACGAGCGACAAAGTCGGTTTGCCAAGGCGCACGAAGTCACTTTGACTGTGCGGGGTTGGCGGCAAACCAGTGGTGAGCTGTGGAAACCCAACATGATTGTGCAGTACGTCGACCCCGTGCTGGGGTTTGAGCGCGAAATGCTGATTGTTGAATGTGAGTATCGTGTATCGACATCAGGCACGGAAACGGTCATGAAAATCGGCTTGCCCGATGGCTACAGTGCCGAGCCTTATGTTGCAAAAGAGGCGAAAAATAAAGCCAAAAAATCAAGCAATAAAAAGCCATCAGGTAGCGCGCGTAAAGGTCGCGCTCAGGGTGGTGGTGCTTGGTCGGATGTGGTCGGAATTGATGAGGTGGATGAATGAAAATGTTTCGCACGTTGGTGAAAATGGTGTTTCCAGAAAAGCCAATGCAAACCACGCAAGTAATCCTCGATGACGGCACGCCGAAAGACGATGTGGAGTATTACGAGCCATACGGCATCACCTCCACTTGTCCCGATGATGCTGAGAGAGAGTCTCTCACATTAACATTTGATGATGACATTAGCCATTGCGTCAATATTATGGTTGGTTCGCGCGCCTTGCGCATGCGGGTGGCTAAAGGCGAAGTTGCTTTGTATGATGACTTGGGTCAAACGGTGCATTTAAAGCGAGACATGATACTGCTTAAATCACCGACCTTGGTCAAAGTGGATGCGTCCGAATTGCACTGTACAGGCGATATAGTCGCCGATGGTGAGGTCAAAGACGCTGGCGGTGCTAAATCAATGTCGGGAATGCGCGGTACATTTAACAACCACACCAACAATGGTGCGGGCTTATCAAGCGGACAAATGTAATGATTTATTACTCTATGCAGGACATGGCGCAGGGCATGTACCCGTCGAACCGTCTGCATCGCGCACTCATGATTTCGCTGTTTACATGGCGGCGTGCCAATGCGGACGACGTCCTTGACGATGGCGAGCGCATGGGTTGGTGGGGGGATTCGCTCAACGGCGAAAAAATTGGATCGCGGTTGTGGTTGCTTGGTCGAGAGAAACTCACCAATGCGACAGTAAAACGCGCCAAAACCTACGCCGTCGAAGCGACCAAATGGATGACGCGCCGTGCAGTCGATGAGGTCAGTGTGCAGGCGGTGCGCACGGGTGTGTATGACATGGAGTTGCACATTGAATTGGTTGTAAATGGTCGGCGTGAGAATGTTGGTTTTAAAGATTTATGGAGTCACTTACAAAATGCCTATTACTCGTGATGATTTACCCGAACTGAATCGTCGCATCACGCAAGATGTGCTGGGGCGATTGAGTGACGATGGTGTCTTAATCGAAATTGATGCTCGTGTGTATGCGACTGTGTTCGCTGGGGTTGCACATGGAATCAATGGCTACATCGATTACAAAGCGCAACAAGTATTTGCTCATAGTGCGGACAAGGATCACTTGGTTGAGCATGCATGGTTTTGGTTGCGCGATGGTCCCAAACCTGCGGTATCAGCGAGCCGTGTGGCAACCTTTGGTGGTGTGACAGGTGCGATTGTGCCTGCGGCCACTGTGCTGCGCAATGCGCTGGGTGTAATGTATGCGACGGACGAGTCAATAGAGTTGGTTGCTGGTGCCGCAAGTGTCACCGCGCGCGCTGTGGTGGCTGGTGCGGCAGGCAATGACGAAACGACTGCATTGACCTTGGTCAGTCCTGTGGCGGGTGTCAACAACGAAGTGGTCGCCACGGCGGCCAGCGGCGGCTCGGATGAAGAAGACATCGAGGTGCTGCGAGAACGTGTGCTCGAGAAGCAAGCGGCGCGGCCGATGTATGGCAAGCGTGGTGATTATGCAATTTGGGCAAAGGATGTGCCAGGCATCACGCGCGCGTGGGAGCGATACCCAGTGCAAGGTGAGAAAATCAACTGGGTTGGTTTGTACGTCTTGCGCGATAACGATGCGTCGCCTGTGCCTGATGGCACTGAATTAGCGACTGTGCGGGATTACATCGACACGGTTAAACCTGAGCGTGCGGATGTTGAGGTGCTCGCGCCGCGCATTAAATACGTGGACTACACCATACGGGTATCGCCCAGCACACCAGAGGTCAAGGCGGACGTGAGGCGAAAAATTGAAGAACTGTTTAAGCAAGATGGCGCACCAGGGTGCGTCATTTTTATTTCTCGTGTGCGTTCTGCGGTCAGCTCTGCGGCGGGTGAATTGGACAATGCGGTAACGGGTGCGGATGTTACCTGTGCGGTTGATGAAGTGCCGTTGCTTGGCGCAATTACGTGGGTGTAATAATGACGGCTGATGACTACTATCAACAACTCAAAGCGCTGATGCCAAAAGGCATCGCGTGGATTGATGATGACCCAGTATTACGCTCGGTAGCGCAAGAGTGCGCAACTTTGCACTGGCGTACAGACCGATTGTTTATCGAATCAATCCCGACCAAAACCGAACAAAATTTGGTTGAGTGGGAAAGGGATTGGGGGTTGCCTGATCCATGTTTTACCGACACGAGCGTTTCGGGTCGGCGTGCGAACCTTGTTGCCAAAGTGCGTAATAACAGCGTGCCAAACCGTGCTTTTGTTTTAGCGGTGCTCAAAGACCTCGGTTATCCAAATGCGGCGCTTGAGCATCCACGATGCTTGCGTGCTGGATTTCGCGCGGGTGAGCGGGTGTACAGCGAGGATTGGCACTATGTCGTGATTGTCAAGACCAATGCGCAACAAGTACAAATCAAACCCATGCGCGCTGGATTTCGCGCGGGCGAACGACTGTATCAATGGGGTGACGATGTACTTACATGCTATCTGAAAAAACTATTCCAAGCACACATCAAAGTGCTGGTTGCCTACGAATAAGGAATAAAAAATGTTACGAATTGACCCAAGTATTGCGTTAGATGTTGAACTCAATGGTAATGGGCTGGGAAAACACGCTTTCCAAGCTGGTGACCCGCAAACAGGACGGGAAGCAACACAATGCCCAGTGCAATGGCTCAATGCGGTGCAAGAGACGCTTTGTCGGGCGATTGAAGAAGGGTTAGGACCGCTGGATGCAAACAACCCATTGCAACTACTGGAGTTGATAAAAAAAATGGCGTGGGGTGATGGGCAAACCAGTGCCCCGTGGATTAAACGCTACCCATCAGGATCGACTGTGCCAACTGTGTACACGGGTGACGTAATTTACATTGGCACAAACAAGTACGAATGGATTGATGGTGCGTATGTGCAAATAAAACCAATCGTTGCGCGCACATCAATTTACGCGACAAACACTGCATCGTCTTTGTCTGTTACGGTCAATGCACCAAAGGCTGGTGTATTGTATTTCACGGGCAATAAAAATGTGTCGACATACACGGGGACAAACGGGTATCAGCTCGACATGTTTATAAACGGATCTGTCGTGTCATCAGACAACTGTAGTCACAGCATAGCAAACAGCGTTGCGATAGATGTAGGAGCAGGTACTCAAACTATATTACTGGCTGGCAATCATGTTTCATCTTACTCAATGTGGCTTTCGGTTTTATATATTCCTAATTAGGAGGTAACAATGTATTCGGTCAAAATTGAAAAAGGTCGGGTTGTTTCCGTGTCGGTTGGCGCTATTTTAGACGGACACACAGAGATAAGTGAGTCGGATTATTTGCGTTATCAAGAATCTAAAGTTGGTAGCAAATTTGCGATTGTTGACGGCAAGCTGGCTATATCTTTTGACAAAAACGAAGAAATAGCAACTGCTAAAACAGCCAAAATGGTTGAAATTAACCAGCAATCGCAGGCTTTTATTAATGCTGCGACAGGCGCGGCAGATACACCTGCTTTTGAGGTGCAGACGTGGGCAATCCAATCTGTTGAAGCAAAGTCTTGGCACGCAGACAACAACGCCCCCACGCCGATGTTGTCAATCATCGCAACTCAACGAGGCATTCCCGTTGATGTGCTGCGCGCCAAAGCGTATGTAAAGGCCATCGCGTATGAGCAAATTGTTGCTGTTGTAGCAGGTCAACGACAAAAATATGAGCAACAAATCGAGGCGGCAGAAACGTTGGCAGAAATCCAAGCCATTGAAGTGGTTTATAGCGCAGGTAATTAATCATGAGCAGTTTTACAAAGCCTCCAAAATTGACGCGTATAGGCAAACGTCTATGGCGAGTTGATGAGCCATTCGAGTACCACATTGGCTATATCGGTAGTGGTTTTGTCATTCGTGTTGATGCGGGTTTTGAGACTGATTTAGCAAGTGTGCCTCGTTGGTTGCAGTGGTTGTTGCCGCCCGATGGCCCTTACGCGTATGCGTCAGTCCTGCACGACTATATGTACAAGTATGCTATCGCAAACAAATTGTTTGCTGATGTGTCGTTTCTTGATGGTATGACAGCACTTGGCGTGCCTCGTGTGACACGATCGGTCATGTACTGGGCTGTACGATTATTTGGTCGAGGTAATTATGAGTGAGTTTTGGTATTGCGGATTCCATGCTGAGATGCTGATTGTGCCACACGACATAGTGTTGACTGACGTTAAATTGTACGCTGTGAATGAGTCTGGCCAACGCTTTGAATTACAAGCAAATCAGGTCAATGGACAATGGCTGGTACAACTCACGGCTGAGCAAACCGAGCAAATGGGCGCTGGCGAATTTTGCATACAAGCGGACTACACTGTGGATGGTATTACCTCTCGCCAACCATCAACGATTGCAACTTTTAGCATGAGGAATAGGCTGTGAGTCACATCACTTTAGTATTTCGTCCACAGGTGCGAGAGTTGCGTACTGAGTCGGTGGCTGCGGTCGATAGCATTGAAGTGCTGGTTACCGAGCCTACGAAACTCGAAATTGTAAGCAGTGGCTTCGAGCGGCGACTTGACCTGTTGCCCGCGTTGCGTGGGGAAAAGGGCGAAAAAGGCGACACAGGTCCTGCGGGTATGGACGGTGCGCAAGGTATCCAAGGTCAGAAGGGTGACAAAGGCGACACAGGTCCTGCGGGTATGGACGGTGCGCAAGGTATCCAAGGTCCAAAGGGTGATAAAGGCGACACAGGTCCTGCGGGTATGGATGGCGCGCAAGGCATCCAAGGGCCAACGGGTGACAAAGGCGACACAGGTCCTGCGGGTATGGATGGCGCGCAAGGCATCCAAGGGCCAAAGGGTGACAAGGGCGACACAGGTCCTGCGGGTATGGATGGCGCGCAAGGTATCCAAGGGCCAAAGGGTGACAAGGGCGACACAGGTCCTGCGGGTATGGATGGCGCGCAAGGTATCCAAGGTCCGAAGGGTGACAAGGGCGACACAGGTCCTGCGGGCGTAACAGAATTATTTATCGATGGCGGTACGTTTTATTCGACTCCGAACGAGTACACGGCTCAAATAGACGGTGGGGGATTTTGATGACACATAAAATACAACTGCGGGGTGGAACGGCGGCCGAAGCACAAGCGGCCAATCCAGTGCTTGCGGCGCGAGAAATAGCGGTTGAAACGGACACAGGGTTATGCAAAATCGGCGATGGTGTGACCCCGTGGAATGCTTTGCCATACTCATTACAAGCCCTAAACCATGTGTCCGCATACGTTGATTTTTCTCAGTCGCCCACGCCGTCAGTGCCAAATGCAGGGCATTTAAATCTGTACGCAAAGTCATCAGCAGGTCGCACAATGCTTGCGCAACTTGGGCCATCGGGTATCTCTTACGCATTTCAGCCGCACCTGGGCGGTAATCGTCAGCACATTATCACCGCGACGGGGGCAAGTGGTTTTTCCGCTGTGGGATGCACGATTAGCGCAAGTGGGTCGCTGGGCACGTTGACAACAACGGCGAACAACGCGGCGGTCACAACATTGGCAACCGCCGCCACTGCAGCATCAGCGGCATACATGCAGGTGGCAACTGCTCTTTTCAATGTGGGGCTATCAACCAACGTTAATAAGGGCGGATTGCATTTTCGGCAACGTTTTTATCTATCCGACACAAATTATGACGGTGCCGCAGCAAGCACAGGCTCACGCATCGCCGTTGGGTTGAGCAGTTTAACGGGCAATTTTCTCACGTCAGCAGACACGCCCACCGCGTCATCGTCGGCAGTATTTCGTCGTGTGCATAACTTTGGTGTTTTGACCCAAGCCAACTGGCAGTTTTTTGTGGCAGGCGGGACAACAGGCACAAATATTGATACAGGGCTGGCATTTATACCCGCGTGTCAATACTACGCGCAGATATTCATCGCGCCTGGGAGCAACGTTGCGAATTGGCAAATCGAGAATGAAACAACAGGACAAATGGCATACGGAAGCACTCAGGTTGATACGCCATCGGTGGGTGTGCTGATGCGCGAAACCGCTCAAATCACCACTATAAACGCGGTAATACGAAAAATTGGGGTGGCGGTAAGTTACTGCGAAAGCGATATGTAGATAACAAAGCGCAGGGTCAATTGATTTCCAGCGCACTTAAAAACAGAGGGAAAAATGAGCGAACCAACCATCACTGCGCTGGTGTTTATTAAAAACTTTTTGACGTTGATTGCGGCGGCAATAGGCTCGCTCATCTCGCTCAAATTTATCAAGCGCGAATCGCCCAAAAAAGGGTGGGCGCTGGCGCTGGACAATGCGTCTCTGCTGTTTGGTGGATCGTGCGCCTCGGTGTTTTTGTCGCCTGCAATTGTCGAGTATCTTGATTTGACCGAGCGCGCGACGTATGCCGTGTATTTTCTGGTCGGCATGTTTGGCTTGTCGGTGGCGTATCAAATCAATGAGCAGATCGGGCCATTGCTTGCCGATATTCGCCACAAATTTTTGGGAAGTGATTCGGGCGGCGCTGACACTGAAAAACAAGACGGAGGTAATGATGCTTAATTTTCTTTATTGGTTGCTATGTGCGCTTGGATTGGTGGTCTGTGTTTGGTATCACATGAGTCAATATACCAAAATGACAATACTTGGTACGGTTGCTTTGTTGCTCATAATTTTGTCTTTGTTCGCCGAAATTTATCACCAAAATACACCAAAACCAATTGGCGTGCTCTTGGTTTTGGGTATCGTGCTTAAGTTGGCAGACCGAATTTACCGCAAAGCCATCGCTGAGCCGCGTGGATGGAATTGTTACGAGATTGACAAAAGTTGCAAACGAAAAGGAATTGGAAATGAACCTGAGTGAACACTTCACGCTCGCTGAATTTACAGCGAGCCAAACCGCCACACGGCGCGGGCTGAACAACATACCCAGCCCCGCGATGGTCAAAAAATTGGCGTGGCTGGCCAGTCGCATGGAGCGCGTGCGTGAGGTGCTCGGCGTGCCACTGCAAATCAACTCTGCTTATCGCAGCGCATCCGTCAATCGTTCCATTGGTGGCGCGGCAACCTCACAGCACTGCAAGGGCGAGGCGGTGGATTTCACCGCGCCACAATACGGCGACTGCCGCGCGATTTGCCAAGCGATTATGAGTGCGGGCATTGAGTATGACCAATTGATATTCGAGGGGTCATGGGTACACATCAGTTTTTCTGAGCAGCCGCGAAAATCCACGCTCACCGCGCATTTTAGCAACGGTGGTGTGCGCTATACCAACGGCATTGCGTAGGGGGAAATATGAACATGTTAATGACGGCATTGAATTGGCTTCGGAAAGTACCCGCATGGGTATGGCTTGTGCTGGCGCTGTTGATTGGCGGGCTGTACTGGCACAACGCCCGCGTGGATGCTGCCGTTGCGGCCAACACCGCCGAACTCAAAGCCGATTTTGAGAAACAAAAGCAACAAGCCATTAACGATGAAGCAGCGCGTAGCCGAGCCATCGTGGCGCAAACCAAGGAGGATTATGATGCACAAACCCAATCAATCAAACAAAATGCGGCACGCATATTGGTCAATCATCGCGCTGGCTCTGTCCGCTTGTCAGTCCCAGCCCGTTGCCCCATCGTCGCAAGCAACGGCAGCGGCACTCAATCAAATACCAGCGGAATTGTTGCAACGAGCCGAGCCGAATTATCTGACGACGCTGTCCGATTTTTTGTTGGACAAGCCGAAAAATCAGACAAGCAAGCGGTCCAACTCAACGCCTTGATTGACATCATTGAGCAACTCAAAACAGGGGCTGCACAATGAAAACACTCATTTATTTAACGCTTTGCATCAGCGTTGTGTGTGCTTTGTTTGTCGCGCTTGGTGCGGTTTTAAGTTTTATTCGGATGTAAAAAAAACAACGGTGACGCGGGTTGTGTTGCAGCACAGCCCGCGCCCATCGCCTTGTAGCAGATACCTACAATTTGACCGAGCCGTTGCCCCTCATGAGGGAGCGCAATTATCGGTTATATATGCAATTTTGTCAAAATTGAAAGGTAATCTATGCAAGCGCAACCCATCATTCCGTGGATCGGCGGCAAACGCCGCCTCGCGGACATCATCCTGCCTCGTTTTCCCGCGCACCAATGCTATTGCGAGTTATTCGCTGGAGGTGCGGCACTGTACTTTATGCGTCAAGTGCCAGCCAAGGTCGAGGTTATCAACGACGTCAACGGCGACGTTGTTAATCTGTACCGCGTGGTACAAAACCACCTCGAAGAGTTTGTGCGTCAATTCAAATATGCGTTGTCCAGCCGTCAAATATTCGAGTGGCTCCAAGATACGCCATCACATACACTCACAGATATTCAACGCGCTGCACGTTTTTTCTACCTGCAGCAACACTGCTTCGGCGGTAAAGTCGATGGTCAGAACTGGGGTTTTGCACCATCCGCGCCGCCCGTGAATCTGTTGCGCATCGAAGAAAAATTATCGGCTGCGCATTTGCGCCTATCATCCACATACATCGAAAACGACGACTGGCATAAAGTATTCACGCGCTTTGACCGTCCAGACACTCTTTTTTATTTCGACCCTCCGTATTGGCAGACCGCTGGCTATGGCGTGGATTTCCCCTGGTCAGAGTATGAAAAAATTGCAGAAATCATGCGCACAATGCAGGGTAAGGCCATACTCAGCCATAATGATCACCCAGATATTCGTGCGTTGTTTGCGGATTTTGAAATCGAAGAAGTCGACTTTGAGTACACGCTTGCGGGTGGTGGCAAGTTGGCGGCAACGAAAGAGTTGATCATCTACTCGTACAAGCGCGATGACGAGCCTGCGGGGTTATTTTAACGGAGGATTTGAAAAAATATTAGACAGTGTCTAATATTATGTCTAAAAATAGCCATAAAAAAAACGGCTTACATCGCTGTAAGCCGTATGAATACTGGTGGCGAATCAGGGACTCGAACCCCGGACCTGCGGATTATGATTCCGTCGCTCTAACCAACTGAGCTAATTCGCCGATAAGTTGCGCATTATGCTGATTTTTAGCAGTTCTGTCAATATCTATGC
>Ga0316603_10000171_pt1 | contig 38278 bp, 33 predicted proteins | sample OWC_soil_day10_n_FD_207649 | JGI IMG/M metagenome (GOLD analysis project Ga0316603, IMG submission 207649) | Wetland soil microbial communities from Old Woman Creek delta, Ohio, United States - OWC_soil_day10_noCT | ecosystem: Environmental > Terrestrial > Soil > Wetlands | place: USA: Ohio... | reverse complement strand
TCAATGACTTTTCGGGCAAGGCCATTGGTGTTCTCGAAATCGCCATGGACAGCAGCAGTTATCAGGCGTCCCTCGCCAGCGCCCGCAGTACGGCGCTGGTGGTGGGCATTCTCTCCCTGATTCTCGGTCTGACCCTGGCCATGCTGACGGCGCGTCATCTGGTCAAGCGCATCAATGGAGTGGTGGCGGCGGTGAATCGGGTGGCTCAGGGCGACCTGCGCGAGGACGTGGATGTGGATGGCGACGACGAGATTGGAGAACTCGCCCGCGCCACCCGCGACATGCGGCGCAAGCTCAACGACCTGGCCGCCAATGTCGAGGCCCACGCGGCGTCGGTGCATGCCGCAGCCCAGGAAATTGCCGGCGCCGTTGAGAGCCAGGCCGCCACTTCCACCGAGATGTCTTCTTCGGTGGCGGAGATTACCTCCACCATGGAGGAACTTTCCGCGTCGTCGACGCAGATTGCCGACCACTCGAAGTCGGTGGTGGATATGGCCAACCAGACCCTGGATGGCAGTCGCAAGGGGTCCGAGGCCATGCAGTCGGTGATCGGGCGCATGAACGACATTCGTACCGACAACCAGATCAGCCTGCAAGAGATCGTCGAACTGGGGACCAAGTCGAAGCAGATCAGCAAGGTGATGGAGATCATCAACGCCGTGGCGGACCAGACCAAGCTGATCGCCTTCAATGCCGCACTTGAGGCCTCCAGTGCCGGCGAGGCAGGCAAGCGCTTCTCGGTGGTGGCGAGCGAAATTCGTCGCCTCGCCGATAGCGTGACCGATTCCACCAGCGAGATCGAGGCCAAGATCAACGAGATTCAGGATTCCATCAGCCGCCTGGTGATTACCTCCGAGAAGGGCGCCAGCGGCATTGCCGCCGGCTCCAGCGCCAGCACCAACACGGCGGAGCGCCTGGGCGAGATCGTCGCCGCCGCGACCCATACCACCAGCGCGGCGCAGCAGATTTCCCTTTCCACCCAGCAGCAGAAGACCGCCAGCAATCAGGTCGTGGTGGCGTTGCGCGAGATCGTCACCGCCAGTTCCCACACCGCCCAGTCGATCACCCGCATTTCCCAGATCAGCAAGGAAATGTCCGGTCTCTCGGCGGGCCTGGGGCAGGTAGTGGGCTACTTCAAGATTGGCGACAAGTCCTGATTCAGACCGGCTGACCTTCCCTCATGGCAATGATTCGTGTTGTTCTGGCCGACGACAGCAGTCTGGCGCGGGGCTTGTTGCGCAGCTTTCTCGAAGCCGAGGAAGGCATCGAGGTCGTCGGCGAGGCGCGCCATGGGCGCGAGGCGGTGGATCTGGTCAAGGAACTCAAACCCGACCTGATTACCCTCGACCTGGAAATGCCGGTCATGAGTGGTCTCGAAGCGATCGAGGAAATCATGGCTTCCCATGCCTTGCCGATCCTCGTCGTGAGCAGCGTTGCCGATGCCCAGAACGCCTATGAGGCGGTGCGGCGGGGCGCGCTGGATGTGGTCAGTAAGCCGGAATACAACTCGCGGGAGGCCGCAGAGTTTGTCGCCAAGGTTCGGCTGTTGGCCGGGGTGCGGGTGATTACCCATATCCGGCCACGCCAGGCTGCGCCTGCTGTCACACCATCGCGCGTCGAGAGCCCTGCCCTGACAGTGGCTGTGGCGGGTGACCTGGGCGTAAATCCGTCGCGGATATTCGCCATCGCCTCCTCCACTGGCGGCCCCCAGGCCCTGGCGCAAATCCTGCCCCGGCTGCCGGCGAATTTTCCTTGTCCGGTGCTGGTGGCCCAGCACATCTCCGATGGCTTTGCCGCCGGCATGGCCGAATGGCTGGGTAGCCTGTGCAAGCTGCCGGTGCGGCTGGCGGCGGAGGGCGATCCGATACTTCCCGGCGTGATTTCCATTTCGCCCTCGGAGCGGAGTCTGGCGGTGACCCCCTCGCGTCGGATGAGCTTGCAGGAATACGGCCCCCTGGAGGTTTACCACCCGAGTTGCAATACGCTCTTGAACAGCGTTGCCGAGGTCTATGGGCGGCAGGCCGTGGGCATCATTCTCACCGGCATGGGCAGCGATGGCGCCCAGGGCCAGGGGCGCATCCTCGCGGCCGGCGGCATCACCCTGGGTCAGGACGAAGCCAGTTCAGTGATCTACGGCATGAACCGGGTGGCGATCGAGGCCGGCTCGGTGCAGAAGGTCTTGTCTCTGGACGGCTTCGCCGACGAAATGCTGCGCCTGGCCGGGGTGGCCTGATGACAGGCCTCCTGCTCACTCCCTTCCGGGACCTCATCAAGGACCGCTGCGGCCTGTTGTTCGAGGGCAATGGCGAAGAGAAGCTGGCCTCCGCCCTGAGCGCGCGCATGGAGGAGGTGGGGCGCGCCAGTGCCAGCGACTACTACACGCTGCTCCAGGGCAACGAAGAGGAGTTTCAGCATCTGGTGAATCTCCTCACCATCAACGAGACCTACTTTTTCCGCGAGCCGGAACAGATTCGCCTGCTCACCGAGAGGCTCGCCCCGCGGCTGCTGGCGCGTACCGACCACCATGGTCCGGTGCGCATTCTGAGCGCCGGCTGCTCCTCGGGAGAGGAACCCTATTCCCTGGTGATGGCCTTGCAGGAAAAATACGGCGAGAGCGTGTCGCGCCTGTTTGCCTTCACCGGAGGCGACATCGACAGCGCGGTGCTGGCCAAGGCCCGTAGCGGGCGCTATACGGAGTTCTCCTTCCGCGGCGTCCCGGAAAAAATCCGCCATAGCTATTTCGACAAGGACCACCGGGGCTATGTGCTCAAGGAAAGTATCCGTAGCCTGGTGGAGTTTCGTGAGCTAAACCTGCTGGCCAAGAGCTTCTCGCCGGCCTTGCAGGGCTTCGACATCATCTTCTTCCGCAACGTCTCGATCTACTTCGATGCGCCGACACGCAAGCTGATTCAGCAAGCCCTGGCGTCCTTGCTCAAGGATGATGGCTATCTGGTGATCGGCACCGCCGAGACCCTGGCCAATGACCTGGGGGTGCTGCCCCTGGTGGAAGAAGACAATCTGTTCTATTTCGTCAAGGGCACCGCGCTGATACCCGAAGGCGCTCCTGCTGCTCCCTTGATGCGGCCCCCGCTCCCCCCGCCCATCGCTCCGCTATCGCGTCCTGGCCTGACGTGGAACATGCCGGACTTGTCCTCCCTGATGCCCGCCGCCGCACCGACCCTGATGCCGGAACCCGTGGCGCTGCCGGTCACGGTCGCTGGTGCCTCACCTGCGGCCCTGCCCGCCATCCAGGCGGTGCAGGATTTGGTGCGGGAGAAGCGCTTCGATGAAGCCCTGCCCCAGCTTGATGTCCTGCTGACTGCCGACCCTGCCCATGTCGCGGCACTGTTGCTGAAGGCCCACATCAACCTGAATCGCAAGGACTTCGCCAGCGCCGAGACCGCCGCCCAGACGGTGTTGGCGACCGACCCCTGGAACACCGATGCTTTCATGCTCCTCGGTCAGGCCGCCAAGTGGCGGGAGCAGCCCGCCGATGCCATCCGATGGTTCAAGCAGGCGGCCTATGGCCACCACGAATGCTGGCCGGCGCATTACTTCCTGGCGGATCTTTACCGCCAGAGCGGCGAGGCCGAGCAGGCCCGGCGCAGCTATCGCGTGGTGCTGCAATTGTTGGCCGAGGATGCGACGCCGGATACCGGCATCAAGGTGCTGCCCCTGGGCCTGCCGCCGGGGGAAATACGTTTTCTGTGTCAGCACCAATTGAACAAGATGGGCCTCCCTGGCAGTGCGAATGCGGTGGGAGTAAGGTAAGCCGCCATGGCCATTGACATCACCAAGTTCATCGTTCGCTTTGTCGAAGAGGCGCGCGATCACATTGGCCGTCTTTCCGACGGCCTGGCCGCCCTCGAAGGCGGCAGCGCCGACGCCGAGGGCGTCAACGCAATCTTCCGTTCCGCCCATACCATCAAGGGTTCGTCGCGGATGCTCAAGCTTGCCCCGATCACCGAGACCGCCCACAAGCTGGAAGACGTGCTCGGCGGCCTGCGTGACGGCAGCCTTGCGTTCACCCCGGCCCTGGGCCAGTTGCTGTATCAGGGCGTCGACGCGATTGCCGCCCTGGTGGATGCCCTGGCTGAAACCTCCGATGGCGCCAGCCTGCCGCCACCCGATGCCACCCTCTGCGCCGCCCTCGATCAAGCCGCCAAGGGCCAGGTAGGCGGCGGAGCTGCCGTACCGCCCCCGGCGACCGATGTGGCCGAGCCGGCGGCGGCATCCGCGTCGGCGGCGCCTGCTCCCCCAGCGACTCCGGTCGCCGCCGTGCCGGCAGCCCCGGCCCCGGAAGCCAAGCTGAAGACCCCGGATACGGTGCGGGTGCGCCTGACCAAACTCGACGAACTCATCAAGCTGATGGGGGAGGTGGTTTCCAGTCATGCCCGCATGCGCCAACGCCTGCTCGACGTGCGTGAGATGGAGCGCGAGCTGGGGGCGGCAGCGGGGGCCAACGGGAGTGCCAACGCCTTGCAGGCGCAACTGCGCCGCTTCGCCCGCAGCCTCAAGGATGACGTGTTGGCGCAAGAAGCCTTGATGGACGAACTGCACGACAAGGCCCTGGTGATGCGCATGTTGCCCCTGGCCATCGTCTTCGATCCGGCGGGCCGCATGGTGCGTGACCTTGCCCGCTCGGTGGGCAAGCAAGTTGAGTGCATGGTGGCCGGTGCGGAGATTGAACTCGACCGGCAGATGATCGACAAGCTCTCCGATCCCCTCATTCACCTGTTGCGCAATGCCATCGACCACGGCTTCGAGCCCCCCGAACAGCGCCTGGCCGCCGGCAAGCCGGCCCAGGGCCGGCTGGGCATTTCCGCCCACCAGGACGGCGGTTGGGTGGTGATCGAGGTCAGCGACGATGGCGGCGGCGTTCCCGTCGCCCAGGTGCGCGAGAAGGCAGTGAAGAAGGGCTTCATCAGCGAAGAAAAGGCCGCCGCCCTCACCGACCAGGAAGCGGTGGACCTGATTTTCCTGCCCGGCTTTTCCACCAGCAGCATCATTACCGACCTTTCCGGGCGCGGCGTCGGCATGGATGTGGTGAAGCAGACCGTGGTCGATGATCTGCAAGGCGTCGTCAGCGTCGCCACCCGGCCTGGCGCCGGAACCACGTTTTCCCTGCGCCTGCCGCTCTCCCTTGCTGTAATGCGGGTGTTGCTGGTGGCCGTGGACGGCCATCCCTTCGGCTTCACCGCCCAGTATGTGGAAGAGCTGCTGCGAGTGCCCCAGGAGGCGCTGATAAAAGTCGCCGAACGCGACGCCGTCATCATCCGCAACGAGTTCATCCCCGTCGTGCCCCTGTCCGAACTGCTGCGCGTTCCCGCCGGCCAGGCGCAATCCGCCGTGACGCACACCGACGTGCTGCTGGTGGTGGTGCGGGTCGCCAACGAGAAGATCGCCCTGTCGGTGGACGACCTGCTTGATGAGCGCGACATGGTCATCAAGCCCCTGCCGGAGCACATGCGCCAGATTGCGATGGTGTCCGGCATGGTCATCACCGGCAAGAACGAACTGGTGAGTGTGCTCCATGCCCCGGCGCTGCTCGATATGGCCAGCAGCGCCCGGGGTTCCGCCCATCGCGACGAGCCTGCCGCAGCCGGTGGGCCCGGCGGCTACAACGTGCTGGTGGTGGACGACTCCCTCAATACACGGGAGATCGAGAAGGATGTGCTGGAGGCCTATGGCTATCACGTCACGCTTGCCGAAGACGGTCTGGATGGCTTCAACAAGGCCATGGCCGGCGATTTCGATGCCGTGCTGACGGACGTGGAAATGCCCAACATGGATGGCTTCTCCCTGACTGCCCGCCTGCGTCAGGAAGACAAATACCGTAGTCGCCCGATCGTCATCATTACCTCCCGTGAGAAGGAAGAAGACAAGCGGCGCGGCGTCCAGGTGGGCGCCGATGCCTACATCGTCAAGGGCGATTTCGATCAGAGCAATCTGGTGGATACCCTGCGCGCGTTGCTGGGCTGACGGAAGCGAAAATCATGGAAATCGAGGAGAACACCCATGCGTATCCTGGTAGTTGACGACGACCCCCTTGCCGGCGAACTGACCGGCGCTGTCCTGGAAGGCGCGGGCCACGACCCGGTGCTGGCGGAAAACGGCATCGAGGCGACCGAGAAGCTGAATGCCGACCCGTCCATCGAGATGATTATCAGCGACATGAACATGCCCATGGTGAGCGGCATCGACCTGTTCCGCGAGCTGCGCCAGCAGGGCGTCAGCCTGCCCTTCATTCTGCTTACCGGCGACGAGCCGGCGGGCCTGCTGGTTCAGGAGCCGGCCCTGGATGCCTGTCTGCTGAAGGACTTCTCCCTTGAAGAAACCCTGCCCCAGGTGATGGCCGAAGTTCTGGCCCGCCACGGCGCCGGTAAATAGAGAGCTGCCTGCCATGACCGACAAAACCACCTCCGTGCGCGACAAGATCGCCCGCTTGCGCGCCAGTTTCCTGGAGCAGCTGCCACAGCGCATTGCCGAGGCGCGGGCACTGCTTGTTCGGTTACAGGTCAATGCCGATGATCGGGCGGCGGCAGTGGATCTTCATCGCTTTCTGCACAGCATCAAGGGTACGGGCCGCTCCTTCGGCCTCAAGGAACTGGGCGCTGCCGCCGCCGAGGGCGAGGACATTGTTGCCCGCCTGCTGGACGGCCCGGGCGACGAGTGGCCGGCCTCGTGGCCGGAGCTTCTGGCGGTTTGCCTGGACGGTGTTGCCCGTGCCCTGGCCGAGATGCAGGCCGGCGAGGCGATTGCCGAGGCCGAATTGCCCGGCTTTGTATTGCCGGCGCACACCGTCGGTGGCGATGGCTCGGACGTCCGTCGGCGCTTGGTCTATCTTTGCGATGACGAGGTCGCCCAGGTGGAGCAGTTGGGGGTGCAACTGTCCTGCTTCGGTTTTGACACCGTCACCTTCACCGATACCGAGAGCCTGCACCAGGCGATACTGGAGCGGATGCCCGACGCGGCGGTGATGGATATCAATTTTCCCCACGGCCACAGCGCCGGCACCGAGGTACTGGCGCGGCTGAAGCAGGAACTGGGCAAGCCGGTACCCGCAGTGTTCCTTTCGGCGCGGGACGATTTCGACGCCCGCCTGCAAGCCGTGCAGGCCGGAGGTGAGGCGTATTTTCTCAAACCGGCCCAGGCTCTTGAACTGGTGGCGGCCCTCGATGACTTGACGCAGAAGAAGGTGCAGGAGCCGTACCGTATTTTGGTGGTGGATGACGAGGCGGAGATGGCCAGCTACCACAGCCTGATTCTTCAGGGGGCGGGGATGATTACCTATCAGGCCACCGAGGCGGAGAAAGTGCTGGGCTTGTTGCAGGAGTTCCGTCCCGACATGGTGTTGATGGACATGTACATGCCCGCCTGCACCGGACGTGACCTGGCCAAGGTGATTCGCCAGGTGCCGGAATATGTGGGGTTGCCGATCGTGTACCTGTCCAGCGAGACCGACAAGAAGAAGCAGTTTTCCGCCATGCGCGTCGGCGCCGAAGGTTTCCTGACCAAGCCCGTGGTGCCGGATGAGTTGGTGGCGGCGGTGGCGATTCGCGCCGAGCGCATGCGCGCCCTGCGTTCGCTGATGGCCCGCGACAGCCTGACGGGACTCTTTAATCACACCACCACCACCCAGTTGCTGGAGAACGCCATCGCCAACGCCCGCCGCAAAGACGGCGTGATGAGCTTCGCCATGATCGACATCGACCGCTTCAAATCGGTGAACGACACCTACGGTCATCCGGTCGGCGACCAAGTGATTCTTGCTCTGGCCCGGGTGCTCCAGCAGCGTCTGCGCAATTCCGACGTGGTGGGACGCTATGGCGGCGAGGAGTTTGCCGTGATTCTCAACGATGTTGCGGCGGCCCCGGCGGCCAGGGTGATGGAGCAACTGCGGGAGGACTTTTCCCGCGTCGTCTTTCATGGCGGCGACACGGAGTTCTCTTGCTCCATCAGCATCGGCGTCGCCAGCTATCCTCAGCACAAGCGCATGGAGCTGCTGCGCGAGGCGGCTGACAAGGCGCTCTATGAAGCCAAGCGCAGCGGCCGCAACCGCGTCATTGTGGATTAGGAACGAAGATGAGTGAAGCCACCCTCGATCAGGTGCTGACCCAGCGCCGCGAAGCGCGCAAGGAAATCGTCAACGTGGACGAGCGGGCCATCAAGCTGGTGATCTTTGAACTTGGCGGCGACTGGTTTGCCTTTCATGGCGAGCGCATCCGGGAGATTCTGGCCCAGGCCGACGTGTTTTTCGTGCCGGGTTGTCCGTCGTCCCTCGAAGGCGTCATCAATGTGCGCGGCGATATTGAGTCGGTGGTGCGCCTCCATGACCTGCTGCGTCTGCCGGAATCGTCGGCCAGGCGCGGTTCCTCGATTCTGCTCGGGCGCGGCGGCGGCATGAGCAGCGGCATTCGCGTCGATGTCGTGGTGGATGTGGTGGATGTGCCGGAAAGCAGCATCCAGCCGCCGCCGAGCGCCTTGCCGGAGCATCTTCGCACCTACGTTTCCGGTGTCTTGCAGTTTCAGGGGCGTCCCGTGACGGTGCTTGACCTGGACCCCATCTTCGCCGATTACGCGCGCGGACTCGGATGAGCCCCGACGCACCGGATGCCGACGGGAGTGTCCTGGCGGGCCTGGACTTGGTGCTGTTTCGCGCCGGTGCTGTTCGCATCGGCGTTGAAGCCTGCCGGGTGCGCGCCTCTCGCCCCCCGGCCCGCCTGGAAGACGGGGCCATGATGGAGATCGAGGGCCTGTTGAACTTGTCGCCGTCGCTGGCGGGGATGCCGTCCGGCGAGCGGCATGTCGTAATGTTCAAGGGCGCCGGCCCTGACGATATCGACCACGCAGTGCGCGTTGATGGGCCGGTGGAACTCGTGTCTCTGGCGTCGGAGCGTATCTATCCCCTGCCGCCCCTACTCGCGGCCCGCGTCACCTTGCGCGGCTTGCGTGGCCTGGCCCTTGACGACGGGGGCATCGCCTTGCTGGTTGACGTGGGCGAGGCCATGGCGAACGGAACAGACAGAACCCGTGCAGCCGAAGGGTGACAGGTAGCGCCACCATATCCAGGCCAGCAAGGGCAGGCAGGCCAGCAGCAGTATGTCCGTCGGCCCCGGTTCCAGATCGCCGCCCTGCCAGGCCACCGCAGTGCGGATCGCCTCGATCAGTAGCACCATGTAACCGAAGCCGAGAGCCAGTTGCAGCACCCGGCGCAGCGGCGCTGCCAGGGGCTTCATTTCGCCCCTTCGTACACCCATTGCAGCAGAGCGTCCTGGGCGGCCTGGCTGGCGCCGGCATTGGCGTGGTTCACCAGAAACACCACGGCATTCATTTTGCCGTTGCGGTCCAGCACATAGCCGGCAATGCCCTTGACGCCCTCCAGGGTGCCGGTCTTGATGTGGGCGCGTCCGCCGACACCGTTGCCGCCATCGTTGGCGAAGCGCTTTTTCATGGTGCCGTCCGCCGCCGAGAGGGGCAGGGAGGCGATGTACTCAGGCATCACCGGGCTCTTCCAGCCGGTTTGCAGGACGCGCATCAGACCCTCGGCGCTGATGCGCTCCCGGCGCGAGAGGCCGGAGCCGTTTTCCAGCACCAGTTCCGGCAGACGCAGGTCACGGCTGCCAAGCCAGGCGCGGATGGCGCGGTCGGCATCCTCGGGGCGGGTCGGCTGACGTTGGCTGAGGCCGAGGGTGAGGTAGAGCTGGCGCGCCATGACGTTGTTGCTGTATTTGTTGATGTCGCGCACCACTTCCGCCAGGGAGGGAGATTCGATGGCGGCGAGAGTCTTGGCCCCCGGCGGCGTCTTGCCGTCGCGCGCCTCACCGATGAGGCTGCCGCCCAGGTCCTGCCAGGTCTGGCGGAACAGGCCGGCGACAAAGGCGCTGTGGGGCAGCACCGAGAGGTTCCAGTTCTTTTCGCCGCAACTGGCGGAATAGCTGCCGGTGAGGGCGAGGCGATAGCGTTCCCCGTGGCGGCTGACATCGGCGCGCAGGCCTTCCTTCCAGTCGCCGCAGCCGTTGTTGCCGAGCTTGATGAGATTCACCACGTCCAGATTGGCGGGCAGCGGATCGGGCAGGGCGAGGACGCTGCGTTTCTCGGCATCGGGAATCAGGCTGACGCGGATCGCCTTGAAGTTCAGCAGCAGGGCATCGGGGCCGACGTTGTAGGGCCGCAGGGGCTGGTCGTCGAAGCGGGCCGGATCGTAGTCGCCGAGATCGAAGAGGCTATGGTCGAGGATCAGGTTGCCGCGAATTTCACGGATGCCGCGCAGGCGCAACTGCTTGAGCAGCAGCCAGAACTGCTCCTGGGTCAGCTTCGGGTCGCCGCTGCCACGCAGGATCAGGTCGCCGGCGAGGACGCCATCCACCGGCGCCGCCAGGCTCAGGAGTTCCGTTTTCCACGTATAGGCCGGCCCCAGGGTTTCCAGGGCGGCGAGGGTGGTCAGTAGCTTCATCAGGGAAGCCGGATTCAGCGCCACCCCCGCATTCACCGCCAGGCGTGGACTGGCGGCGCCCACTTCCTGCACCAGGATCGCCATGGCGCTGCTGGTCGGGGCGGTGGGAATGCCCGCCGCCTTGAGGGCGCGGCTGACGGTGGGCGGCAGTTTCTCATCACCCTGGGCCAAGGCGATGGTGGCATGGAGGCAGAATAGAAGAAGCAGGGTGACAAGGCGCATGGCGTGGATTCTACCGGGCGCGGTAACATTCGCTCCATGCACATTCTTGTTATCGAAGACGATCCCTTGTTGGCCGAAGGCCTGGTTCAGGCACTGACGCGGGCCGGCTATTGCGCCGATGCGGTTGATACTGCCGAGGAGGGTAAGGAACGGCTGCTTGGCGGAGGCGTCGACATGCTGCTACTCGATATCGGCTTGCCGGGCATGGATGGCTTTGAGCTGCTGCGGCGTTTGCGGGCTCGCGGCGAGCAGTTGCCGGTGTTGGTTATTACCGCCCGGGATGCCCTGAACGAGCGTGTTCATGGCCTCGATCTTGGTGCCGACGATTACCTGACCAAGCCCTTTGCCATTGAGGAACTGCTGGCCCGGGTCAAGGCCCTCGGCCGCCGCGCCCAGAACCCCCTGCCAATGCGGCGCGAACTGGGGCCGCTGGTTCTGGATGATCTGGCCCACCGCGCTTCCCTGGCCGACGTCCCCCTCGATCTGCCGGCGCGGGAATGGGCCGTGCTCGGGGTGTTGGTGGATCACTGTGAGCGGGTGGTAAGCAAGGAACAGATCAGCGCCGCCGTGTGTAGCCAGGGCGAGGAACTCAGTCCCAACGCGGTCGAGGTCTATGTCTCGCGCCTGCGCGCTCGCCTCGAACCGGGCGGCTTGCGCATTCGCGCCGTGCGCGGCGTCGGTTACATGCTCCAGGCGCCGCCCCGTGGGTGAAAGTCTGCGCGGCCTGCTGCTGCGCTGGTTGGTTTTTCCACTGGTCATCGCCTCCCTGCTGGGTACCGGGGTTAGCCATTTAATCTACCAGCGCCCGGCGCTTGAGGCCTATGACCGTACCCTTGCCGACCTGGCTTTGATACTGGTGAAAAACGTCAAAGTGGTGGATGGCCGTACTTTTCTCGACCTGTCTGCCGATGCCCTGAATGTGTTGAGAAGCGACCGCTACGACAGCATTTACTTGGCTGTTGTCGGTCCTGAAGGGCTTGTGGTCGGCGATCCCTTGCCATTGCCGCCACCGGGCGCCATCACCTGGGAAGGTCGCTATTTCTACGATGCCAGTTTTAACGAAGTGCCGGTGCGGCTGGCGGCTATGACCGTTGTGCTCCCTGACCGTCAGGTCACGGCCATCGTGGCCGAGACCACGCGCAAGCGCGAAGGGCTGTTTACCCAAATCACCCTCTCGGTACTATCGTCCCAACTGCTGCTGGTCGTCGCCTCGCTGCTGATTGTCTGGTACGGCGTGGCACGGGGCCTGTCACCTCTGGACCTGTTGCGGCGGGAACTCAAGGCCCGTTCCCACCTGGACTTGCGCCCCCTCGACGAGAGTCACGTCGTGGAGGAGGTGAAGCCTCTGGTCGGGGAATTGAACGAGTTGCTGGAGCGTCTTGACGAAGCAGGTCGCTGCCAGCGCGAATTCATTGCCAATGCCGCCCATCAGTTGCGCACTCCCCTGGCGGGTCTGATGACCCAACTGGAACTGGCCGGCAGCGATGCCGATACCGCCCAGCGCCAGATCCACATCGACAACGCCCTGGAGGCGGCGCGACGCACGTCCCATCTGGTTTCCCAGCTCCTGACCCTTTCCGCCGCCGAACCGGAAGGGCGCTCCCGTGCGGAAATGGCCTCGCTTGACCTGGCGGAGGTGATTCGCGAACGCATGGATGCCTGGGTACGGCAAGCCCTGGCCGGTGACATTGACTTGGGGTTTGAACTGGATTCAGCGTCCGTGATGGGAGACCGGCTGCTGCTGGGTGAGATGATTGCCAATCTGGTGGATAACGCCCTGCGCTATGGCTGCCCCGGCGGCTGCGTGACCGTGCATTGCCTGCGACGCGGCGATCAGGCCGTGCTGCGGGTGGAAGACGATGGCCCCGGTATTCCCTCCGAAATGCGTCTACAGGTCATGGAACGCTTCTATCGTCTGCCCGGAAGCCGTTCCGGCGGCAGTGGTCTGGGGCTGGCCATCGTGCGCGAGGTGGCCGAACGCCATGGCGGCAGTGTCCATATTGGTTCCGTTACCGACGGCCAGGGGGCCGTGGTTTCCGTGTGCCTGCCCCTTCTGGCGGCTGCCTGACCGGTCCCGGGACGACGTTTCCGGACGTCCCTACCGGACCAAAAATTGTTTCTCCCCCTTGAAATTGGGCTCCCCTGCCCTTACTATTAGCACTCGTCGGCGGTGAGTGCTAATAGTCATTTGCTGCCTGATTCTGAAAATCGGCGGGTTCCCCGCCCCGGACAATGTGTAGAAACAGGAGAAAAGTCTATGAAAATCCGTCCCTTGCATGACCGTGTGATCGTCAAGCGCGTCGAAGCCGAGCGCACCACTGCTTCCGGTATCGTGATCCCCGACTCGGCTGGCGAGAAGCCCGATCAGGGTGAAGTGGTTGCCGTCGGTTCCGGCAAGATCCTCGACGACGGCAAAGTCCGTCCCATGGCCCTCAAGGTTGGCGAGCGTGTTCTGTTCGGCAAGTACTCCGGCCAGGCCGTCAAGGTCGATGGCGCAGAGCTGCTGGTCATGCGCGAAGAAGACATCATGGGCGTTGTCGAAGCCTAATCCAACAAATTCAAGGAGATAACGAATGGCTGCTAAAGAAGTTCAATTTGGTGATTCCGTGCGTCAACGCATGGTCCGTGGCGTCAATGTGCTGGCTGATGCCGTTAAAGTAACCCTCGGCCCCAAGGGTCGTAACGTGGTTCTGGAGCGCTCCTTCGGCGCCCCCACCGTGACCAAGGACGGCGTTTCCGTCGCCAAGGAAATCGAACTCAAGGACAAGTTCGAGAACATGGGCGCCCAGATGGTCAAGGAAGTCGCTTCCAAGACCTCCGACGTCGCCGGTGACGGTACCACCACCGCCACCGTGTTGGCTCAGTCTATCGTCCGCGAAGGCATGAAGTTCGTCGCCGCCGGCATGAACCCGATGGACCTGAAGCGCGGCATCGACAAGGCCGTGATCGCCATCACCGAAGAACTGAAGAAGATTTCCAAGCCTTGCACCACCTCCAATGAGATCGCCCAAGTGGGTTCCATCTCCGCCAACTCCGACGCTGACGTGGGCAAGATCATCGCCGACGCCATGGACAAGGTTGGCAAGGAAGGCGTGATTACCGTCGAAGACGGCAAGAGCCTGCAAAACGAACTCGAAGTCGTGGAAGGCATGCAGTTCGACCGTGGCTACCTGTCCCCCTACTTCATCAACAACCCGGAAAAGCAAATCGCCGTTCTGGACAACCCCTTCGTGCTGCTGCACGACAAGAAGGTTTCCAACATTCGCGACCTGCTGCCCGTTCTGGAACAAGTCGCCAAGGCTGGCCGTCCCCTGCTGATCATCGCTGAAGACGTGGATGGCGAAGCGCTGGCCACCCTGGTGGTGAACAACCTGCGCGGCATCCTCAAGACCGTGGCCGTCAAGGCTCCGGGCTTCGGCGACCGTCGCAAGGCCATGCTGGAAGACATCGCTGTTCTGACCGGCGGCACCGTGATCGCCGAAGAAGTTGGTCTGACCCTTGAGAAGGCCACCCTGGCTGACCTGGGCCAAGCCAAGCGCGTTGAAGTGGGCAAGGAAAACACCACCCTCATCGACGGCGCCGGCAAGGAAGACGGCATCAAGGCTCGCGTGGCCCAGATCCGTGCCCAGATCGAAGAAGCTACCTCCGACTACGACCGCGAAAAGCTGCAAGAGCGCGTCGCCAAGCTGGCTGGCGGTGTGGCCCTGATCAAGGTTGGCGCTGCCACCGAAGTCGAAATGAAGGAAAAGAAGGCCCGCGTCGAAGACGCTCTGCACGCTACCCGCGCTGCTGTTGAAGAAGGCATCGTTCCTGGCGGCGGCGTGGCTCTGCTGCGTGCCCGTGCTGCTGTCTCCGTCAAGGGCGACAACCACGAGCAAGACGCCGGCATCAAGATCGTGCTGCGCGCGATTGAACAGCCGATGCGCGAAATCGTTGCCAATGCCGGCGACGAGCCGAGCGTGGTGGTGAACAAGGTGCTCGAAGGCAAGGGTAACTTCGGTTACAACGCCGCCACCGGCGAGTACGGCGACATGGTTGCCATGGGCGTTCTCGATCCGACCAAGGTGACCCGTTACGCGCTGCAAAATGCCGCCTCCGTGGCTGGCCTGATGCTGACCACCGACTGCATGATCGCCGAGCTGGTGGAAGACAAGCCCGCCGGCGGCGGCATGCCCGGCATGGGTGGCATGGGTGGCATGGGTGGCATGGGCGACATGGGTATGTAATCCCCCCTCGGAAAGACGGAACAGGAGGAACCCCAGGTTTCCTCCCGTTACCCTCCTTCCTCCCAGGCAGCACCAGGCAGCGCCCCTCACGGGAAACCGTGCGGGGCGTTTGTTTTTTGATGGCGCCATAAGCGCGGCGCATTCTCGGCGCTAGAATTGCGGTTGCAATCCACACCGCATTGATGCCATGAACGCCCCTTCGCCCCCTGCATCGCCGGAAGTCTTCCTGCGCCAGCACAGCCCCTTCGATCGCCTGGAAGACAAGGCCTTCGAGTTTCTGGTCGCCCATCTCAGCTTCGTTTCCGTGCCTGCCAACACCACCGTGGTGGCGCCGGAGCTGGGCATTCCCGAGAGCCTGCACATTCTCGTTTCGGGCAAGGTCGCCGTGTATGAAGCCGATGGCACCGGGTCCGGCGATGAGCTGATGACCCAGGAAGTGGGTGAGTGTTTCCCCATCGGCGCCCTGACGGCGCGCCGCCTGCCGGCCTTCGGCTACACCACCGCCACCGAGGCGAGCTTTTACCGCCTGCCGGTGGACGCCTTCCATCAACTGATGGCCATGAGCGCGGTGTTCAGCCACTTTTGCAGCAGCTATCTGGCAAGCCTGGTGAGCCAGTCGCGCAAGCAGTTGCAGTTGCAGCTGACCCAGCAGGCCACCGAGCAGCAGTCCATGAACACCGAGCTGCGTCAGCTCATCAAGCGCGAGCCGATCGCGGTCAGCGACCAGACCTCCATCCTTCAGGCGGTGGAGCGCATGGGCGAATTGCGCCTGGGGTCGGTAATCGTGGTGGATGACCAGCGTCGTCCGGTGGGCATCTTCACCCAGTCCGATGTGCTGCGCCGCGTCGTGCTGCCGCGGCTTTCGCTCGATCAGCCGATCGCCGGCGTCATGTCGCGCAATCCCCATACCCTGCCGGAGACCGACCGTGCCTACGACGCGGTTCTGGCCATGGCGGTGCAGGGTATCCGCCACGTGCTGACAGTGGATGAGGAGGGGCGTCTGACCGGCGTGATCTCCGAGCGTGACCTGTTTGCCCTGCAACGGGTGGGCCTGCGCCAGATTCGCCAGTCCATCGAGTCCGCCGAGGGCCTCACCGAACTCAAGCAGGCCGGCGCCGACGTGCGCAGCTTCGCCTTCAACATGCTGGCCCAGGGGGTGGGGGCGGAGCAACTGACCCAGTTCATTTCCGCCCTCAACGACGCCATTACCACCCGCGTCATCGAACTCAATCTGCGCAATCACGATTTGTACGGCATCGAGTGGGCCTGGCTGGCCTTCGGCTCGGAAGGGCGCGAAGAGCAGACCCTCTCCACCGACCAGGATAACGGCATCGTCTATGTGTGTTCCGACATCATGGATCGGGAGCAGACCCAACTGCGCTTCCTCGATTTCGCCCGTGACGTCAATCAGGATCTGGATGCCTGCGGGTTTACCCTGTGCAAGGGCAACATCATGGCGGGCAACCCCGAGTGGTGTCTGACCCTCGACGAGTGGAAGGAAAAGTTCTCGTCCTGGCTGCGGACGCCGCAACCTGAGGCCCTGCTCAACTCCACCATCTTTTTTGACCTGCGGGCGCTTTACGGTCAGGGCTACCTCGCCGACCAGATGTACAAGCACCTGTTCAGCCAGAGCCAGGACAACTCCCTGTTCCAGCGCATGATGGCGAAAAATGCGCTCGATGTGGAACCGCCCCTGGGCATCTTCCGCGACTTTGTTACCGAAACCGACGGCAGTGGTCCGGCCTTCATCGACCTCAAAAAGTCAGGCTCCCGGCTGTTTGTCGATGTGGCGCGGGTGTTGGCCCTGACCCACGGCGTCTACAGCGCCAATACGGTCAAGCGCCTGCGGCGGGTGGCGAAGCTGGCGGGCATCGGCGGCGATGTGGAGGCGATTGTCGACGCCTTCAACTTCATCCAGTTGCTGCGCCTGCGGCATCAATATGTAGAGAGCGAGCAGGGGCGACCGGGAGACAACCGGGTGGTGCCGGCCCAGCTCAACCAGTTGGATCGACGCATTCTCAAGGAGGCGTTTCGTCAGGCCAAGCAGTTGCAGCAACGTCTCAAGCTCGATTACCAGCTCTGACGTGCTGGCCGGAACTGGCGTCACAACGGTCTTCCGGCCGTGAGGCGTGGCAAGTGGCTGTGTTAGACTTTGGATAGAAAAAGACGGTGGGGAGCGCGGCTGTGAAGAGCCTGCGCCCCCCAAGGCGAGATTCCGGCGTAAGCCGGTTTCGTTACCTCCTAGGACCGATAAAGGAGAACAGCACCGCCGATTCTGGGGCGCGACTCTTACAAGTGACTTACGTTGCTGGTTGAGAGCCGTGACTTCAGGAACGGTGTCACACGCCCATGAGAATTCTTCTCGCTGAAGACGATCGCATTATTGCCAACGGCCTGGTGCGCTCCCTGCGCAAATCGGGCTACGCCGTGGATCATGTATCCAACGGCGCTGATGCCGATGCTGCCCTGCTGTCGCAACCCTTTGATCTCTTGATTCTCGATCTGGGCCTGCCCAAGCTCTCGGGCATCGAGGTGCTCAAGCGCCTGCGCGGCCGCAAGTGCCCGATGCCGGTATTGATCCTGACAGCCCAGGACGGGGTGGATGACCGGGTTCGCGGCCTTGATGCCGGCGCCGACGATTACCTGACCAAGCCTTTCGCCCTGCCGGAGCTTGAGGCGCGGGTGCGCGCCCTGACCCGGCGCGGTACCGGCATGCCGACCCAGATTGAGCTGGGCGCCCTGAGTTACGATCAGACTGACCGGGTGGCGCGACTGGCCGGCCAGGTGGTGGACCTCTCGGCACGGGAGTTGGGTTTGCTTGAAATCCTTTTGCTTCGTGCCGGCCGCCTCGTTAGCAAGGAACAGTTAGTGGACCATCTGTGCGGCTGGGGAGAGGAAGTAAGCACTAACGCAATCGAGGTCTACGTGCATCGTTTGCGCAAGAAGCTGGAGCCCGGCGGGGTGCGCATCGTCACGGTACGCGGCCTTGGCTATTGCCTGGAGCGGCCTACCGACGGCGCCACCAGCAGCCCGGCGGCGGCCTAGTTTCCCAGCGTATCGATGGCGGTTCCGAAGCCCCCGTCTCCTGCCGAAGCGGCGGAGGGCAGCAAGCCCTCGCGGCCATGGGAGGATGCCGTTCAGGGAGGCATTTATACCTATGGCCGGCCACCCGAGCTGAATTCCCTGTTTGGGGAGATTCTCGACTGGATGCTGGCGCCGCTGCTGTTTCTGTGGCCGATCAGTATTGCCGCCACCCATCACGTCGCCAACCAGATTGCTGACCAGCCCTACGATCAGGTGCTGGCGGGAAACGTCCAGACCATTGCCCGTCTGGTGACGGTTTCCGACCGGCGTGTGGTGGTCAATCTACCGGCACCGGCGCAAACCCTGCTGGAAGGGGATGAGGATGACACCACCTACTTTCAGGTGACGGGCCTCAACGGTCAGGTCATCGCCGGCGACAAGGAGGTGCCCTGGACGGCGATTCCGGGTGAAATTCGCGAGGGAACCGTCTCCTTCCGGGACGAACATATTGCTGGCGAGGAGGTCCGCATCGCCTATTCCTTCCTGCCCGCCAAGCATGGCCTGACTCCGGTACTGATCCAGGTGGCGGAAACGCGCAAGAAGCGGGAAGGCCTGGCGAGCCGCATCATTTCCGGCGTCTTGTTGCCCCAGTTTGCCATCATTCCCCTGGCGGTGATCCTGGTCTATCTGGGTCTGAACCGGGGACTCGCGCCCCTGCATCGCCTGGTGGACCGGATTCGCCGGCGCCGACCGGCGGACCTGTCGCCGATTCCGATACGCGGTGCGCCGGAAGAGGTGCGTCCCTTGGTTACCGCCTTCAATGAGTTGATGGCCCGGCTGGAAGAGAATCTTCAGGCCCAGCAGCGCTTCATTGCCGACGCCGCGCACCAGATGCGTACCCCGATTACCGGCCTCAAGATGCAGGCCGAACTGGCCCTCGACGAAACCGACCCCCGACTGATGCGGGAATCCTTGCAGCAAATCGCCGAGAGCGTGGACCGGACGGCCCACCTGATGAACCAGTTGTTGCAACTGGCCCGCGCCGAGGCCAGCTACGAGAAGGTGGATGCCGCCGAACCGGTCAACATTGAAGCCCTGGCGCGCCGTTGTACCCAGGACTGGGTGCCACGGGCCTGGGCCAAGCGCATTGACCTGGGTTTCGAGACTGATGAGGGTAACTTCGGCCTGGTGGGGGTTCCCTTGTTGTTGAACGAAATGCTCAAGAATCTGATCGACAACGCCATCAAATACACCCCGGCGGGTGGCCAGGTTACCGTTCGTCTGCGAGCGGCGGAGGATGTTTTCTACCTGGAGGTGGAAGATTCAGGCATCGGTATTCCGGAGGAGGAGCGCTCTCTGGTGTTTGAGCGCTTCTACCGGGTCCTCGGTTCCGAGGAGGATGGTAGCGGTCTGGGCCTCCCCATTGTCAGCGAAATCGCCGAACTCCATCGGGCGAAAGTTAGCATCCACGCCGGTCAGGATGGCCGTGGAACCCTGTTCCGCATTGCTTTCCCTTCATCAAATTCAGCTTCCTGACTTTTCTGACAGCATGTAAGGAATCTGTCAGCTAGCGAGGGGCACAATGCGGCACCCTCGGCGCTTGGGCGGGTTGAATGTGGATGTGCCTTGGCGCTACGGAGGCACGGTACGCCAAAATAATTAGAGGCGGCTGTGTCGCATGCGGACGGGAGAGGCCAGCGCTAGGGCTGTCCCGGATCGGATCAAACCAAAGGAGGAAGCACCTCATGCAATTAACGCAAAAGCACCACGAATACTGGGGCAAAAACCTGACCATGACGGGGATATTGCTCGCCGTCTGGTTCATCGTAACCTTCGTGGCAAGTTTCTTTGCCCGCGAGCTCAATGAAATTGTGGTGCTCGGCTTCCCCTTCGGCTTCTATATGGGCGCCCAGGGCTCGCTGATTATCTACGTGCTCATCATCTGGTACTACGCCCGCTACATGAACAACCTGGACAAGGAATACGGCGTCCATGAGGGAGACGACTAATATGGCTACCGGAACCCAGCAAAGCAACGCAGCATTCTTCGCCTCTCTGAAGCGCTATTACACCTTCTATACCGGTGGTTTTATCGCTTTCGTCATCACCTTGGGCATCCTTGAACAATTGGGCGTACCGAACAAGATTCTCGGTTACATGTTCCTGTTTGCCACCATCTTGCTCTACGCCGGCATCGGCTTCATGTCGAAGACCGCCGATGTGGGCGAGTATTACGTCGCGGGTCGTCGCGTTCCTGCCCTGTTCAACGGCATGGCCACCGGCGCCGACTGGATGTCCGCCGCGTCCTTCATCGGTATGGCAGGTACCTTGTACCTGACCGGCTATGACGGACTGGCCTTCGTCATGGGCTGGACCGGCGGCTACTGTCTGGTGGCCCTGTTCCTCGCTCCTTACCTGCGCAAGTTCGGGCAATTCACCATTCCCGACTTCCTCGGCGCCCGTTTTGGCGGCAACATTCCGCGCCTGATCGGTGTGCTGGCGGCGATCCTGTGCTCCTTCACCTATGTGATTGCACAGATCTACGGCGTCGGCATCATCACTGCGCGCTTTACTGGTCTGGAATTCGGTGTCGGCGTCTTCGTCGGTCTCGCCGGTATTCTGGTGTGTTCCTTCCTCGGCGGCATGAAGGCGGTGACCTGGACCCAGGTGGCCCAGTACATCATCCTGATCGTGGCCTACATGATCCCCGTGGTCTGGCTGTCGGTAAAGCACACCAGCAACCCGATTCCCCAGGTGGCCTATGGTTACGCCCTGCAAAAGGTTACGGAGCGCGAGAAGGTGCTCAATGACAAGGCCAGCCCCGAAGGCGCCAAGGAAGAGAGTGTGCGGCAGATCTTCCGCGACCGTGCAGCGGCGGCCGATGCCAACCTGAAAGGTCTGGAGACGGGCGGAGCCGCATTCCTGGCGGCTGAAAAGGACAAGCTCTCGGCCAAGCTGGCGGAGCTGAAGGGTGCCAATCCGCCCGCAGATGCCAAGGCTATCGAGGCGGCGGAAAAGGCAGTGAAGGACTTCCCGGCGGATGCGGCGGCGGCCAAGAAAGCCTGGACGGCGGCCAAGACCGGCGCGGCGGCCAAAGCGGCGCCGGTCAAGGCGCATGCGGAAGCCTTTGCCGCCAAGGATGATGCAGCGCGCTGGGTGGCGAAAAAGAACTTCCTCGCCCTGATCTTCTGTCTGATGGTGGGTACTGCCGCGTTGCCGCACATCCTGATGCGCTTCTACACCACGCCTTCGGTGCAGCAAGCCCGTCAGTCGGTGTTCTGGTCCTTGTTCTTCATCTTCCTGCTCTACTTCACGGCTCCGGCTCTCGCCGTGCTGGCAAAGTACGAGATCTATCACAACCTGGTGGGGTCGTCCTTCGCGCAACTACCGGCGTGGGTGAGCAACTGGGCGGCGGTGGACAAGACCCTGATGGCGATTGCCGACATCAACAAGGACGGCATTGTGCAACTGGCTGAAATCACCATTGGTGGTGACCTGATCGTGTTGGCAACACCGGAAATTGCCGGTCTGCCCTACGTGATCTCGGGTCTGGTGGCGGCTGGCGGTCTGGCCGCTGCGCTTTCCACCGCTGACGGTCTGCTGCTGACCATCGCCAATGCGCTGTCCCACGACGTGTACTACAAGGTGATTGACCCGAATGCCCCGACCACCCGTCGTCTGGTGGTGTCCAAGGCTCTGCTGCTGGTGGTGGCCCTGTTGGCCGCCTATGTAACCAGCCTGAAGCCGGGTGACATCCTGTTCCTGGTGGGTGCGGCATTCTCCCTGGCGGCAGCGGCGTTCTTCCCGACTCTGGTGTGCGGCATCTTCTGGCGTCGTGCCAACAAGCTGGGAGCCATCCTGGGCATGTCCCTCGGTCTGGGTATCACGGCCTACTACATGTACATCACCTATCCGTTCTTCGGTGTCAATGCGCCGAAGTGGTGGGACATCAACCCGATTTCCGCCGGCATCTTCGGCATTCCCCTCGGGTTTATCGGTGTCATCGTCGGCAGCCTGATTTCCCCCGCCCCGAGCAAGGAAGTCCAGGAGTTGGTGGATCACGTGCGCTATCCGAACCTGGAAGGCGACATCAGCACCAGCGCTGCCTGATAACCGTTTTTGGAGGAGGAGACGGGGGAATACCCCGCAGTTTGGGGCCCGCACAGCGCGGGCTCTTTTTTTGGTGGCTCCGGTTTCTGACGGGAGCCACCAAAAAAGGAGAGAACTAGAAGGGCAGTTCGGGGATCAGGGGAGCCAGGTCGTCGCGGCCGCTGTCACGCATCAACTGGCGGGCGCGCTTGGGTTCAAAGCCAACCAGCTTCTCCAGGGTCTTGGCCATCTTGTCGCGTTCGCCCGCATGGTGCCAGGCCATCCCGAGCTGATAGTAGGCCTCGCCGTTCATGGGTTGTAGCCGGACGGCTTCGGTGAAGGCTTCAGCCGCTTCCCGGTGCTCGCCAAGGCCGGCATGGGCCAGGCCCATGCCATACCAGGCGCGGTCGAGGGTGGGCTGGAGGCGGACGGCTTCGCGGAAAGCGGTGATGGCTTCGGCCCGGGCGCCACGCAGTTCGCGCACGAAGCCAAGGTTGTAGTGGCTGGCGGCATCGTCGGGGGTGATGCGCAAGGTTTCCTGGAACCAGCGCTCCGCGTCGTTGTAATCCTTGCGGCCGATGGCGATGGAGGCTAGGTGGCGAGCTGACTGGGCATCGTCCGGCTGTAGGCGGAAGGCAAGGCTGTACTCGGCGTAGGCCTGATTCGGGCGGCCGATAAAGTGGAACAACCAGCCTCGGGCATAATGTTTCCAGTGCTCGAAATTCATGGCTTTTAAGAACGAAATATTGAGGAGTGGAAAGATAGCATGAGCAACCCTGATGTATTGCTGTTGAGCATCCTTCTGGCCTTTGCCGACGTGGCATTGTGGTCCCTGTTGGGGCAGGGACTGGTGGCGTTGCTGGCCGGTGCGCGGCGGCAAACCAATCCGGTCTACCAGTTGTTTTCCATCATTACCAAACCGGCGGTCAAGGCGGCGCGTTTCATTACGCCGAAGTTCATCCTCGACGCCCATGTGCCGGTCGTGGCCTTTTTTCTCCTGTTCTGGCTGCGTATCGCCCTCGCTTACGCCCGGCAGCAGACCTGCCTGGCACAGAATTTGGCCTGTTAGTTTTTAGCGCGAAATATCGAAATTTGACGCCGGGTCAGCTCTCTCGCGCAGCGAGCTAACCAATAGCCTCCCCCGCGAGGGGGAGGACGGGAGGGGGTGGACCTTTATGCCGCCTTTCGCGTGTTTCATCATCGGTGGGTGGCATTCCCAGACCATGAGCGTTTCGCCCGGCGTCCTGACCGGAAGCCGGCTGTAAGTTTGCTGACAGGAACCGGTAAGAGCCGTGTCAGTGTCCCCCCCTAAGATTGCCTCTGGGTCTCCTTGGGCAGCTCATGCTGACTTGGGACCGACCCCCAATTGGTTTCCGAGCCCCCCCGCCGGCCGCCATTCAAGAAAACCATTCCCAAGGGAGTGGACTGGGGGAGGAGACAGTCGTCAATCAACGGAGGAATTGGAGAGACATATGGCAGCAGACCTCTACGCAAAAATTCGGGCAAACCCGAAATACCAGGAGTTCGTGAGCATTCGCAACACGTACTCCTTCATCATGAGCATCCTGATGTTGGTGGCCTACTTTGGCTACATCCTTCTGATTGCTTTCAACAAGGAAATGCTGGGTCAGAAGTTGGGCGAAGGCATGGTCACATCCATTGGTATCCCCATGGGCGTCGGCGTTATTCTTTTCACCATCGTCCTTACCTGGATTTATGTTCGTCGCGCTAATAGCGACTTCGACGAGCGTACTGCTGACATCATCAAGGAGGCGAACAAGTAATGGCCAAAACCACTCATATTCTGGGCGGCCTGGCTGCCCTTCTGGCGGCGGGCGCTGCCCTGGCTGCCGGTGCTGACCTGGGCCAGGCCCAACAGCAGGCGACCAACTGGACCGCCATCGTCATGTTCGGCATCTTCGTCGGCGCCACCCTCTGGATCACCAAGTGGGCGGCCGCCAAGACCAAGTCGGCGGCTGACTTTTACACTGCTGGTGGCGGCATCACCGGCTTCCAGAACGGCCTCGCGATTGCCGGCGACTACATGTCCGCCGCGTCCTTCCTGGGTATTTCCGGCCTCGTGTTCGCCAACGGCTTCGATGGCCTGATCTTCTCCATCGGTTGGCTCGTCGGCTGGCCCGTCATCACCTTCCTGATGGCAGAGCGTCTGCGCAACCTCGGCAAGTTCACCTTCGCCGACGTGGCCTCCTACCGCTTCGCCCAGCTGCCCCTGCGTTCCTTCGCAGCCACGGGCTCCCTGGTGGTGGTGGCGTTCTACCTGATCGCCCAGATGGTCGGCGCCGGCCAGCTCATCAAGCTGCTGTTCGGTCTCGAATACATCTACGCGGTGGTCATCGTCGGCGTCATCATGATGATGTACGTGCTGTTCGGCGGCATGACCGCGACGACCTGGGTGCAGATCATCAAGGCCGTGATGCTCCTCGTTGGCGCCAGCTTCATGGCGGTCTACGTGCTGCTCCAGTTCGGCTTCAGCCCCGAGGCGCTGTTCACCAAGGCGGTCGAAGTGCACTCCAAGCACGATGCCATCATGGCTCCGGGCGGTCTCATCAAGGACCCCATCTCCGCCGTCTCGGTGGGTATGGCCCTGATGTTCGGTACCGCTGGCCTGCCCCACATCCTGATGCGCTTCTTCACCGTGCCGAATCAGAAGGAAGCCCGCAAGTCCGTGGCTTGGGCCACGACCTGGATCGGCTACTTCTACATCCTGACCTTCATCATCGGTTTCGGCGCCATCGTGTTCCTGGTGCAAGACCCGGCCAGCTACTACGTCGGCGGCGACATCGCCAAGGGCCTGAAGGGCGGCGGCAACATGGCTGCTGTGCATCTGTCCAAGGCTGTCGGTGGTGACCTGTTCATGGGCTTCATCTCCGCCGTGGCCTTTGCCACCATTCTGGCGGTGGTTGCCGGTCTGACGCTCTCCGGCGCCTCGGCCGTGTCCCACGACCTGTACGCCTCGGTGTTCAAGAAGGGCAACGCTTCCTCCGCTGACGAACTGCGCGTCTCCCGTATCACCACCTTCGTTCTGGGTGTGGTTGCGGTGCTGCTCGGTATCGCCTTCGAGAAGCAGAACGTCGCCTTCATGGTGATGCTGGCCTTCGCCATCGCCTGTTCCGCCAACTTCCCGGTTCTGTTCATGTCAGTGCTGTGGAAGAACTGCACCACCAAGGGTGCGGTTGCGGGCGGTATCGTCGGCCTGGTCTCCTCCGTGAGCCTGACCGTGATGTCCCCGGCGGTGTGGGAAGCGGTGATGGGCAACCCGAAGGGTAGCGCGCTGTTCCCCTACTCTTCCCCGGCAATCTTCTCCATGACCGGCGCCTTCTTCGTCATCTGGCTGGTGTCGATCCTCGACAACAGCGAGCAGGCCCAGAAGGAACGCGCTCTGTTCGCCGATCAGCAGACCCGCTCCGAAACCGGTGTCGGCGCCGCTGGCGCTTCTGGTCACTAAGTAATTCAGTGGTTCCCGAAAGCCCCGGAAAGAAATTTCCGGGGCTTTTTTTCTTGCGGTAAGCAGCAGTTTTTGGCTATAATTGCCGGCTTCGCGGCCAAGTAGCTCAGTTGGTAGAGCAGCGGATTGAAAATCCGCGTGTCGGTGGTTCGATTCCGCCCTTGGCCACCAAATTTATGTACTTCAAATAGCAGCAGATTTTGAAGTGCAGTGAAATTAGGGGCCCCTCACCGGGCCCCTTTTTTCATCCCGTTCTGACAAATTTCTGTCAATTTCAAACGGGAACGCCTGCGGCCAGGTGCGTTCGAGCGCGCTCGACATCGGTCTTCGGCGAAATAATTCCGGATCTTCTGTTTTTGTCGCTATACGCAACTCCACGTTCTTGGAGTTGCCGTAATGCTTCACCTGTATCCCCCCAACATTGACGCCATGGCGCCGGCCGACAGGGCCGTAGTATTGACCAAATTGGGATTGCCGAACTTGACGATGGTAACTACCAAATCCGACGAAGTCTTAATCCATAATCCGCGATCCCACGCTTGCCTCGTAGGGGCGCGGCGTGTGTTCCGTGGATAACGTCTAGCAGACGTGGCCCCTGTCTAGCTGAATGGCTTTTCCAGGGCGTCAAGGACCGGTTGGCAGACGTAGTACCGCCCCCACTGACGCCCCGTGATTTCGCGCAGAATCTTCTGTTCTTCCAGGACGGCAATCGCCGTCTTTGCGGTTGGGTGTGTCTTGCCCAGCACCTTGGATGCTCGCCCGATGGTCATGTAAGGGTTGGTGAAGAGGTCATCAATCAGGCCCAGGGCGTTGGGTTTGTCCCATAGCTTGGCCCGGTAGGTTTCTCTCAGGCGGTGCAGTTCCTTGGCCTGTTCGCCGGCCTCGGTGGCGATCTCTGTCACGCCCTGGAGGAAGAAGCGAATCCAGGGTATCCAGTCGCCGTGGGTCCTCACCCGTTGCAGGAGGTCGTAATAGTCGTTCTTGTGGGCGTCGATGAAGGCAGAGAGGTAAAGCAGCGGCGCGGATAGGCGCTTCCGTTCCAGCAGGAAGAAGGTAACCAGCAGCCGGCCGACACGCCCGTTACCATCCAGGAAGGGGTGGATGGTCTCGAACTGGACGTGCATCATTGCGCACTGGATCAGGTCTGGCATGACATCCCGGACGTGGAGGAACTTCTCCCACTCACCCAGGCTTTCGGTCATTTCATGGACCGGCGGCGGCACAAAGGCGGCAGTCATGGGGGTGCTGCCTGCTGGCCCGATCCAGTTTTGTGAGCGCCGGAACTCGCCTGGCGTGGCCTTGTCGCCGCGAACACCTGACATCAGCTTGGCGTGGATTTCCCGGATCAGCCGAAGCGATAGCGGGAGGCTGGAAAGCAGGGAAACGCCGTGTTCCAGGGCGTGGATATAGTTTCGGACTTCCTGAATGTCTTCGTTCTCCGGGCGCCGGGAGTTCCCATCTTCGATTTCGTCTATGAGCAGATCGGACAGGCTGGCCTTGGTGCCCTCGATCCGGGATGACAGCACGGCCTCGCGGCGGATGTACGGGGAAATGAGCAGGTGCGGGTTCGGCAGTTGCCCGCCCAGGCCGGATAGCTCGGAGAGGGCCGCGTCTGCCTTGGACAGGGCGAGCGCCAAACTCATGTCGAAGGAAATGGCCGGGGGCAGGGGGTTGGGTACGAATGCCAGGTAGTCCTGCGGGGTGCGGATCAGGCGACCGCTTGTGTCAGCAGAAAAATCGTTCTCTTTCATTTCGTTACGCCCCCTGACCCGAAGAAACTTTCAAAGAATTATAAGCTTTGAAAAAAAACGGTCAATAATTTTCAAACCATCGAATAGTTTGAAACCTTTTTGCTGTCTGGTCATTTTGGCCGGATATTGTGGAATCGCTAACAAAGGGCGAATGCTCAGGGGCTTTTCGTTCTACAATTCGCGCCCGCCCCCTGTGCCTGCTGGTCTGCCGGGGGTGTTGGAAATTGCAGTTGTAGAAAGTTTCTCAGGTAAGGTCTTGATTCGGTTCATTTCCGGCATTGCTTGAAAATCCGCGTGTCGGTGGTTCGATTCCGCCCTTGGCCACCAGATTTTCAGGCCCGCACGGTTTCCGTTGCGGGCCTTCTCGTTTCTGGCTATTTGTTTTTGTCGGTTTGTTCCATAATCGGGACTCCTCTCTTACCTCGACAGGTCTCGTAAGCGCGGATATCGGATGCAACTCTTCGCCCTTGGAATCAATCACCATACCGCTCCTCTCGCCGTGCGCGAGCAGGTGGCCTTTGATCCCCTGCGCCTGTCGCTGGCGTTGAACGAGTTGCTGCGCGCCAAGCCGGTGCGCGAGGCGGCGATTCTTTCCACCTGCAACCGTACCGAACTGTATTGCGCCGCCGAGAGTTCCGACGCGCCGGCGGAATGGCTGGCTGAATATCATTCCCTGCCCACGAGTCAGGTCAAGCCTTACCTCTACACTCACCCCCAGCGCGACGCCGTGCGTCACATGTTCCGTGTTGCCTCGGGTCTCGACTCCATGGTGCTGGGCGAACCGCAGATTCTCGGCCAGATGAAGCAGGCCTGCCGCGCCGCTGAAGAAGCCGGCACCATGGGCACTCTGCTCGGCAAGCTGTTTCAACGTACCTTCGCGGTGGCGAAAGAGGTGCGCTCCACTACCGCCATCGGCGCCAATATCGTTTCCATGGCCGCTGCTGCCGTGCATCTGTCGGAGCGCATCTTCGAGCGGGTATCCGAGCAGAAGGTGTTGTTCATCGGCGCCGGCGAGATGATCGAACTTTGCGCCGCCCACTTCGCCGGTGCCAAGCCGGCCAGGCTGACAGTGGCGAACCGCACCCCGGAGCGGGCGGCCATTCTCGCCGAGCGTTTCGGTGGCGACACCCTGCGTCTCGACGAGGTGGCGGATCGCCTCGCCGAGTACGACATCGTCGTTTCCTGCACCGCCAGCCCCCTGCCCATCGTCGGTCTCGGCATGGTGGAGCGGGCCTTGAAGGTGCGCCGCCATCGCCCCATGGTGATGGTGGACCTGGCGCTGCCGCGCGATATCGAAGAAGAGGTCGGCAAGCTTGACGACATCTTTCTCTACACCCTCGACGATCTCGGCGAGATCATCGAAAGTGGTCTTGAATCCCGTCAGGCTGCCGTGGTGGAGGCCGAAGCCATCATCGACAACCGGGTTGCAAATTTCCTGCAGTGGATGGATGCCCGCGAGGCGGTGCCAACCATCCGTGCCCTGCGCGATTCCGCCGAGCGCATGCGCCGCCACGAGTTGGAGCATGCCCTCAAACGCCTGGCCTCCGGTGAGGATGCGGGAGCGATTCTCGATGCCCTCTCGCACCGCCTCACCAACAAGCTGCTGCACGGGCCGACCCAGGCCCTCAACCAGACCGAAGGCGAAGAGCGCGCCGAGCTGCAACATCTGGTTTCCCGTCTCTACCATCTGCATCGCGACAATTAGGGCCTCACGCCTGCTTCGCGCGACGGCTTGCCGCTGCGCGTTGTCGCCCCTATTTCAGCTCCCGCCATGAAACCCAGCATACGACTCAAACTCGAACAGCTTTCCAACCGCCTGGTGGAGGTGGATCGCCTGCTTTCGTCCGAAGAGGCGGCCCGCGATATGGATCAGTTCCGCCGCCTGTCGCGGGAACGTTCCGACCTGGAGCCGGTGGTAGCGCTGTTCGCCAGCTTTACTCAGGCCGAAGCCGATCTCGCCGACGCCGAGGCGATGCTCTCCGACCCGGACATGAAGGCCCTGGCCCAGGAGGAGATCGCCGCCGCCAAGGAGCGCCTGCCGGCCCTGGAACTGGATCTGCAAAAGCAACTGTTGCCGAAAGATCCCAACGACGAGCGCAACATCTTCCTCGAAATCCGCGCCGGCACCGGCGGCGATGAGTCGGCCCTGTTTGCCGGCGATCTGTTCCGCATGTATTCCCGCTACGCCGAGCGTCAGCGCTGGAAGGTGGAAGTGGTGTCGGCCAGCGAGTCCGACCTGGGCGGCTTCCGCGAAGTCATTTGTCGCGTTGACGGTCAGGGCGCTTATTCCAAGCTCAAGTTCGAGTCCGGCGGCCACCGGGTGCAGCGGGTGCCCGCCACCGAGACCCAGGGCCGCATCCACACCTCCGCCTGTACCGTGGCCGTGATGCCCGAAGCCGACGAAGTGGGCGACGTGGAACTCAACCCCGCTGACCTGCGCATCGACACCTACCGCGCCTCCGGCGCCGGCGGCCAGCACATCAACAAGACCGACTCGGCGGTGCGCGTCACCCACCTGCCCACCGGCATCGTCGCCGAATGCCAGGACGGCCGCTCCCAGCATGCCAACAAGGCCTCGGCCCTGAAGGTGCTGGCGGCTCGCATCAAGGACATCCAGGTGCGCGAGCAGCAGGCCAAGGAAGCCGCTACGCGCAAGAGCCTGGTGGGCAGCGGCGACCGCTCCGAACGCATCCGCACCTACAACTTCCCCCAGGGGCGCATCACCGACCACCGCATCAACCTGACCCTCTACAAGATCGACGCCATCATGGACGGCGACCTGGACGAACTGGTGGCCGCCCTCACCAACGAGCACCAGGCCGAACTCCTGGCCGCGTTGGGCGAATAAGCCTTCCGTGAATTCCATCGCCGCTGCCCTCGCTGCCGCGCGGCAACGTATCCCCGCCGCCGAGGCGCGGCTGCTGCTTTGTCACCTGCTGGGGCGCAACACCGCCTGGCTCGAAGCCCATCGCGACGAGGCTCTGGAAGAACCCGTCGCGTCGCGCTTCAGCGCCTGGGTGCAGCGGCGTCAGGAGGGCGAGCCGGTGGCCTATCTGCTCGGCCTGCGCGAGTTCTATGGGCGCGATTTCGCGGTGTCTCCTGCCGTGCTGATACCTCGCCCGGAGACCGAACTGCTGGTGGAACTGGCGCTGCAAAAAGTGGCGAATCTGCCCCAGCCGCGCATCCTCGATCTCGGCACCGGCAGCGGTTGCCTCGCCATCACCCTGGCCCTCGAATGTCCGACGGCCCAGGTCACGGCGGTGGATACCTCCTCTGCTGCCCTCGCCGTTGCCACGGAAAACGCCCGCCGTCTCGGCGCGGACGCGCGCTTCGTGGAGAGCGACTGGTTCGCCGCCCTGGCTGGCGAAAGCTTCGATCTCATCGTCGCCAACCCACCCTACATCGCCCCCGGCGACCTGCACCTGAGCCAGGGCGACCTGCGCTTCGAGCCCGCCAGCGCCCTGGCCGCGTCGGACAACGGCCTCGCCGATCTGCGCCGCATCGCTGGCGATGCCACGCACCATCTGGCCCCCGGCGCCTGGCTGCTGTGCGAACACGGCTACGACCAGGCCGAGGCGATGGTGCAAATCCTTCATGACGCCGGCTTCGGTACGGTCGAGCAACACCGCGACCTGGCCGGCATCATCCGCGTCTCCGGCGGCGCTTGATGGCCGGGGTTTGCCATCGGCATGGGTAGAATCGCTGGCAGTCTTGTTCAGGACGATTTCCCATGAGCTACGCTGTTCACTTCTGGTCCCAGCCGATACCCAAGACCCTCGATCAGGCCACCGAGATATTCGACAGCCTGCAGAGCGCCCCCAAGCGGCAGAATCCGCTGTTCCAACTGCTGGCCAAGCGTCTCACCGCCCGCTTTCCCTGCATCACCGAAATAGATGAGGATGATCCCAACCTGGCGTGGAGCGACGGTCCGCTGGACGGCATCACGCAGGATGCGACTTATGGCATTGGCATCCTGAGCCAGCGGGTGGACGAGGTGCAGCCCTTCGTGGTCGAGACCGCTACGTCCCTCGGGCTGGTGGTGATGGACGACCAGCAGGGCGAGGTCTATCTGCCCGGCGGCACGGTGCTCAATCGCGATGGGGCAGCGCCCGGACGGCATCTCGGCATGGAGCTTGGCGGAAACCTGAGCGCGGCCCTGGTGGAGCGAACCCTGGCGGATGCGATGTATCCCCTACTAGTGGCGGCGGGCTTCGAGGAGATCAAGGCCCTCGGCGGCTGGTGGCGCACTGTCGAACGGGGCGCCCAGTCGCTGCGGTATATCGCCATGGAAAGCTCGCCGGAGATGGTCGCCTTCGATATCGAAGTCACCGTCACCAACAAGCACATCACGCCGGTCATCGACGCCATGTTGAAGGCGGCCGGGCAGAGCGCGGAAAAGCACGTCGCCACGGCCATCAGTTCCCTGGCCCTGTTCAGCCGCTTCTTCCACATGCCCTCGGGCCTGGCGAAGGTGCGTCATCCGCTGCGCTTCGAGATCAAGTCGGTGGAGGAGTTGCGCATCCTGGCCATCGAACTGCGGCGCATGGTCGTCGATTACGTGCTGCCGATTCTCGACGCCTGCTGTGACGTGAGGAGGCTGGCGACTTTTATCAATTCCCAGGATACGCAGTACAACCGGATCATCGGCTCCCTGGTTCAGACCAAGGATGGCTTCATTTCCTCGCACCTGCTCGCGCGAAACCTGTTTGGCACCGAGCGCTGCGGCGGCCCTTTAACGGCGGTGATTCTGGCCGCCCTGACCGAGGATCCAGAACTTCAGGATGTCATCGACCGCGCGTATCTGCTGGCCGGTGTTCTGCCGGAGTCGAGGTCTGCGGCGGAAAAGGCCAAGCTCGACTTCTGCATGAAGTCCCTGCGCGACCAGAACATGATCTCTTGAGCGGCGGGTCTTGCATCTAGGCGGGGTCTGGCCCTTGACCATTTAGCGCACTCTCCTTAAAATTGTCGAGTGATTTACTCAACAACTAAGGATTGCCCCATGGAAGAGCTCAAGCAGGAAATTCATCGCCTCGTTACCGAAAATCCGGTGGTGCTGTTCATCAAGGGCACCCCCCAGTTCCCCATGTGCGGTTTCTCCGGCCGTGCCGTGCAGGTTCTCAAGGCCAGCGGGGTGAAGAATTTTCTCTACGTCAATGTTCTGGAGCAGACCCCGGAGTTCCAGGCCGCCGTGTGCGACTACGCCAGTTGGCCCACCTGGCCCCAGCTCTACATCCGTGGTGAATTCATCGGCGGCTGCGACATCATGACCGAGATGGCCCAGGCTGGCGAACTCCAGCAGGTCCTCGGCGACCTGGCTGTGCCCGTCTGAGATATGTAGCAAGCAACCCGTCTGCAAGCCGCGTCGAAAGGCGATCCCAGGCAGGCATTGCCTGGGAAGGCCGAAGGACGGGGGCTACGGGAATGGCGTGGCTGAAACGCCGATTTGGCGCGGCTGCCAGAGGCGATGGTTACGGCCCTTCTGGCGAGTGGCTAGCGTCGCCGATTTCTAAGCTTATCCCCGCAGCTCCCCAAGCAGCTTCTCGATCATCCGCTTCGTCTGGCCAAGATAGCTGGGGCCGAAGAGGTTGAAGTGGTTGAGGATGTGGTACAGGTTGTAGAGGGGTTTGCGGGTTTCAAAGCCGGCATCGAGGGGCCAGGCTTCACGGTAGGCGGCAAAAAAGCTCTCGGGAAAGCCGCCGAAAAGTTCGGCCATGGCGAGGTCGGTTTCCCGGTCACCGTAATACACGGCGGGATCGAAAATCACCGGGGTGCCGTCGGCCAGGGCATCGGCGTTGCCGGACCAGAGATCGCCGTGGAGCAGGCTTGGGGCGGGCGTGTAGTCGACGAAGAAGGCACTGAGCCTCTCGGCAAGATCGCGGCCCCTGTCTACCAGCGCACGTTCCATGCTGTTCTCCAGCGCCCAGTCCAGTTGCGGCATCAGGCGGCAGTCGGCGAAGAAGCGCGCCCAGTTGCGGTGGGGCGTGTTGATCTGGGGCGTGGCACCGATGAAGTTATCCCCTGCCGCGCCAAACTCATTGCCCAGGGTTCGATGTAGCGCGGCCAGGGCGCGCCCGAGGGCGGCGCCGCTGCTGCGGTTGAGACCGCAGAGGTCGAAATACTCCAGAATCAGCCGCGCTTGGCCGCCTTCCAGGCCGCAGGCCAACACCTCCGGCACCCGCACCGCGCCGCTGGCGCGCAGAGTAGCGAGGCCGGCGACTTCGGCTTCGAAGCGGGGCAGGGCGGTGGCTTCGGCGGTCTTGATGAACTGCCGGGGGGCGTCGCTCATGTCGAGGCGAGGCGGGTGTTGGCTTGGGCCAGGCGGCTGGAGAGCACTTCGAGGAAGGACTGATAGAAGTGCATGCGGCAGACTTCCGAGGCGTGGCGCAATGCCTGGCCGGAAATGCTGACCACCTTGGCGCCGGTCTGGGCGATAACGTCGGCGCCGCGCGTGTGGTGGGTGCGGCCGATCACTGCCATTTCGCCGAACACTTCGCCGGCATTGAGCAGGCTGAGAATGCGCCCACGCTTGGAAACCTTGAGTTCGCCCTCGATCAGGAAGCAGAAGAAGTCGCCGGCTTCGCCGTCCTTCATCACCACGGTTTCGGGGGTGACCTCCTCCCACTTGGAGAAGCGCACCACTTCCCAGATTTCCACGTCGGAAAAGTCGGCGAAGAAGGCGAGGGTGCGCAGAGTCTCGAACTTCTCGCTATCCGGGAAGTCCTGGCGCCGCGCCGAAAGCTGCTTGTTGCGGAAGGATTGCGCCAGGTCGTGGGAGAACTCCTCCCAGGTGGCGTAGCGCAGGTGCACCTCCTTGTGCATCGCCCGCGCCACCACGGCGTCCATGCTGGGCGGAATCTCGGTGCGGAAGGTGGAGGGCGGCGGCGGCTCGGTGTTGGTGATCTGGTACACCATGCCGTAGTTGTTGGCGGCCTGGAAGGGCAGGCGGCCGGTGAGCAACTGATACATCACCACGCCGAGAGAATAGATGTCGGTCTGGTGGTTCAGCGGCATCTCGCGCACTTGCTGCGGCGACATGTAGGCCGGCGAGCCGACGCCGGAAACCTGGGTGCGGGTCTGGTCGCCGCCGGTCAGCAGGGCGGCGCCGAAGTCGGAAATCTTGATGTCGCCGCCGACGCTGCCGGCCTTGGCGAGCAGGATGTTGGCAGGCTTGATGTCGCGGTGGGTGATGCCGATGCGAAAGGCGTAGTCGAGGGCGCGGGTGCACTTGAAGATGATTTCCACCAGCCGGTCCAGAGGTAGCAAATGCTCGCTGTCGCAGAACTGCTCCAGGGTACCGCCGGGCACATACTCCATGACGATATAGGATAAGTCGTTGTCGTCCATCACCGCGTCGAAGATCTGCACAATGTGCGGGTGCATCAGCTTGCCGGCGAGGGAGGCTTCATTCACCAGCAGGTGGCGGTAGAGCTTGCCCTTTTCACGGTCCTTGAGTATCTCGGGGAAGATCGCCTTCACCGCCACCTCGCGGTTGGCGAACGGATCGAAAGCCAGATAGACGGTGGAGGTGGCACCCTCGCCGAGCTTCTTGCGGATCTCGTATTTGCCGATCTTTTCGATGCTCATGGTGGTGGCAATCTCAGAGCGCGGCCGAGGTCAGGCGCGTATTGGCGAGATTCAGGCGCTCCACCAGAATGCGCAGGAAGGCGCGGTCAAAGCCGCCCCGGGTGGCCTGGGAGGCGTGGGTGATGGTTTCGGTATTGACGGTAATCAGGGTGCCGTCACCCAGCGAGGTGACGTCGGCACCGCGAGTGCCGTTCTGGGGCGTCAGGTAGGCCATTTCGCCGATGCACTCGCCGGCGGAAAGAATGTTGAGCAGCTTGCCCTGCTTGGTGATTTTGACGTCGCCCTTGGCTAGTACCGAGAAGCTGTCGCCAGGGTCGCCCTCCTTCATCAGAAGGTCGCCCTGGTGCACCCGGCGCCATTCGGAGAGATGCAGTACCTCCCACAGTTCCACATCGGAAAAGTCGCGGAAGAAGGAAAGCCCGCGCAGCAGATTGAACTTCTCGCTGTCGCTGATGCGGTTCTCGCGTATCTGCGCCAGATGTTCGTTACGGAACACTTCGGCAAGATCGAAGGAGAAGGCGTCCCAGGTCGGGTAGCGCTTGTCCAGGTCCTTGTGCATGGCGCGGGCGACGATGGCGTCGATGCTGGCGGGTATGTCCTTGCGCAGGGAGGAGGGCGGCGACGGCTCCGTGTTACAGATCTGGTAGATGATGCTGTAATTGTTGCTGCCCTGGAACGGCAGGGTGCCGGTGAGCAACTGGTAGAGCACCACGCCGAGGGAGAAGATGTCGCTCTGGTGGTTGAGGGGATGCTCGCGTACCTGCTGCGGCGACATGTAGGCCGGCGACCCGATGCCAGCCACCTGGGTCTGGTCCGAGGACACCGTGAGGGCGGCGCCGAAGTCGGAAATCTTGACGTCGGTCTCGCCCTGGTTGCCGCGCAGGATGTTGGCCGGCTTCAGGTCACGGTGAATGACGCCGAGGCGCTGAGCGAAATCCAGGGCGCGGGTGCACTTGAATATCATCTCCACCACATCCACCAGAGGCAGCAGGCTGTCCGGCGTGGTGTAAGGCTCCAGGGTGCCGCCCGGCACGTACTCCATGACGATGTAGCTGGGATCGGCATCGGCCACCGCGTCAAAAATCTGCACGATGTGGGGATGGGTCAGCTTGCCGGCCAGGGAGGCTTCGGTGATGAATAGTTTCTTCGCCACCTTGGAGCCTTCGCCGCTGGAGAAGGCGCTGGCCGAGACCGCCTTGATCGCCACGTCGCGATCGGAGAACGGGTCATGAGCCAGATACACCGTGGCGGTGGCGCCCTTGCCGAGTTCCTTGACGACCTGATACTTGCCGATGTTTTGCATGGATTAGGCGATACGGCTCCGGGCGCGGGCGATGGCGGCCTTGACCTGGGCCGGTGCAGTGCCGCCGATGTGATTGCGAGCGGCCAGCGACCCGGCCACTGTCAACACCCCAAACACGTCATCGGCGATCAGGGGTGAGAAGGCCTGCAACTCGGCCAGACTCAGATCCGGCAGGTCGCAGCCCTTGGTCTCGGCGGCGCGGACGGCGCGGGCCACGGCCTCGTGGGCGTCGCGGAAGGGCAGGCCCTTCTTCACCAGATAGTCGGCCAGGTCGGTGGCGGTGGCGAAGCCCTGCTTGAGGGCGGCGGCCATGGCCTCGGGGCGTACGCGAATATTGGGCACCGTCTCGCCGGCGGCATTCACGCTCTCGCCCATCATGTCGGCGAAGATGCGCAGGGTGTCGATCACCGTGTCCGCCGTGTCGAAGATCGGTTCCTTGTCTTCCTGATTGTCCTTGTTGTAGGCCAGAGGCTGGCCCTTCATCAGGGTCAGCAGGCCCATCAGGTGGCCGAACACGCGGCCGCTCTTGCCGCGAGCCAGTTCCGGCACGTCCGGATTCTTCTTCTGCGGCATGATCGACGAGCCGGTGCAGAAGCGATCAGCGATGTCGATGAAGCCGACGCGGGGGCTCATCCACAGAATCAGCTCTTCTGAGAGGCGCGACACATGCACCATGATGATGGAGGCCACGGAGGTGAACTCGATGGCGAAGTCCCGATCCGACACCGCATCCAGGGAGTTTTCGCAAACGCCGTCGAAGCCCAGTTCCTTGGCGACGAATTCCCGGTCGATGGGGTAGGTGGTGCCGGCCAGGGCCGCCGCGCCCAGGGGCAGGCGGTTCATGCGGCGGCGGCAATCTTGCACTCGGCTGCGGTCGCGCTGGGCCATTTCCACATAGGCCAGCAGATGGTGGCCGAAAGTCACCGGCTGCGCCACCTGCAAATGGGTGAAGCCGGGCAGGGGGGTCTCGGCGTGGCGTTCGGCCAGCTTGAGCAGGGAGCCGATGTAAGCCGCCAGCAGACCGTCAATGGTGTCGAGGGTGTCGCGCAGCCAGAGGCGGATGTCGGTCGCCACCTGGTCGTTGCGCGAGCGGCCCGTGTGCAGACGCTTCCCCGCGTCGCCGACGAGGGCGGTGAGGCGCTTCTCGATGTTGAGATGCACGTCCTCGTCGTCCAGGTTCCAGTTGAACTCGCCGCGCTCGATCTCGCCTCGAATTTGCTCCATGCCGTTTTCGATCGCCGCCAGATCGGCATCGGCGATGATCTTTTGCCGCGCCAGCATCTTGGCGTGGGCGAGGGAACCGCGAATATCCTGCATCGCCATGCGTTGGTCAAAAAACACCGATGCGGTGTAACGCTTCACCAGATCGGAAACGGGTTCGGAAAAACGGCCCGACCAGACTTTCTCCTGGGGGTTTTCTCCAGCCGGGGCTTGCTGTTCTGTCATAATGAAATCGCTATCCTCATCGAATTTCCGGGCCGCCATGGCCGAAACGAAAAGTATACGGGAAAACACCCTGCCCTCGCGTTTGCCTGACTTTCGCAACATCGGCGTGATGTTGCGGATTTTGCTCGGGGTTAACGCCCTGATGGCCCTTGCCGCCCTGCTGCGCAACCGCGAGTTCTCGCGTCTGGTGTGGGAAGTGGCCGAAATGGCCGCCTACGTTGAACCCGTTGTTTTGGGCAGTCTGGTCGCCCTGGGTGCCCTGGCGCAGCCTCTGGCGCGTCTGCCCTACCGGGTTGGGGCGGGGCTGGTGCTGGCGATAGTCATGATGCTTGCCGGCCTGGTGTTCCAGGTCTTCGATGTGGTTCTCAATCCCTGGCGCGACGATGGTGGCATCTGGCGCTCTCTGCTCTGGGCCGCGCTGACCACCCTGCTGCTGCTCGGTTACTTCGCCGCCCGTGATCGCCTGCATGCTCCCTCTCTGGTGGAGGCGCGCCTGATGGCCCTGACGGCGCGGATTCGCCCCCACTTCCTGTTCAACAGCCTGAATGCGGTGCTGGGAGTGATCCGCTCCGACCCGCGCCGGGCCGAAACCGCCCTCGAAGAACTGGCCGACCTGTTCCGCGCCCTGATGCGCGACAACCGCACCCTGGTGCCGCTTTCCGAGGAGATTGCCCTGGCGCGCCAGTATCTGGGCCTGGAACGCCTGCGCCT
>Ga0316603_10000170_pt1 | contig 38337 bp, 39 predicted proteins | sample OWC_soil_day10_n_FD_207649 | JGI IMG/M metagenome (GOLD analysis project Ga0316603, IMG submission 207649) | Wetland soil microbial communities from Old Woman Creek delta, Ohio, United States - OWC_soil_day10_noCT | ecosystem: Environmental > Terrestrial > Soil > Wetlands | place: USA: Ohio... | reverse complement strand
CAGCCACCGTTCGCCAAGAAAAAGCTCAGCAAACGACAGAAGCGAAAATTCGCCAATATGGAGGAATCCATCATGCTGAGCATCCTGGGCATTCAGCCGTTATGATGTTCGAGTGAAAACGCCCTGGGGGTGAGGGCGTTGGAAGTGTTTTAAGTTTTAAGCACGCTACCGCCATGCCGTATCACGTTCAGCCTGCGCGGTCGCGGGGTGTAGTCAAGTAAAGTTTTGTAAGAACTTGAACATTGTACCCGGTGCTCTACCGTTCGGGCTACATTGTCATAAAAGAATATTTCGCAGATGTAGAAGCGTCGCCGGCGTGAAGCGCGCCGTGGTTGACAGCGCTCTCCGGCCGCGGCTGATCGTGTTCTTCAGTTCTAGGAGTCCGGGCGGCAGAAGGCGGGAAACCCCTCGATGCTGAATGGGTGAGGATGCGCATAATGGAAGGATGAGCACCAGCTACGTTCCTGATCAGCCCGACCAGGTACCTGGCGGTGGTCGTGGATGCGATGACGGTGAGCGTGGGTGGGGTGATGGTGGCGCTTGGTTGGATGGCCGCCACCGATGCTGAAGGTGGAATCGGGAGGTCCTGTGGCGACCACCAGGTTCAGCAGGTCAGAGCCATAGTGCTGTCCGGCGTCCTTGCAAGAGACAAACTTCAGCTCAAAGCCCGATTCACCACCTCAAACACATCCCGCGACAATCCCGCCGCCCCGCGCATCCTCCCCAGCGCCACCCGTGCATGCTCCTGCCGCCCCTTGTCGAACTTCCGCCACCGATCGAAGCACCGCGCCAACCTCGCCGCCACCTGGGGATTGATCGCATCAAGCTCAAGTATCAGCTCGGCCAGGAAGCGATAGCCGCTGCCATCCGCCGCATGGAAGCGCACATGGTTGGCGCCGAAGGTGCGCAGCAGGGCGTAAACCTTGTTCGGATTGCGCAAGTCGAAGGCCGGATGCCTGGTGAGGGCTTTTACATCTTCCAGCGTACCGGTTCGCCGGCTCCCCGCCTGCACTGCCAGCCATTTATCCATGACCAGCACCTCGTTCTGCCAACGATCATGAAAAGCCGCCAGGGCCGACACTCTCTCCAGCCCCTCACTCTGCGCCAAATCGGCCAAGGCAGCGAACTGGTCAGTCATGTTGTCAGCGGTCTCGAATTGCTTCACGGCCAAAGCCCGCGTCTCCGGCGTATCAGGCAGCGCCAGATAGGCAAGACATAGATTGCGCAGCGCCCGCCGGCCCATATCCGCCGCGTCGGGACGGTAAGCTCCGGCAGTTGCCAATTCCGCGTAGAGTTTCCTGAAATGGGACTCCAGGCGGTTGGAAAGAAACAGCCGCAGCCCCTGGCGTGCGGCATGCAGAGCATCCGGATCCACAACCTCCATCTGCTCCGCCAGCGTCGCCTCGGTAGGCAGCACCAGCATCTCGGCAGCAAAAGCCGGATCAACCTCCGCCCGGCGCAGCACCCGGCCCGCCGCCGCGGCGAAACTCTCCGGCCAATGGGGCGTGCCGCCGGCGGCAATGACTTCGGCGGCCGCCAGGATCAGGCGCCCCGCCAGGCGCTGCCCGGCCTCCCAGCGGTTGAAGGGATCGCTGTCATGGGCCAGGAGATGGACCAGTTCGTCGTCCGAGTAATCCATGTCCAGCGCCACCGGGGCCGAGAAATCCCGTAGCAGGGAAGGCACCGGCTGGGCTGGCACGTCCTCGAAGACAAACTGCTGCTCCGACCCCACCAAGGAGAGGACGCGGCGGGTCTCCCCCTGCCCCGCCTGGCCTTCGAGGCGCAGGGGTAGGTCGCTGCCGTCCGCTCCCACCAACCCGACTGCAACCGGGATATGGTAGGCCAGCTTCTCCGGCTGCCCGGGGGACGGGGCGCAGGATTGGGACAAGGTCAGGACATAGCGCTTGGCGGCGGAATCGTACTCACCCCGGGCCTTCACCCGGGGTGTACCGGCCTGGCTGTACCAGCGCTTGAACCGGGTAAAGTCCATCCCGGAGGCATCGGCCATGGCCGCGACGAAATCCTCGCAAGTCACCGCCTGGCCGTCGTGGCGTTCGAAATAAAGGTCCATGCCCCGCCGGAAGGCCTCGGCGCCGATCAGGGTATGGATCATGCGCACCACCTCGGCCCCCTTCTGGTACACGGTGGCGGTGTAGAAATTGTTGATTTCCATGTAGGACTCGGGCCGCACCGGGTGGGCCATGGGGCCCGCGTCCTCGGGGAACTGGCCGGCCCGCAGGCCCCGCACCTCGCGAATCCGGCTCACCGCCCGGCTGTACATGTCGGCCCCGAACTCCTGGTCACGGAAGACGGTCAGCCCCTCCTTGAGGGAAAGCTGGAACCAGTCCCGGCAGGTCACCCGGTTGCCGGTCCAGTTGTGGAAATATTCGTGGGCCACCACCCGGTCGATGTTTTCGTAATCGGCGTCGGTGGCCACGTCGGGCCGGGCCAGCACGTACTTGGTATTGAAGACGTTGAGGCCCTTGTTCTCCATTGCCCCCATGTTGAAATCGCCGACGGCCACGATCATGTAATGGTCCAGGTCGCATTCCAGGCCGAACACTTCCTCGTCCCAGGCCATGGCCTTCTTCAGCCCCGCCATGGCGTGGCCGCACTGGTCCAGCTTGCCCGGCTCCACATAGATGGCGAGCTGGACGGTGCGCCCGGAACGGGTGCGGAAGCTGTCATGAAGAACATCCAGCCTGGCTGCCACCAGGGCGAAAAGATAACAGGGCTTGGGGAAAGGATCCTCCCAGCGGGCCCAGTGCCGCCCCTCCCCCTCGTCTCCGGTCCCCACCGGATTGCCGTTGGCCAGCAGAACCGGCAGAGTGGCCTTATCGGCGTGGAGGGTGACGGTGTAGCGGGACATCACGTCGGGGCGGTCCGGGAACCAGGTGATGCGCCGGAAGCCCTGGGCCTCGCACTGGGTCACGTAGCCATCGGCCGAGCGGTAGAGGCCAGAGAGCCGGGTGTTGGTGTCCGGGTGCAGGCGGGTGACGGTGCGCAGCTCGAAGCGGTCCGGCACCTCGGGAATGGTCAGGTAGTGGGTATCCAGGCTGTAGCGCCCGGCCTCAAGGGGCACTCCGTCCAGATCCACAGCCACGGTGATGAGTTCCTCCCCGTCCAGGATCAGGGGCGCGTCCCGCCAGGGGGACGCCGGATTGCGGCGCACCGCCAGCCGGGCCGTGACCAGGGCTTCGCTAGGATGGAAAGCGATATCCAGATCCACCCGGTCCACCAGGAAAGGGGGCGGGGTGTAGTCGGCGAGGCGGATGGTGTGGGGAGTTTCGCTTTTCATGGGGAATCCAGGGAATTTAAGAATGACGTAATACGTCAGATGTCTTGAATAGGGGAGTGTTCCGGTATTAATTTAGTGTCTTATCCATTATCGATTTTCTCACACCATGACTTCCAGCACCGCCAACAACCGTCTTGACCGCGTCGTCCTCGAAGCCCGCCGGGCCGCCGAGGAAAGGGAAAAGGGCTATCGCGAGCGGGCCCTCAAGATCTATCCCTGGATCTGCGGCCGCTGCGCCCGGGAATTCACCCACAAGAACCTGCGGGAACTCACGGTCCACCATCGGGACCATAACCACGACAACAACCCGTCCGACGGCAGCAACTGGGAGCTTCTTTGCCTCTACTGCCACGACAACGAGCACCAGAAGCAGATCGAGGCGGACACCGGCAACACCAGCACCAAGGGCTCGGGAAACGTCGCCACCCACAATCCCTTCGCCGACCTGAAGGCCCTGATGGCCGGCAAGGGCAAGGGCTGAACTCCCGAGGAGGACCCTTGGACGGCATCCGCGTAGGCACCGCTTCCTGGACCGACAAGTCCCTGATCGATTCCGGGGAGTTCTATCCTTCCGACGTCAATACGCCGGAGGGACGCCTGCAATACTACGCCGGGCACTTTCCCCTGGTGGAAGTGGACAGCTCCTACTACGCCATGCCGACGGTGCGCAATGCCATGCTCTGGGCGGCCCGCACCCCGAACGACTTCGTTTTCGACATCAAGGCCTTCCGCCTCTTCACCCAGCACCAGACCGATCCCCACGTCCTGCCCCCGGACATCCGCGAGGCCCTGGGCCCGGTCGGCAAGAAGAACGTCTATTACCGCGACCTCCCCGCTCCCCTGCTGGACGAGCTCTGGCTGCGCTTCGCCATGGCCATCGAACCCCTGCGCCGGGCCGGCAAGCTGGGGGCTGTGCTCTTTCAGTTCCCGCCCTGGTTCGTCCCCTCCCCGGCCAGCCTCGCCCACATCGGCGCCTGCGCAGAGAAGCTGCCGGGCTGCCGGATCGCTGTCGAATTCCGTAACAAGGCCTGGTTCGAGGGCAAGCGGTCGGCTTGGGTCCTGGACTTCGAGCGGGAGCACGGCCTTTCCCACGTGGTGGTGGACGAGCCCCAGGGATTTTCCAGCAGCGTCCCCACCCTCTGGGAGGTCACCAGCCCCGAACTGGCGGTGGTGCGGCTCCACGGGCGCAACCGGGATACCTGGGAAAAGAAGGGCCTGGGCTCCTCGACGGAGCGCTTCAATTACCTGTATAAGGAAGAGGAGCTCCAGGGCCTGACCGAAGGCGTCCGGCAACTGGCCGACACCGCCCGGTCGGTGCATGTGCTCTTCAACAACAACTTCGGCGCCTACGCCCAGAGGAACGCCATGGAATTCCGCCAGCTCCTCACGTAAAACCCATAAGAGTTGTACAATTTACGTTAACGTATTCATGAAGGAGCGCCCATGAGCGTGCGAACCAGCGACATCGTGCCGATCAGCGAAGCCCGTGCCCGCCTGACAGAATTGGCCGATGAAGTCGTCGGGGCGGGTGCGGAAAAGGTACTGACGAAGAATGGGTCGAGCTTCGTGGCCATCGTCGATGCGAAGAAGCTCGACTACTACCATGCCCTGGAAGAGGAACACGCCGGGCTGGTCTTGCTGGACGAGGCGGAAAAAGGCCTGCGGCAAATCCTTGCCGGGGAACGGGTGTCGAGCGACGACCTGATGCGGGCATTGTCGGATCGATGACGCTGCCGGCCAATGTCCGCGTCGAAGCCGCTCCGAATTTTCTGCACAACCTTGAGGCGGCACGCCAGTTTTTCACAGCCCAGGATGCCGATTCGGCAGTCGAACGTTTTCGCAAGCTGAGAGCCGACCTGCGGGAAATGATCGCCGTGCTGGCCTGGTCGCCGGCCAGCGGCCGCCCGGCACGCTTTCTCGCCGGACGCTCGGCTCAGGCACGGCTGAGATCGGATGCCGTGCAGCAGTTGGCAGCCCAGGCGGGCCTGCCCCAGCTTCGCGAGTATGTGATTGGCCGCCATCTGGTGCTGTACGCCCATTCCGACACCGAGGTGGTGCTGCTGGAGTTGAAACACCAGCGGCAGCTGATGTACAGCGCCGAGGACTAGCCGATGGCTTTCGACAACTTCCCGAACCCTGCGGCAACCGAACGCGGCACCCGCGTCGCCCTCATTTTCGGCTTGGTCACGGAACGCCTGGCCGTCTATTACGAGCATGGCCAGTGGCTCACCCAGGCCCAGGGGGCGAGCCTGGCCGCCGACTGGCTGGCCCGCTCGAAGCGCCGGCTGCCCCTGGACGAGCGGCGGCGCCTGTCGGCCCTCAGCGACCAGCTGGCCCGGCAGATCGCCGAATCGGTCTCCCGGGAGACGGGACTCTATATTGCTCACGAACTCCGGGAATCCCTCGACCCCAGGTACCACTCGGAAATCGGCCAATCCATCATGAAGGAGTGCGAGGGCCTGCTCGATGCCGAAACAGGCTAGCCCGTGCCCCGTCAAAGCTCTGTAGAATCGATCCGTCTTCGTCCCCCCCACGGAGCGTCGCCATGAGCCACAAGCACGAAGCCCTGCTGCGAACCATCTTCCAGGATCCGGTCAGCGGCAATGTCCACTGGCGGGAAATCGAATCCCTGCTCCACCACCTGGGCGCCACCGTCGAGCCCGGCCATGGAGCCCGCTTCCGCATCGTCCTCAACCGGGTGGAAGGCTTCATCCACCATCCCCACAACAGCAGCACCTGCACCAAGAACGACATCAAGCAGCTGCGGGAATTCCTGGCCCACGCCAGCGTCAGCTTGTCGGCCTACGAAGCGGAAAAGAAGTAGCCGGCAGCCGGGCCCCTCCCAGGTAACCGTCAGAACCAGGCGACAGCCGTGCTGTCCCTGGAAGTCTGGATGCCACGATATGGAGGGGAAATGCTTTTTCCGCCGGTGGAACGGGTTTCCGAGGCCGAACTCCAGGCAGGCCTCGGCAACCTGGTCAGGGATGGCGTCTATGCCCAGGCCGTGGGCGCCCTGACCACAGGCGTCCTCCTGGTGGGCTACGGGCTGGCCCTGGGCGCCTCCAACCTGGTCATCGGCCTCCTGGCCGCCGTTCCCTTCCTCGCCCAGCTGGCCCAGATCCCCACCATCCTCCTGGTGGAACGCCTGCGGGCGCGGCGGACCATCGCCGTGGCCGCCCTGGCCCTCGGCCGCTTCCTCCTGGTGCCCCTGGCCTTTCTCCCCTTCCTCGCCTCCCGGGAGCTGGCCCAGGTCCTGCTGGTCGGCGGCATCGCCGCCAGCTCCGCCCTGGGAGCCGTGGGGGCCTGCAGCTGGAATTCCTGGGTCCGGGATCTGGTGCCGGAAGGCATCCTGGGGGCCTTCTTCGCCCGGCGCCTGTTCTACGGCACCGGCTTCATCCTGGTCCTCGGGGTGGTGGCCGGCCTCTTCATCGACGGCTGGAATCGCCTGAGCCCCGGCCAGCCGGCCCAGGCCTACACGGCCCTCTTCCTGCTGGGGGCCGGCACCGGGGCGCTGAGCACCCTCTACCTGGCGCGGGTGCCGGAGATCCGCATGGCGCCCCCGGAGCGGGTGATCCGCCTCGGCCGGATGCTCGCCGAGCCTTTCCGGGACCCGAACTTCCGGCGCCTCATCTGGTTCCTCGGGGCCTGGCAGTTCGCCACCAACCTGGCCGCCCCATTCTTCACCGTCTACCTGGTTTCCCAACTGCACTACAAGATGGCCTTCGTCATGTTCCTGGTGGTCATCAGCCAGCTGGCGAACCTCCTGGTCCTGCGCAAGTGGGGCGAGCTCACCGACCGCTTCAGCAACAAGGCGGTGCTGCGGCTATGCGCCCCCCTGTTCCTCCTCTGCATCTTCGCCTGGACCCTGGTGGCGGTGCCCGAAAAACACGCCTACACGGGCCTGCTCCTCATCCTCCTGCACATTGCCATGGGCCTCACCGTCGCCGGCGTCACCCTGGCCGCCGGCAATATCGGCCTCAAGCTGGCGCCCCGGGGGCGGGCCACCGCCTACCTGGCCGCCGGCAGCATCGTCAGCTCCCTGGCCGCCGGCATCGCTCCCGTCATCGGCGGCCTCTTCGCCGACGACTTCACCGCCCGGGAACTGTCCCTGATCCTGCGCTGGATCAGCGGCGCCGAGGCGACCGAATTCGTCACCCTGCGCCTGCGCCACTGGGATTTCTTCTTCCTCCTGGCCAGCGTCCTCGGCCTCTACGCCCTGCACCGCCTCACCCTGGTGCAGGAAAAGGGCCCGGGGGAGGACCGGGCCATGCTGCAGGAAATCATCGACGACACCCGCCGGGCCGTCGCCAGCCTGTCGTCGGTGGCGGGTCTTCGCCTGATGACCACCTTCCCCTTCGGACGCATCGTCCAGGCCGCCCGGGCCAAGCGGGCGAAACCCCGGCCCCCCGGCCAACCGGCCCCCGGATTGCCGGGCCACAATCCGTAACCTATAGTGCGAGCCTTTCAACCGGTTTCCACCGCCATGCCGACCGTACCCGGCTCCCTTCTCCCTGCACCCCGGGCGGGGCTCCTCGCCCTGCTCGCCGCCCTCTGCCTCGCCGCCTGCACCACGGTCCCCGCGCCGATCGGGCCGGAGATACCGGTCACCTGGCGGGGCTCCCCCAATTTCGACGAGCGGCGCCCGAATCTGGTGGTCATCCACCACACCACCGACGACTCGGTGGACGAGGCCCTGGGGACCCTCCTCTCCCCCCTCCGGAAAGTCAGCGCCCACTACCTCGTCGGCCGGGACGGCGTCATTTTCCAGCTGGTGGATGAGCGGGCCCGGGCCTGGCATGCCGGCAGGTCCTACTGGGGCGGCAATACCGACATCAATTCCGCCTCCATCGGCATCGAACTCGACAACAACGGCAGCGAGCCCTTTCCGGAGGCCCAGATCAGGGCTCTCCTCGCCCTCCTCGCCGACCTCAAGGCCCGCTACAACATCCCCGCCGCCAATTTCGTCGGCCATGCCGACGTGGCGCCGGGCCGCAAGGCCGACCCGAGCGAATTCTTCCCTTGGCAAAGGCTGGCGGAAAACGGCTTCGGCCTCTGGTGCGAAGCCCCCTACCCGGCGGTGCCGGAAAACTTCGATATCGTCACCGGCCTCATGGCCCTCGGCTACGACCCCGCCAGCGAGGCCGCCCTCCATGCCTTCCGGAGCCACTTCCTGCGGGATGGCGGAGCGGGCGACACGGAACTGGCCAGGACCGCCAGCGTGCTCAACTGCCTGGTCCGGCGCAAGGCCGCCCAGCCCTGAGGTTCGCCCCGACGCCGGCGGTGAACCACCGATAGCGCCCACGGTCGAATCCTACGATTCGATAGCCCACGGTTTTCAGGGAGCAGCAATGCAAGGAGAAAACCATGAAGTTCGATCTGTCTCGCAGTCCCAGACTGGCGGCCGGAGCCCTGGCCATCCTGCTTCCCCTCGGCGCGGCCCAGGCCACCGATCTGTACGACAGCCTGAAGAGCCTGACTGCCCCGCCTCCCCCCGAGGCGAGGCAGCCTGCCGAATATCCCGCATCGACCGGACAGCCGGTCCCATCCGGCGCCCAGGGGCCGATCCGTTCGGATACGGCAACCGACCAGCCGGCAACCGCCCCCTCTGACCAGCCGGTCACCGACCAATCCGGCCAGCCCGTCGTCACCGATCCCGCGAAGCGCTCGGCCGGGGAACGCAGTCCCTAGCGCTTTACGCCCACCCTACCCCCCGATATCCCGGAAGGGGTCCAGGGCGAGGTCGATGAGGCGGCGCTTGCGGACCACGATTTCCGCCGCCGCCGTCATGCCGTAGCGCAGGGGGTAGCGGGTCTCCCCCACCTGGTAATGATCCCGCAGCAGGGTGACGCGCCCCTCGTACACCGGCTGCTTGCTCTGGGGCGACGGCTTGGTGGCGGGGGAAATGTATCCCAGGGTCCCGTCGATGAGGCCGTAGCGCTGGTATGGAAAAGCGTTGAATTTGAGCTTCACCGGCAGCCCCTCCTTGAGGAAGGCCCGGTCGTGCTCGGCAATCTCGATCTTGAGGACGGGACGGGCATTTTTGGGGGCGATGCCGCCTAACGGCGCGTTGGCCTGGATCTTGTCCCCCGGCTGGGTGGAAGTGACGTCGGTCATGACCCCATCCACCGGCGCGACGATGAGCAGGAAATTGTCCTTGTCGATATTCTCGAAGCGGATGCGGGCGGCGGCATCAGCCACCAGGCGGGCCGTCTGCAGCTGCAGCCGCAGCTTCTCCTCGGTGTTGGCCATCTCCTTGCTGGCCGCCTCGTACTGCAGGCGCAGCTTGGCGAGTTCCTGGCCGCTGGTCTCCAGCTGGGACTTGGCCTGCTCGTATTCCAGCCCCTGCCGGGCGGTCAGCTCGTTGAGCCGGGACTGGGCCACCCGGTAGGCGTTGTCGGCTGCCATCAAGGCGTTCTTCTTGCTCTCCACCTGCAGCTGGGACACCCCGCCCCCGCCGGGGGTGGCGAAGAGGCGGGCATACTTGTCGGCCTCGTCCTTGGCGGCGTCCCGGGCCCGGCGGGCATCCTCCAGCAGGCTGCGAGCCTCCTGGCCCTGGGCTCGCTGGCCCTCCGCCAGCTTCGACGTGCCCTCGGACACCCGCCGCTGATGCTGGTGCTCCTCCACATCCATCTGCTCCTTCAGGGCCGCCACCCGGCGCTCCATGAGGGCCTTCTTTTCCGGGAACTGCCGCCACTCCCGCTCGGCGTCCTCCAGCTTCAACTGGGCGTTGAGGGCATTGGTGGCGGCCTCGATGGCGCCCCGGGCGTTGAGCCGGGCCAGCACGTCGCCCTTCGACACCGGCTGGCCCTCGGCGATGTAGATGTTGGCCAGCTCCCCATCCACCGGCGCGTAAACCCGCCGCACGTCGGACTCGGGCCAGAGGGTGCCAGGGGCGGTGACGATCACATCCACCCGCCCGAAGAAGGACCAGACCAGCCCGCACAGCACCAGGGCCAGCAGGACCACCACGATGGCCTGGGCAAGGCGCGAAGGCTCCGCCGTGAGGATGGCGACGCCCTCGGCGCTGTGATCCCCGAGGGCCTCGGCCAGAGGCTTAAGGCGACTGTCCTTGTTCATCGCTGCGCTCTCCTATCAGGGCCAGCTTGGCCTTCAGGACGGCCGGCTCCAGGGTATTGCGCAGCTCCTGCAGGGAACGGCGCTGGGACTCGGCTTCGGCCTCGATCTCGTTCTGGAGCTTGGTCCAGGTTGGGGGAATGTCGACCTTCTGCCGGGCGTAGATGCGCCGGCTGCGCTGGAGACTGTCCCGGGATTCGGCCAGAAGCCGGGCCTGGCCGCGAAACCGGGGCGAGACGGCCGATTCCGCCTGCTGCTCCCCGGCGATCCCGCCGCTTTCCCGGTACTGGGTCCACAGGGCCTGGGCCCGGTTCGTCAGCCCCTGGCCCCAGCCCAGGACCTTGTCCCGGCCAGCGCCGAGGCCGGTCTCCGTGGCCTGCAGGAAATAGACGTCCCGGTCGGGGTCGAGATCGGTGTAGAAGGCCAGCAGGCGCTCGTCGTAGCCCTGCCCGCCCTGGGCCTTCTGCAATTGGGCGAAGCCATCGACGATGGCCTTGCGGCGGGCCAGCTCCCGCTCGGCCATGTCCTTCCAGGGGCCGGCGGCGAGCTGCTGGAGGCCGGCGAAGGCCTGGTCGGTGCGGCCATCCCGCCAGGCCTGGTCCACCGTCTCGTACTGGCGCAGCACATCGGCGGGGGGCAGCCGGCCGCTGGCCGCCAGGGCCTGGAACCGGGCGGCGAAGGGCGGCGTGGAAAAGCGCGCCCCGGCCAGTAGGGGCACCAGCCGGTCCAGACGCCGGGCCCGCATCTCGGCATCGATCCGCAGGTAGCGGCGCAGGTCCTCCCGCACCGAGTCCAGGCCCCCGAGCCGGGGATATTTCTCGCCATATTCCTGGAGGATGGCTTCCAGGGCCTGGGGGCGGTCCTGGTTCAATTCCGTGGCAATGGCCCCCTTCAAGCGCTCGATGGCCGCCAGATACACCGCGTCGTCGCTCTGGAGCTTGCGCAGGTGGCTCAGGGCCTCGGCGTAGGGGTCCCGGAAATCGGGCACCAGGGACGAGATGGTCTCGAAGGCCCGCTGGTGCCGGGGCGGATCGTCGTTCCAGCCCTGCAGGAGGGCCTTGATGCCGTCCTCGTCCCGGTAGATGCGGATCGGCGCCTCGGCCCCGCCCCGGCTCCCCACGAAGCGCTCCAGATTCCCCATCCATTCCAGCTCGCCCACCAGGGCCAGGAGATCCTCGCTGCCGCCGGCGCGGCTTCTCGTGGCGGCCAGGGCCGCGCCCGCCCGGTCGTACTGCCGGGCCTTGAGCAGGGCCAGCCAGGGGGGGATGTCGGCCCGGAGGATCGCCTCGGTGGCCAGGGCCTTCAGCTCCCCGCCATCCGGGTGGCCCGCCAGGTAGCGGCTGGCCACAGTGGCGGCCCGGGCATAGTCGCCGCTCTCCAGCAAGCCTTTCAATTCCCGCTCCGGCGCCCCCCGGAAATACGCGGCGGCGGCCACCAGCCCGAGGACGGCCACCAGGGCGGCCCCGCCGGCCAGGACCCGGCGCGGTATACCGCCGGCACCGCCGATGAAGGCCTCCTTCAGTTCCGACAGGAAGACCGCCCACCGGGGCCGCTTGCGGCCGCCGGCCGGGCCCGGGGCATCGGCGTGCGCCGGCGCCTCGTCGTTCACCTCATCATCCTGGTGGGGCGCGGGGTCCACGCAGAAGATGTCGAGGAAAGAGTCGGCGGCGGCCACGAAGGTCGTCTTCTCCGCCTCGGCGCCATCCCCGGCCCCACCCGGAGTTCCCGGGCTCACCCGGGTGACGGTGGGATCGCTGGCCGCCTCCTTCTGGAGGCTCACCCGATAGACGAAATGGTGGCCGCCGAAGGCCACCACGTCTCCTTCCCGGAGGGGGACGGCGTGCTCGTCCAGGCGCTTGCCCGAAACCAGGGTACCGTTGGTGCTGCCCAGGTCCTCGATGAAGGGGGTCGCGCCCTTCTGGAAAATATGGGCATGGCGGCGGGACAGGTAATTCACCTGGTGGGGATAGTCGTCCCGATAGCGGGCGAAGGCCTCGTCGGACTTGCTGACCAGGAAGGGGAAGGAGGTGATGACCACGGGCTGGAGTCCGAGGTCGCCCCGCTCCGGGGTCAGGGTCAGGCTGACCAGGCGGGCGGCGGCGGTCGGCTTTTCCGGGCCGGTCGCCAGGCGCACCCGGTACGACAGTTCCCCGCCGAAGCAGAGCTCGTCGCCATCCCGCAGCCGGCTGGGCTTTTCCCGCACGGCGACGCCGTTGACCGTCGTCCCGTTCTTGCTGTCCAGGTCGGCCACATAGACGTAGCCTTGCTCGGAGAAAATCCTGGCGTGCCGGCGCGACAGGACAGCCACGGGCCCCGGATCGTAGGAAGCGAAGGGGGCTTCGTTCCGCCCGATGGCGAACAAGCTCCCGTCAATGGCGATGTCGCCCAGCTCCGGATGGGATATGGGCTCCAGCACGACATGGGGTTCCCGGGCCGGCGGCGCCCGTGTCTCGGCCATCGCTGCCTGGTCAGGGGCCATGTTTCGGGATCATCGGCTTCACTCGCTTTGGCTCTTCACATCCACCGGCGTCCACCCGCCCCCCAGGGCCTTGTAGAGGGTCACCGTGTCCGAAAGGATCTGCTGGTGATTGGCCAGCAAGGCGAGCTGCGCTGTCAGCAGGGAGCGTTCGCTCTCGAACACCTCCAGTTGGGAAACCACGCCCTCCCTGAGCTGGGCCTGGATCTGCTCCGACACGACGCGCAGATGATCGGTCTGCTGCTGCAATTCGGTGCGCTGCTTGCGGTGGGCATCCAGGTTCACCAGGGCGTTCTCCACTTCCTCGAAGGCCGCCATCACCGCCTGCCGGTACTGCTGTTCGACGACCTTGGTCTGGGCTTCGCTGGTCTTGATGTGGGCCTTGATCCCAGGGTCGAACATGGGCAGGTTGATGCTGGGCATGAGGCCGAAGGTGAAGGACTTGAGCAGGGACGAGAGGGCGAAGCTGGCCGTGCCTCCCCGGGCCGTGAGGCTGATGGAGGGCAGCTGGGCGAGCTTGGCCTGCCCCACCAGATCGTAGGCCTCCAGGACCCGGTATTCCGCTGCGATGACGTCGGGCCGGCGCGCCAGCAGCTGGGCCGGCAGGCCGACGGGCACGGTAGGCAGCCGCACCCGGTCCTGGAGGCGGCCGGCGGGCACCTTGAACTCCCCGGCCGGCACACCGATCAGGGTGGCGATGGCGTTCTCCGAGAGGTCCCGCAGGCGATGGAGCTCCAGCAGGTCGTTGGTGAGCCGGTTGATTTCGGCCCGCTGGCGCAGGACCTGGGTCTGGGGGATGAGGCCGTTCTTCAGCATGGCCTCGTAGATGGCCAGGATCTGCCGGTTCTTGTCCAGGGTCTGCTGTTGCTGTTCGATCTGCTCGTCGAATTGCCGGATCTGGAAATAGGCCGTGGACAGGTCGGCCACCAGGGTCAGGTAACCCGCCCGCCAGTCCGCCTCCGAAGCGCGGTACTCGGCCTTCTGGGCCTGGACGCCCTTTTCCACTTTGCCCCAGACGTCGATCTCCCAATTGAGCTGGGTGGCGACGTTGAATTGCTTGGTGAATTTCTGCCCGGTGGTTTTCTCGAAGCTGGCCCCCGCCCCCAGGTCGATGGTGGGCAAGGCGCCTGCCCGGGCCTCGCCGATGCCCGCCTGGGCCACCTGGATGCGGGCCGCCAGGACCTTGAGATCGACGTTGCCGGCGATAGCCTTGTCCACCAGGCCGTCCAGGTAGGCGTCGCCGAATTCCCGCCACCAGTCCGGCACGATGGTCTCCGCCGCCGACACCGCGGCCGGCCGCGACCACTCGGCCTTGCCCGGGGTTTCGGGGCGCTGGTATTCGGGCATGCTGACGTCGGCGCAGCTGCAAAGGAAAGCGGCACAGAGGGCGGCGAAGAGGGAATTCCCCAGGCGGCGGCTCAAGACGGAGGGAAGGCAGGCGGCGGGCATTTGGTGAAGTCACGCCGCCGCCCAGGCCCGGGCATCGACGAACACCTGGAACAGCCGGGAATCGAGATGCCCTGCCTCGCACTCCATGGCCATCAGGTCGAGGGCCAGCTCCGCCGGCATAGCCTTCTTGTAGGGGCGATCGCCGGCGGTGAGGGCATCGTAGATATCGCAGATGGTCAGGATACGGGTCTGCACCGGTATCTGGCCGCCCCGCAGGCCCATGGGATAGCCCGAGCCGTCCAGCTTCTCGTGGTGGCCATGGGCGATGGCGGGGACGCCGGCCAGGTCCCGGGTCCAGGGAATGAGGATCAGGAAGGAATAGGAATCCACCACGTGGGACTCGATCTGGCGGCGCTCGTCGGGGGTCAGGCTGCCCTTGGTGACACTCAGGGCCAGGAACTCCGCCTCCTCCAGCAGGGGCGCCGCGGAGCCGTCCCCTTCGGGGTAGCGGTAGGCCAGGACATCCCGCAGCTCCGGCAGGATTTCGGTGTAGGAGATGGCCGGTTCGTTGGCGCGCCGGATGGCGTCGAGAAACCGGTCGAGGCGCCGGGACTCCTCGCCCAGCTCGCCGTCGATCCGTCCCTTTTCCGCCATGAAGGCCGCCCCGTCGCCCCCTTCCTCCAGACGGGATGCGGCCAGGCGGCGATAGGCATTCCTTTCCAGGCAGGCCCGGGCGTACTTGAAGCGCTGCTCCAGGAGACGCATGTCGGCATGGTGGAGCTTCTTCTCCTTGCGCAGGACATGCTCCCGCACCCCCACCTTGCCGAAATCGTGGAGCAGGGCGGCATAGCGGATCTCCCGCACCTGCTCCTTGCTGAAGAGGATGTCGCGCAGATCGGGGCCGTCGGCCCGGTCCACCGCCTTGGCAAAACTCTCGGCATAGCCGGCGACCCGGAAGGAATGGCCCGCCGTCGCCGGATCCCGTTCCTCGATGGCCTGCACGGAAGCCCGCACGAAGCCGTCCAGGAGGCGCTCGATATCCGAATAGAGCTGGAAATTCTTCAGGGCCACGGCGGTTTCCGCGCAGACCCCGGTCAGCATCTCCAGGTCCTCGCCCTTGAAGGCGCGGGGGTCCGAGGAGGTATCCACCTGGATGATGCCGAGGACTTCCCCCTCCAGGACGAGGGGAACGCACATGACGCTGCGGATGGCCTGGGCCACGATGGAATCCTGGGTGCCGAAATGGCGGTCCGACAGGGTATCCACCGAGAGGATGGCCTGCTTCCCGTTGAGGACTTCATCCACGATGGTGTGGGAAATCCTCACCGTCGCCGGGTCCTCCACGGTGCCGTCCCGCCGGCGGGCGGCAGCGGGCTTCGGCGCCTCGTCCTTGCCGTCCCGCAGCAGGATGAAGGCCCGCTCGGCCAGGGGGAAGAGGTCGAAGATCAGGTTCATGATCTTCTCGATCAGGGTGGCGCGGTCGGTCACCGCCCCCAGGGCGATGCCCACCTGGGCCATGGCGTGGAGTTTCTGGACGGTCGCCTGGACATCCCCCAGGGCCGCGGCCTGGGGGGCTTCCAGGGGGGTCGAGTACTGGGTGGCGTCCACCGACTTGGTGATGACGGCAGGCGTGCTTTCCTGCACCGGCGCCATCAGGGAATGGAAAACGACCTGGACCGAGGACAGGAAGAGTTCGTCCCCGTCCTGCAGGGGGCGCCAGATGCCGGGCTGCAGCCGGCTGCCGTTTACGAAGGTGCCGTTGAAGGAGTGGAGGTCCTCCGCATAGTAGCCATCCCCCCGCCGCACGATGCGCGCGTGGCGCCGGCTGACGGTGTGCTCGGGGATGCAGAGGAACAGATCGGACGCCAGGGAATCCTGCTGGTCGCGCCCGATGACGACTTCGTCGTGGATAGGAAACAGGGTCGATGCCAGCTTGCCGGTGCCGGTGACTTCCAGGTACGCCGTCACTGCGCCGACTGGCTCGGCAAGCGTCGTTGTTTTTTCCATTTCACCGCCCTTCGCCGGATCTGCCGGATGCGGAAGGTCGAATCAGATCGATCACTGAACTTTGGCACTGGCCGCCAGCGCCAGTTCCGGCCGGCTCCGGATGGCGCCGGAGACCCGAAGGCCTCCGGCGCCCGGGCTCAGAGGACGACGCCCGCAGTCGCCCGCTGGAGCGGGCTGACATCCAGCCGCAGAGGGCCGAAGTCGGCGCCGATGACGCCCACGTTGTTGAGGGCGTTGACCCGAACATCCTGGAACTGGTTGATGTTCTGGTTCACATTGACCTCGACATTGGCGAAGGAACCGGCAACGGTCGGCCCCAGGGGCCGGCCGGCGCCGCCGCGCACCGCGCGGCAGGCCGGGTCGTCGAGTTCCCGCTGGTGGGCGAGATCGCGGATCATGAGAGTGGACATGGCTGTTCTCCTGTGAGGTGGGGGCGGCCGGGCCGGCCGCCCCCGGACGGGACTTAGAACCGGACGACGCTATTGCTGGCGGTCTGGGTCGGCTTCACCGTCGAAGTGATGCGGTCCGAGAAGGCGACGTTGTTGCCGTTGGCGTTGAAGACGTCCTGGCTCTGGCCGATCTCCTGGACAGCGCTGAGGGACGAGTCGTGCTTGGACCCATCGTAATAGGACCAGAAGGACGGCAGGCCTTTGTACATGCCGCCTTGAACGGCGCCCATGGCCTTGGCGTCGAGGTTTTCGCTACGGGACAGATCGTGGATCAAAAGGGTTTTCATGGCAGTTCTCCGAAAGGGATTGGGGTAGGGAATCAGAAACGGGTGACGCTGTTGCTGGCGGTCTGGGTCGGATTGACCGTGGAGGAAATCTTCTCGGCGAAGGCGACGTTGTTGCCGTTGGCGTTGAAGACATCCTGGCTCTGGCCGATCTCCTGGAGGGCTTTGATGGACGAGTCGTGCTTGGACTCGTCGCGGGACAGCCAGAAGGACGGCAGGCCCTTGTACATGCCGCCTTGGACGGCGGCCATGGCCTTGGCGTCGAGGTTTTCGGTACGGGACAGATCGTGGATCAAAAGGGTTTTCATGACAGTTCTCCTAACAGGGGTTGGGTTTGAAAATGAGCATTGTTGCGCTCGGGGACCAATACAGCAGGGGGCGTGCCAACCCCTGGCCAGCGCCACGAAAATAATTTCAACTCATTGACTAATAACGGTAATTTAATTCCACAGCCGGGTCTTTCCGGGACGACGGGGAAAACCGGCCGAGGCCAATATGGTGGGCGGCCGCCAACAGAATCCGGGCAGGCGTTGGCCGGATTGAAACAGTCGGCGGTCGCCGACCCGGCGCCTTGGCCGCTACGCCGTCACTTGACGGTGATGGTGATCTTCTTCGAGTAGATCGGCGGGTTGTGGGGGATGTGCCGGTCGTCGCCCATGAGCAGCTGCAGGGTGTGTTTCCCCGGGGGGAGTTCCAGCTGGGTCTCCGTTTCCCCGGCCCCGAAATGGAGGTGGTTCTTGTCCGACGGGATTTCCTGGTCGAAGGGCGGCAATTCCGTGTCGATCAGCAGGTGGTGATGGCCGGTGTTGGGAAACTTGACGTCCTTCGGGGCCACGCCCATGTTGCGCAAGCCGAACCATACCCGGAACGGCTTGCCGGCCGGCACCACCTGACCGTCGTTGGGGTAGCCGATATAGAGATGGGCGTTGGCGGGGGCCGGCGTGCTGCCCGCCCAGGCGGCCTGGGAAAAAAGAAAGAATGCGGTGGCGGCGATGGCGGCGAACGATTTGTCCATGGCGGATACTCCCCTTGTTTTCCCGTTCCTTACCGAACGATGATGGAAATCTTCTTCGAGTAGACCGGCGGGTCATGGGGCACGTGGTCACTGTCCCCCAGGAGCATTTGCAGCGTGTGCTTTCCCGGCGGCAGCTCGAGCCGCGCCTCGGTCTCCCCCGCGCCGAAATGGAGATGGTTCCTGTCGCTCGGAATCGGCTCGCCGAGGGGCGGGAGATCCGTATCGACCAGCAGATGATGGTGGCCCACGTTGGGGAGCTTCACGCCTTTCGGACAGACGCCCATATTGCGCAGCCCCATGCGTACCCAGAACTTGCCGCCCTGAATGACCGTCCCGTCAGCCGGCCAGATGATGTAGGCCTCGGCATTCGGGGGCGACGGCGTCCGCTCGGCCATCGCGGGGGCAATGCCCCACATCGCCATGAGCCAAGCGGCAAGGCTCATTTTTCTTAGCATGTCATGCCTCCTCACATTCAGGCCGGAGCAGAATTTGTCGGAATGAAGTCTGTCCAAAGCGTGCATCGTTTGAGCAGAAGTGTGCGCAGGAGTTCGAGGACAAACCAGCAACCGAATCATGGCGGGATGAAAAATCCAGGAAGGCCTGGCTGTGTGGAAAAAACTGTTGATCGTTTCCGTATTGGCGGCCGTCACCCCCCAGTGGGCGGCCGCCGGCGTTCTGCCGAAGGACAGCGCCGAGCAATATGAGCTGACCTTTTGGGAATCCATCAAGGACAGCACCCACGTCGAAGACTACGAGGCCTATCTGCAGTCCTACCCCAAAGGCCGCTTCACCGCCCTGGCCCGGGCCCGCATCGAGCGGCTGCGGGCCGCGGCACCGAAGGCCGAAGCGGCGCCGGAAAAGCCTTCGGCCGCCCCCGCCGCCAAGGCGCCGCCGGTGAAGCCCCAGCCGGCGCCTGCCGCCAAGGCCGCCGCGGAAAAGCCCCACCCGGCCGCTGCTGCCAAGGCGCCGGCAGCGGCGGCGGCCGCCGCCCCGCCGGCAAAGCCCCCCGGCGCGCCGGCCGCGGTCAGCGAGGTGAAGGACTGCGCGGCCTGCCCGGCGCTGGTGGCGCTGCCCGCCGGATCACTGACCATGGGAAACAACGCCAGCGATGCCAGCGAGAAACCCGCTCATCCGGTCACGATCAAGGCGCCTTTCGCCATCGGGAAATACGAGGTGACCGTCGAGCAGTGGAACGCCTGCGTCGATGCCGGCGGCTGCCAACGGTCCGCCACCGACGCCGGCGCCCCCAGGACCGCCCCGGCCCGCGACCTGAGCTGGGACGACGCCCAGCAATATGTGAAGTGGCTGAGCAAGGCCAGCGGCAAGCCTTACCGGCTGCCCACCGAGGCCGAGTGGGAATACGCGGCCCGGGGCGGCACCTCGACGCGCTACTGGTGGGGCGACCCGATGCGGCCGGGCAACGCCAACTGCAAGGAGTGCGGCGCCCCCTGGCGGCAGGAGGCCCCCGCCGATGTCGGTTCCTTCGCCGCCAATCCCTACGGCCTGCACGACATGAACGGAAGCGTCTGGGAATGGGTCGCCGACTGCTGGCACGAATCCTACAAGGGCGCCCCCGCCGACGGCCGCGCCTGGGATGATCCCAACTGCCGGGCCCGGGTGATCCGGGGAGGCTCGTGGCGCGAGGGGGCGAGCTACATGCTGTCCTCGACCCGCTTCAAGTACGACGCCAGCGTCCGCCAATCCCAGAACGGCTTCCGGGTGGCGCGGGACCTCAAGTAGCCGATCCCGCCGCCCCCGGCGGCTCAGGGCTTGCGGGCCCGGGTGGCGATCTGGACGAAATCGGCGGCGATGCGGTCGGAACCCTGCTCCCGGGCAATTTTCCCCAGCCGCTCCTGCACCGCCCGCAGGTATTCGGCGCCGGATTCGCTTTCCGGGCGCAGGCCTTCGAAGAGCGGGACGGGGGTCACCAGCAGCACCACCATTTCCTTCCCGAAGGGCTTCGAAATCACCCAGTTGCCGAGGCTGCCGACGGTGGCCGAGTAATTGGGCGGCGCCTGGTTGTCCCTGGCCCGCAGACTGGGCACCAGATGGACCACGCTGCCATCCAGGACGTAGTAGTCGATATTGACGTAGGAGTCGTAGCCGGGGGTGGTGATATTGACCACCAGGGGCGCCCCCTCGGTGAGTTCGCCGTTGGGCGCCTGGGTGTGGATCCCGGCGGCTCCCCCGGCCTGCCGGTTCCGGACCCAATAGGGCGCCAGGGCGTTGATGATGCCGCACTGGTCGTCCCGCACGGGCTGGACGTCGAGGTTTACCGCCCTAACCCCGGGGACGGCGCCCAGCATGTTCTTGAGGGGCGCTACGGCGAAAGTCCCGGGAAGGTAGCCCTGGACCTGCAAGGTATCGCCCCGCAGTGTCGGCGCCAGGGCCGCGCAGGGCACCCCGGCCAGGATGGGCGCGATGGCTGCCAGGGACGGGGCCGCCGGCTGGGCGGCGACGGGGGGCGGGCTTTCCGCCGGGGCGGCGGGCGCCCCCTCCCCGGCTTCCCGGCCGGTCTCGAAAGTCCAGAAATAGACGAAGATGGCGGCGAAGAGCCCGGCCATCGCCATGCTCGCCGCCATCAGGGTGACATAAGTCCGCCCCCGGCGCTCCCCGCTCAAGCCGTCGAGAAAGCGGGTCACCGTCGCGGTGCGGGCCTCGCGGTCGAGGGCCAGGGCCGCCTTCAGGGTCCGCCATTGCCGGCGGCCCAGCTTCTTCGGCCGCTGGGGCCGAAGGCCGGCGCTACGGGCCTGGTTGGCGGGCAGGCGGTCGAAGGGATGGCGGCCGGTCAGAAGCTCATAGGTGATGCAGGCCAGGGCATAGATGTCGTCCCGGGGGTCCGGCTCCCGGTGTTCGAGCATCTCCGGGCTGGCATAGGCCGGCGTCAGGCCGCCGAGGCTGCCCGGATCGAAGACGGTGGCTTCCGCGTCCGGTTCCGGTTTCTGGAACACCCGGGCGATGCCGAAATCGATGACTTTGACTTCGCCGCTGTCGGTCAGGAAGACGTTGGCGGGCTTCAGGTCGCAGTGCACGAAACCCCGTTCGTGGGCATAGGCCAGGGCCCTGGCCATGCCGGTGACGATGGGCAGGGTCTCGCCATAGGGCAGGCCCTTGAAATCCGGCGTCCGCAGCAGGTGGCTGAGGGGCCTGCCCGTCAGATACTCCATGGTCAGGTACACCATGGAGCCATCCCGGTCGAAGTCGTAGACCGTGACGATGTTGGGGTGGGCGAGCTTCTGGGCCTTCTTGGCTTCCCGCTGCAGGGCGATCAGGGATTTCGGGTGGCCGCGGAACTGGACGTTGAGGACCTTGATGGCAATGTACGGATTGCGGTCCGAGGCCTCCAGCTTGCGCAGGTCCAGGGCCTTGTACACCATGCCCATGCCGCCGAACCCCAGGCACTCCTCCAGGACGAAGCGGCCGTTCAGCGTGTCGCCGACGCCCTTGATGCGATCCGGCCCGGCGCCGGGCTGCTCCGGCCTCGCCATGGCCGCCGGGGCATCGGGGGTTGCCGGATGCTGGCCCGGATGGGTCTGCACCCGGGTCTCCTCGCCATCCGGGCTCGGCTGCGGCTCCGCCCGGTGTTCGATGCGCCGCTGCACTTCCGCGTAGACATCCGGGGGAAGCGGGAAATTGGTGTGCTCCTCCTGGAGGATTTCCAGCAGCCGCTCCGAATTGGCCTGATCGCTCGCCAGGACGCGATCCACCTGCGCCAGGAACTCGTGGTGGGACAAGGCGCCGCTCTGGAAGATGCGGATCGCGTTCGCCAGGTTAGCCATGGGCCATGACCGCTTCCAATGGAGATTTCAACACCCGATACGACGCAGCCTGCCCCGGGACAGTTCCCGCCCGCCGGGCCGCCGGGTCGGGAAAGCCTGGCCATCCCTTCCTGTTTCCATCCGGCCAACACCGGCGTCCGTCCTGTTGGCCCCCAGCAACCATCCGAGTCCGTCCGGAGCCCTTCCCGCGTTTCGGCGCCGAATCCGGAAACCCGTCATTTACATCGTGATTTCAATGGGTTGCAAGCCGCCGCCCGGAATTATCCAGCACCTGGCACGCCCCCTGCTGTATCTATCCCCGAGCGCAACCATGCTCATTTTCCAATCCAATCCTTTTAGGAGAACTGTCATGAAAACCCTGATGATCCACGATCTGTCCCGTACCGAAGCCCTCGACGCCAAGGCCATGGCCGCCGTCCAAGGCGGCATGTACAAGAAGGGCCTGCCGTCCTTCTGGTCCTACTACGACGGGTCCACCCACGACTCGTCCCTCACCGCCGTCCAGAAGATCGGCCAGAGCCAGGAGGTGTTCAACACCAACGGCAACAACGTCGCCTTCTCCGACCACATCACTTCGACGGTGAAGCCGACCCAGACCGCCAGCAACAGCGTCGTGCGGTTCTGAGTTCCGTCCGGGGGAGGCGGCCGGGGCGGCCGCCTCCCCCGGGTGCCATGGGACCGGCAAGGAAACCCTTGGCGCCAGGACCGGGTCAACCGTATCGCCCCCCACCTGAAGGAGCACGCCATGGCCACCATCGTCGTCAAGAATCTGTCGGAAAGCATCGATCTCGATCGCCAGGCAATGGCCGCGATCGCAGGCGGCGCGCGGATCCGCGGCCGCACCATCGCCCCCGCGCAAACCCTCTTGCGCAGCACCCGCATCGTCAGCTATCCGCCCGGCTTCGCGGGCCGGGGACCGGTCGCCGCCGGCAAGCCGGTCAAGTAAGCCGCCCTTTCGGAGACTCCCCCATGGCCGCCATCGCCATCAACGACCTCCCCCTGAGCCACGCCCTCGACCGCAAGGCCTTGTCCGCCATCCGGGGCGGGGGCGCCCCCTGGGTCTTCGGCTGGATCCGGCCGTACATTCCCGCCGCCTCCGGCCCGGTGGCCCCGGTCTACGAGATCAACAATTTCTACGCCGACCAGATCATCAATCAGTTCCAGGTGGTCAACATCGACAACTCGGCGGCCGCCGCCAACATCAAGGTGGACCTGGGCCAGCGCAGTGCCAACAGCGAAGTGCGTCCTCCCGCCTGACGTCACGGGTTCCCCTTGGCTTCCCTAGCCCATTTTCGCTGGACCTCGGCGGCCCGCTCCGACCCGGGGTGGGTCCGCGAGATCAACGAGGATGCCTGCCTCGACCAGCCCCAGGGCGGGCTGTGGGCCGTCGCCGACGGCATGGGGGGGCACTCCCTCGGAGACCTGGCGAGCCGCCTGGTGGTCGACGCCCTGAGCCGGCTGCCCCACGCCGACACCCTGCCGGAACTCACCGCCAACGGGCACGACCGGCTGCAGGCGGTGAATGGGCAGCTGCGGGCCGAAGCGGCCCTGCGCCATGTGCAGGTCATCGGCAGCACGGTGGCGGCCCTGTTCGCCTGCGATCGCCAGTGCGGCTACCTGTGGGCCGGAGACAGCCGCATCTATCTGTACAGGAACGGACACCTGATCCAGCTCACCCGCGACCACAGCCAGGTGGAAGAGCTGAAGTCCCTGGGCGCCCTCAGCCCGGAAGAAGCCATCCACCACCCGGCCCGCAACCTGATCACCCGGGCGGTGGGCGCCGCCGACACCCTGGAGATCGACGAGGGCAAGCTGGAGGTCAACGACGGCGACCTGTTCCTGCTGTGCAGCGATGGCCTGAGCAACGAGGTCAGCGAAGAGGAAATCTGCGCCGCCCTCGCCGCCGGCGACTGCCGGCAGGCAGCGGAATCCCTGGTGGACAGGGCCCTCAAGCACGGCGGACGGGACAATATTTCGGTGGTCGTGGTCCGCGCCGACGATGTCCAGGGCATCGACCAGACCATCGTGAATCCGGTGTTCCTGTAGGCGGCTCCATACCTCGGTTCGCAACGTGCCGGCAATGCCCGGCACGCTGCAATGATGCTAGACCGGCAACTCCAGCAGGAAGGTCGCTCCCCGGCCGGGTTCGCTTTCCACCCGGACCCGGCCATTCAGGCGCTCCACCGCCTTCCTCACCAGGGCCAGGCCGATGCCGTTGCCCGGATACTCGCTGTAGGTATGCAGGCGCTGGAAAATCTGGAAGATCTTTTCGTGGTAGACCGGGTCGATTCCGATGCCGTTGTCCCGCACCCACAGGAGGCAGCGCTCCTGCTCGACGCGGCCGCCGATATCGATCACCGGCGGCTGGGCCTGGCGGGAATACTTGAGGGCGTTGTCCACCAGGTTGCGCAGGATCTGGTGCAAGGCGGTGGGATTGCTGTTCACGCTCATGGGGCCGGGAAAATCCAGCCGGATGTCGGCACCGGACTGCCGGATGTCCTCGCTTCTCTCATGGAGGATGACCTTGACCGCCCCTTCCACGCCCGTGGGACGCATATCCCAGTTGTGCTGTCCGATCTGGGCGTGGGCGAGCAAGTCTTCGACCAGGATGTTCAGGCGCGTGGCATTTTGACGGATCAGGTCGAGGAAGAGCAGTCCGTCGCCATCCAGACGGTCCCGGTACTTGTCGCTCAGCAGGGTACTGAAGCTGTTGATCCGCCCCAGGGGAGCCCGCATGTCGTGGGAAGCGGCGTAGGTGAATCCTTCCAGTTCCCGGTTGGCCGCCTCCAGCTCCGCGGTGCGCTCCCTGACCCGCTCTTCCAGGGTGGCGTTGAGCAACTGGATCTGGGCTTCTGCCTGCCGGCGCTCGAGGAGGTCCGCGGCCTGGCGGGCCAGGATGTCCAGGAGACGGAAATCCTGCTCGGAAGGCTGATGGGGGTGGCGCCAGTGGGTGGAGATCATGCCCAGCATCCTGCCGCCGCGGGAAACCAGGGGCGTGCTCTGCATGGCGCGGATTCCGCTCTGCTGCGCCGTCGCCAGGTCCTCGGAACCGGCCATGGAATGGCAATTCTCCGTGTCTGGCGCAACGGCTCGCCTGCCGGTCCCCAGGGCGATGCCGCAGGTGGTCCTGGAATCGGCCCGGACCCATTCCCAGAATTTCGCCGCTTCCGGACTGAAGCCGCGGTGAGCCAGCAGGCGCAGCTCTCCGCCCTCGCCCCGTTCCGGGTAAAGCACCTGCATGCTGGCGCAATCGGAGCCCATGATGGCGACGGCCGCGTCGATGATCTCCTGGTACAGGCCCTCGACGTGATCCTGGTGGATGAGCGCGGCGCTGATGCTCTGCAAAAGTTTGGTTTCAGCCAGCTCTGCGGTGCGTTCGCGGTTGAGGCGCTCGACCTGTGCTTCCGCTGCCTTGCGCTGACTGATATCGATCCCCAGGCCGACCAGGTAGGACCTGCCGCCGATCGTCGTCCGCCGCCCGGTGAAACGGTAGGGAATGCAGCGGCCATCCTTGGTGAGCAGAGGCGCCTCCATCTCCGATTCCCCTGTCCGGAAAACCTCCTCGATCCTTTCCAGAAGCAGGGGAGCGGTATCGTCGCCGAACAGTTGGAACATGCGCATCCGGGCCAATTCCTCGGCCCGGTAGCCCGAAACCTCGCAGAGCCGCTGGTTCCAGTGGACATATCTCCCGTCCGTGTCCAGCATGTAGAAGATGCCCGGCAGGCTGTTGATGATGTCGTCGGAGAACTGCTTCTCCTGGCGCAGCGCAGCTTCCGCCGGTTCCCCCTCGGACATGGCGGATTCCCGGACTCCGTTCTCCACAAGTTTCACGATCTCTTCCTGTTATGCGGACGGCTGCACGCCTCCATCCTTCGCGGAATATGCCCCTGGCCAAAGACCCGCCTCGCCTATTATGCATCACGCTTGAAAGGAAAATGTCAGCGAAGTGAGCTCCCATGGAAGGCGGCAGAGGCCGTCAGGGCGTCGGCCGGAAACGGTACCCCTGGTAAGCCATCACCACGCCTTCCCGGCTCACTTGCTCCAGCTTGACCCCAGGGCTCACTTCCTCGCCCTCCTTGACCAGCCGGTCGTTGATGAAGGCGATCCTGACCTCCGACTCGTCCGTTCCGGCGTAGCCGCCGAAGGTGATTTTCGGCAGGCCGCTCCGGATGTCCGCGGGAAGCTCCTGGTAGGCGAGGATGCGTTCCGCCGGTGCCGCCTGGACGGCCTTTGCCAAGGGAGAGGCCACCTTGGCCGGCAGCTTGGCGCCCTCCGCCCCGGCCCGGACCGAAGCTGCCGATTTGGTCACCGTGCTGACCTTGGCGCTCATCACCGGGGATCTGGGCAAGGCCGGCGACGATGCCGCGACCGGCGGCACCGGAATGGCATCCCCCCGCTGGATGGGTAGCGGCGGCGCCGCCGCCAGGACCACCCCGGCCGGCTTCGCCGCCTGCCAGGGATGCCAGGCGCCCAGGGCGAGTCCGGCGACCAGCATGCCGGCGCCGGCCAGGACAGCGGCACCGCCAAGCCCGGCATGGCTGCCGGGCGCCACCACGTAGACGGTGCCGGGGGCCGGGCCGGGAGCGGCACCGGCCCGGCGTTCGGCTTCGGATCTTTTCAGGGCATCGAGAATATAGGACATGGCTATCGCCCTCCCTTCCAGGAAAGTGGTTTTCCGGCGGCGGCTCCGCCGGCATACACGGCCGGGGCCAGGCCCGGGCCGAAGAGGGCGGCCCGCCATTCCCGCCAGCCCCGGACAACGGGCCAGACTCCCCGCGCCGGCGGGCCCATCACCTCCCTCACCGCCTGTTCCAGAACGAGCCGGTCGACGCTCTCCAGGCCGTGCAGATAGGTGCCCAGCAGCGCCCGGTCACAGATGGCATTGACCAGGCGGGGAATCCCCCCGGTATGGCGGTAGAGGCGGCGCAGGACCGGCTCAGGGAAGAGCCGGCGCCGCACTCCGGCCACCGCCAGCCGGTGCTGCACGTAGCTCGCCAGTTCTCCGGGGCTGAGGTGGGTCAGGTGGTAGCGGGCGACGATGCGCTGGGCGAGCTGGCGCAGCTCCGGACGGGCCAGGCGATCCAGCAGTTCGGGCTGGCCGATGAGAATGATCTGCAGCAGCTTGCGCTCACTGGTCTCCAGGTTGGTGAGGAGACGCAGCTGCTCCAGGACATCGGCCTCCAGGTTCTGGGCCTCGTCGATCATGAGCACCGTCCTCCGTCCCTGGCGATGGGATTCCACCAGGCGGCGGTTGATGGCATCCACGAAGGCCTTGGTGCCGCCGGAGGCGGAGGGTCCGGGAATGCGCAGCTCGTCGCACACCGTGGACAGCAGTTCCGGAATGGTCAGCTTGGGGTTGTAGATGAAGGCGATGTCGCAGTCCTCGGGCACGCATTCCAGGGCGCAGCGGCAGACGGTGGTCTTGCCCGTTCCCACTTCCCCGGTCAGGAGGACGAAGCCTCCGCCGGCGTTCTGCAGGCCGAAGACCAGATGGGCCAGGGCCTCGTCATGGCGGGGACTGAGGTACAGGTAGCGGGGATCCGGGGCGATGGAAAAGGGCTCGTCTCTGAAACCGAAGTATTCCCGGTACATGGTCCGCCTTTCCTTTCGAATATCGATGCGGCATCGGGCAGCAATATCCGCGCCAATGGCGACGCCGGGAAAGGTGGAGCCCGCCGCCATGGCACGGGACATGCTGCACGGGAGCCCAGCAGCCGGAGACGGGCCCGTACCGGAACCCGGCTGCCGGCTGGGGGAAGGCGACGCCTTCTCCTCACCAAGACCAGCCCGGCGGCAGGAGGGATGCGTGCCCCACTCCAAGAAGATATTGATCGTCGAGGACGAGGAAATACTCGCCGAGAATCTCCTGGCCCACCTCCAGCGCTGCGGCTGGGAAGCCCGCATCGCCTCCACCGGCCGGCAGGCGATCGCCACCGCCGGCGCCTTCCTGCCCCAGGTCATCCTCCTGGACTACCACCTGCCCGACATCGACGGCTTCCAGGCCCTCGCCGCCATCCGCCATGCCCACGGAGCCGGCGACTGCATCCTGATGACCGGGCACTCCACCGACGCGGTGACGGGCGGCGCCCGCCGCCACGGCATCCGCCACATCCTGAGCAAGCCCTTCTCCCTGGCGGAGCTGCGGGCGAGCCTGGCGGCCGTGGCGGGTGACCTGCCTTCCCCCGCCATCCCCTTTTCCCCCGCCGGAGAACGCCGGCGGGGGGAGCGCCGCCAGGGAGGCGAGCGGCGCCGCCGGTAGCCATCCGCGCCGGGTCGACAGCGGGGAAAAGTGGGGAAGATTCCCCGAAAAGCGTGGACATCCCCCCGCTCTTCCCCACCCCGGCGGCCCCCAGGAAGCCGCGGGCGGCCCGGATGGGCGGGACCTCTCCGGGTGGCATGCAATCCGCTTATGAAAACTGGAAAACAGGAAAAACCATAGACGCTGACATGGGCCCCCCCATCCCCGATCCCCTGGCCGCCTCCGGCGGTCTCGCCCCCGGCCTGCTCAAGGCCGCCCGGGAACGGGCCACCGCCTCGGGGCGCCGGATCATCGCCGAACTGGAGGAAATGCTCGGGCTGCCGCCGGCCGACTTCGTCCGGGCCCTGGCCGCCAGCCTCCGCTTTCCGTCCCTGGACGGCAGTGCCCTGTTCGCCGCCCCGGCGGATTTCGGCCCCCTTTCCCTGGCCGAAGCCCTGCACCGGGAATGCGCCCTGGTGCGCCTCGCCGACGGAAAGCCGGCCGGGGTCTTCGCCGACCCCTTCGACCCGGCCCTGCTGGCCTGGCTCGATGCCCGCCTGGCCGGGGCCCCCCTCTACCTGACCCATGCCGCCGACCTGGCCGCCTACCTGGCCCGCCAGGAGGAGGAATTCCGGGCCGTGGACAACGTCGCCGCCGGGACGGAGCAGGAGGAACTCTCCGACCGGTCGGTGGAAACCCTGTCCCTGGCGCGCATCAGCGAGGATTCGAGCGTCGTGGTCAAGCTCGTCAATTCCACCCTCTACGATGCCCTCAAGGCCCACGCCAGCGACATCCACCTGGAGAGCACGGGGAGCGGCCTGGTCATCAAGTACCGGGTGGACGGGGTGCTGAACGCCATCAGCCGGGTCCAGGGCCAGGAAACGGCGGACCAGGTCATCTCCCGCATCAAGGTCATGGCCGAACTGGATATCGCCGAGCGCCGGGTACCCCAGGACGGGCGCTTCAAGGTGACCATCAAGGGCCGCCAGATCGACTTCCGCATTTCCATCATGCCCAGCATCTTCGGCGAGGACGCCGTGCTGCGCATCCTGGACAAGCAGGACCTGGCCGACAGCGCCCACGGGGTGCGCCTCTCCGCCCTCGGTTTCGACGACGACGCCATCCGCACCCTGCGCCGCCTGGCCCGGGAGCCCTACGGCATGGTCCTGGTCACCGGCCCCACCGGCAGCGGCAAGACCACCACCCTCTACGCCATGATCACCGAGATCAACAAGGGCCAGGACAAGATCGTCACCATCGAGGACCCGGTGGAGTACCAACTGCCCGGGGTGCTGCAGATCCCGGTGAACGAGAAGAAGGGGCTGACCTTCGCCCGGGGGCTGCGGTCCATCCTGCGCCATGATCCGGACAAGATCCTGGTGGGGGAGATCCGGGACCCGGAAACCGCCCAGATCGCCGTCCAGTCGGCCCTGACCGGCCACCTGGTGTTCACCACCATCCACGCCAACAACGTCTTCGACGTCATCGGCCGCTTCACCCAGATGAACGTCGATCCCTACAGCTTCGTCTCGGCCCTGAACGGCATCCTGGCCCAACGCCTGGTGCGCCTGGTGTGCCCGAGTTGCGCCGTGTCGGTGGCTCCGGATGCCGAGGAGCTGGCCGAATCGGGCCTGGACCCGGGCAACGTCTCCCACTTCCGCTTCGTCGCCAGCCGGGGCTGCGGCCGCTGCCGGGGCACCGGCTACCGGGGCCGCACCGCCATCGCCGAAATCCTGCTCCTGGACGACGCCACCCGCCAGCTCATCATCGACCGCCAGCCCATCGCCCGGGTCAAGGAGGCGGCCCGGCGGCGGGGACTGCGCTTTCTCCGGGAATCCGCCGTCGCCCTGGTGTCCTCCGGCCGCACCACCCTGCAGGAGATCAACCGTGTCACTTTCGTGGCGTGACCGCTATATCGGAGTCTTGTCCCCGGAGCGGGTCGCCCTGGTGCGCCGGCGCCGGGGCTGGAACAGAGCCTTCGACATCCGGATCGATGCCCCCTGCGGGGACGCCTCTCCGGCAGCGGCGGCCACCGCCCTGGAAGGCCTTCTGCAGCGGCCCGAGGTCGCGGCGGGGAACATCACCCTCCTCCTCTCGAACCACTTCGTCCGCTACCTGCTGGTCCCCTGGCGCAGCGAAACCAAGACCCCCGAGGAATTCATGGCCTTCGCCGGCATCTGCTGCGACCGCCTCTATGGCGGCGACCCCGGCCGGCGCATCCTGCGCACCGCCCGGGAACGGGCCGGCAGGCCGCGCCTGGCCGCCGTCCTGGAAGCCGAGTTCCTGGCGGCCCTGCGCCGGGCCGTCGGCGCCTCCCGGCTGCGCCTGGCGTCGGTCCAGCCCTACCTGGCGGCGGCATTCAACTGCCTGGGAGTTGCCTTCCGCCAGGACAGCTTCCTCTTCCTGGTGGCCGAGCCCAGCCGCACCTGCCTCCTGGTCGCCCTGGGCGGCTGTTGGCACAGCGTCCGGGCAGGCAGCGGGGAAGACAGCCCCCAGGCCCTGGCCGATCTCATCGAAAGGGAAGCCCAGCTGCTCGGCCTCGAACCGGACGGCATGCCGCCCATCTTCGTCCATAGCCCCCGGCAGTCCCGGCTCGATCTCCCCGAATGCAACGGGGTCGCCCCCGCGACCCTGGCCCTGCCCATCCCAGCCGCCCTGGCCGAGGGGGCGGATCCCCTCCTGGCCATGGCCATGACGGTGGCCTGACATGCACCGCCTCGACATCGACTTCCACCGCCCCCCAGCTCCCAGCGCCCTGGGCTGGGCCCTCCTCCTGGCCGGTGTCGCCGCCCTCGCGGCCCTCCTGGCCGTCCAGTGGCAATGGCGGGAGGAGGCCCAAGAGCTCCAGGCGGCACTGCAGCAGGCGGAAGCCCGCCTGCCCCGCAACGCCCCCCGCCGGGCAGGGAAGGACGATGCGGCCCTGGCCGCCGCCCGCCAAGCCATCGCCAAGGCCCGCCTGCCCTGGGACGGCCTCTTCGCCGCCCTGGAGTCGGCGGACAATGAGGACGTCGCCGTCCTGGCGGTGGCGCCCGACGGTCCCCGGGGATTGGTGAAGGTGCACGCCGAATCCCGGAACCTGGCCGCCATGCTGGCCTTCCAGCGCCGCCTGGAACAGGGCGGCGGTCTGCGCCAGGTGACCCTGCTGGAGCACGACGCGGCCGGGGACAAGGGCGGCGCCCCGGTGCGCTTCCACATTTCCGCCGCCTGGGGAGGGAATCATGGTCATCCCTAGGCTGATCATCCTGGAGACCCTGGGCGACCTCGGCAAGCCGGGGCTCGCCGGCGCCCTTCTCCTCGTCGCCACCCTGCTCTACGGCGCCGCCGGGGTCCTGCCGGCCCGTGAGGAGCGGGCCCGGCTGGAAGAGCGGCTGGCCCGGGCCGAAGCCGCCCTCGCCCATCGGCAGGACGGGCCGGGCCGCCCAGGCCCGCCGGCCGACGGCGAAGCCTTCTACGACGCCCTCCCCACCGAGGCGGAAGTCACCATCTGGGTCGAGCGCATCTACGACACGGCAGCGGCGGAACAGCTCAACCTCGCCCGGGGCGAATATGTCCTGGCCCCCGTGGCCGACACCCGCCTCGTCCGCTACCAGATTTTCCTGCCGGTGAAGGGGGACTATCTCCGCATCCGGCGCTTCGTCGCCACCGCGCTGGCCACCATCCCCGGCCTGGGCCTGGAAAACCTCAGCCTGCAGCGCCAGAACATCGGCGACACCGAGGTGGATGCCTTGATCCGCTTCTCCCTCTACCTGGCCCGGCCATGACCGGCAAGCGCCTCCTTTTCTGGATGGCTTTCCTCGCCGCCACCGGCGTCGCCGCGGTCCTGCCCGACCTCATGCACTGGGAGGAAGAAACCGCCGCCGCCCCTCCCCGGCCGGCCAGGGAAGCAGCCCCCGCCCCGGCCGCCCTGGAGACCGGGACCGCCCCCGAGCCCGACGCCCCCCCCGCCGGCAAGGGGGAAGAGGGCAAGGAGGCGGTTAACCTGTTCGCCGCCAAGACCTGGTTCGTGCCACCGCCGCCACCGCCGCCACCGCCCCCCCCGCCGCCGCCTCCCCCCCCCTCGGCGCCGCCCCTGCCCTTCGCCTTCCTCGGCACCTTCGATGACGGTGCCCGCCCGAAGGCCTTCCTGCGCCGGGGAGAACAGGCCTACGCCGTGGCGGCGGGGGATGTCATCGACGGCACCTACCGGGTGGAAAGCATCCGCCCCGGCCAAGTGGTCCTCACCTATCTGCCGCTAAACGTGACCCAAACCCTGTCCCCAGGAAGCCCGCCATGACCATGACTAGACATTCCCGGCGCTGGCTCGCGCCCCTCGGGCTCGCCCTGGCCCTGGCCGGCTGCGCCTCCGACCTCGCCTACCGGGAAGGCCTGGGCCTCATGGACGAGGGGCGCTACGAGGAAGGCCTGGCCAGGCTGGACGCCGCCGTCGCCGCCTCCCCCGCCGAGCCCCGCTTCCGCGCCGCCCTGGCCCTCCAGAAGGATCGGGCCCTGGCCACCCTCCTGGCCCAGGCCGAACAGTCCCGCCAGGCCGGCGACTACGCAGGGGCGACGGACCTCTACCAGCGGGTCCTCGGCCTCGCCCCCCGCAACCCCCGTGCCCTGGAGGGCCTGCGGGTGCTGGAGCAGCGCCGCCTCCTGGGGGACATGGAGCGCCAGGCCCAGGCGGCCTTCACCCGGGGCGACCTGGAGCAGGCCGAGAAGCAGCTCGCCGCCCTCCTCGCCCTCGATCCCCGCTACCCCCAGGCCCTCGCCCTGCGCAAGGAAATCGAGGGCCAGCGGGCCCGCATCGCCAGCCCCTACCCCCAGCTGCGGACCCGCTTCGCCCGCCCCGTCACCCTGGAGTTCCGGGATGCCGGCCTGAAGATGATCCTGGATGTCCTGTCCCGCACCACCGGCATCAATTTCATCGTGGACAAGGACGTCAAGCCCGACCTCAAGGCCACCCTCTTCGTCCGCCAGGTGGCCCTGGAGGACGCCCTCAACCTGCTCCTGACCCAGAGCCAGCTGGAAAAGAAGGTGATCAGCGACAACACCGTGCTGGTCTACGCCAACACCCCGCCCAAGCAGAAGGAGTACCAGGACTGGGCGATCCGCACCTTCTTCGTCACCAACATGGACGTCAAGCAGGCCCAGAGCCTGGTGAAGACCATCCTCAAGACCAAGGACGTGGTCATCGACGAGAAGCTCAACATCCTCACCATGCGGGACACCGCCGAGGCCATCCGCCTGGCGGAAAAGCTCCTCCAGGCCCAGGACCAGCCCGAGCCGGAGGTGATGCTGGAAGTGGAGCTCCTCGACGTCTCCCGGGACCGCATCCTCGACCTCGGCATCCAGTGGCCCTCGACCTTCTCGGTCCTGTCCCCGAGCGGGGAGGCGGTCAAGGTCCTCTCCGACCTGCGGGGCCCCCGCCGGGAGAGCCGGATCGCCATCGACCGCACCGTCCAGCTCCGGGCCCAGGCCCGGGACAGCGACGTCAATACCCTGGCCAGCCCCCGCATCCGGGTGCGGAACAAGGAGAAGGCCAAGATCCACATCGGCGACCGCATCCCCATCGTCAACGCCACCGCCACCCCCTCCACCCAGGGGCCGGTGATTTCCGAAAGCGTCCAATACCTGGACACCGGCATCAAGCTGGAGGTGGAGCCGGTGGTGTACCAGAACGACGAAGTCTCCATCAAGGTCGCCCTGGAGGTGAGCGATTCCCAGGACGCCGGCCGCACCAACAACGGCACCAGCCTGGTCCGGGTCAAGACCAGCAACGCCGCCACGGTGCTGCGCCTCAAGGACGGGGAAACCCAAATCCTCGCCGGCCTCATCCGCAAGGACCACAGCGCCGGCAGCGACAAGATCCCCGGCCTCGGGGACGTACCCCTGGCCGGCCGGCTCTTCGGCCAGAACGAGGACAACTGGCAGAAGCGGGAGCTGGTGCTCTCCATCACCCCCCGCATCGTCCGCAACCTGCCCTACGTCGCCCCCCATCTGCTGGAATACCCCTCCGGCACCGAGGGCAGCCTGCAGTCCCGGCCCCTCTCCGTCCAGAGCATCACCAGCCAGCCCTCGGTCCCCCTGAGCGTCCCGCCCTTCGACAACCTGGCCGGCAAAGCTCCGGCCAGCACGGCCCTGGCCGCCGCGCCCCTGGCCATCCCGACGGTTACTGCCCCGGCCGCCACGGTCCTCAATCTGGAAGGGAGCCAAGAAATCAAGGTCGGCCAGGAGAGCACCCTGACCTTGCGGGTCAAGGCCGACCAGCCCCTGGTCAGCACCGCCCTGCAGATCGACTACGACCCCAAGGCGGTGAAGGTGCTGGCCGTGGCCGAAGGCGACCTGATGCGTCAGGACGGCACCCAGACCCGTTTCTCGACCCGCATGGACGAAGCCGCCGGCCGGGTTTTCGTGGGGCTTTCCCGCTCCGGCGGCAGCGGGGCCACCGGGGAAGGGACCCTGGTGACCCTGCGGGTGGCCGGCGTCGCCCCGGCGGCGGCCACCCCCGTCCAGGTGGTGGTGTTCTCCGGGATGGGGCCCGGCAACAACCTCCACGCCACGCCCCTCCCCGCCCCCCTGGCGGTGGCGGTGGTGCCCTGACCATGGCCGGTTTCCGCCCCCAGGCCGGCTTCACCCTGATCGAGGTGGTGATCACCGTCGTCATCGTCGGCCTCCTCGCCGGCATCGCCATGCCCCTCACGGAAACGGTGGTGCGGCGCAGCAAGGAGCAGGAGCTGAAGGCCGCCCTCATGGCCCTGCGCAATGCCCTCGACGCCTACAAGGACGCCGCCGACGCCGGCCGCATCGAGCGCAAGGTGGGGGACTCGGGCTACCCGCCCTCCCTGGAAGTGCTGGTGGCCGGGGTCGCCGACCGGCGCCAGCCCACCGGGGCCCGCCTCTATTTCCTGCGCCGCATCCCCCGCGACCCCTTCGGCGATCCGGGCCTGCCCCCGGCCCAGACCTGGAGCCTGCGCAGCTACGACAGTCCGCCGGATTCCCCGCGCTCGGGGAAGGACGTCTTTGACGTCTATTCCCAGGCCGAGGGCCGGGCCCTGGACGGCACCCTGTACCGGGACTGGTGAGCCCCATGCGCAAGAATCCAGCCCAGGCCGCCTTCACCCTGGTCGAACTGCTGGTGGTGATGGCCATCATCGCCACCCTGCTCGCCATCGCCGTGCCCCGCTACTTCTCCAGCCTGGAAAAATCCAGGGAGACCGCCCTGCGCCAGAGCCTCTCGGTGATGCGGGAAGCCATCGACCGCCACTACGGCGACCTCGGCCGCTATCCCGACAGCCTGCAGGAGCTGGTCAGCCGCCGCTACCTGCGCAGCCTGCCGGTGGACCCCGTCACCGGCCAGGCCGACACCTGGGTCACGGTCGCTCCCGAGGACAGCGGCAAGGGCAACGTGCGGGACGTCAACAGCGGCGCCCCGGGCAGCGGCCGGGACGGGACCCCCTATGGCAGCTGGTGAGCGGCACCGCCACAGGGGCTTCACCTATCTGGGAGTGCTCTTCCTGGTGGCCCTCCTGGGCCTCGCCCTTGGGGCCGCCGGCCAGGCCTGGTCCGTCGCCAGCCAGCGGGCCCGGGAGCAGGAGCTCCTCTGGGTCGGCACCCAGTACGCCCGGGCCCTGCAGTCCTATGCCCAGCAATCCCCCGGCCGGCCGGAATATCCCCGCCGCCTGGAGGACCTCCTGACCGACAACCGCTTTCCGGTGCCCCGCCACCACCTGCGCCGGCTCTACCCCGACCCCATCACCCGCAGCACCGACTGGGGCCTCGTCAAGACCCTGGACGGGCGCATCTCCGGCGTCTACAGCCGCTCCGAGGCCGCGCCCTGGAAACGGGCCAATTTCCCGTTACGCTGGGAGGCCTTCACCGACAGTAGGAAGTATTCGGACTGGAAGTTCGGGGCCGACACCAGGCTGCCGGCCGGGCAGCCGGAGAAAGGATAGGCTGATGGGAGGAATCACGCCCTCGTTTGAAACAACGACGGTCGCTTGGCCGAGCGAAGGCTCATGACAAACAGAAGCTGGACGGCCCGTCACGACCCTAAGCTGCCCGATGACGATTTCATTGCTAATGGCCGCTCTCAGATGCGTTAGCGGTCCCTGCCGAGAGATCGATCACTGGCAGCAGTTCGGTCGAAGCATTCGTTGTCACTCTCATTGAGGAAGTACTGGGCCTCCTTACGTTTTCCGGTCTATGAGAAAGATCATAGGACTTTCAGGAGTATTGACCCGGAATATCTCTATCCTTGAGAATCCGACCCTTTGGATGCAATTGGCATTGGAGGCGGCATGGATGAGGGCGCAGCCCTGGGGAGAGAGAGGCTGCTGTGGCTCCTGGGCAGCCTGTGCGGGCTGTATCGCGTGCCCTTCGAGCCGGCCCTCGTCGCCCAGCAGTTCCCGCCCCCCTATAGTTCTGTCACCTTCCACGAAGCCGCCCGTTCCCTGGGCTTCAAGACGGGCTCCTACCGCTTGGCCGACGTCGACTGGCGGCAACTGCCCCTGCCGGCCGTCGCCTTCCTGAACGAGCGGGAAGCCGCCGACCCTGACAAGGCACCGGCGGGGCCGACGCCGCTCCTCATCGTCAAGACCGACGGCTACAAGCTCCTCTACTTCCGGGCCGGCAGCCAGACCCCGGAGACCCTGGCAGTCGAAGCCGCTCCCGAAACCTTCGCCCCCGAACTCATCCTCGTTGCCCGGGAATCCGCCACCGGCCAGGACGAGGCCATCCCGGGGTTCGAAACCGAAAAGAAGGACTTCGGCTTCTCTTGGTTCATCCCTGAACTCCTCAAGCATCGGACCCTCTGGCGGGACGTGCTGCTGGCGTCCCTGGCCATCCAGCTGGTGGGCCTCGCCACCCCCTTGTTCACCCAGGTCATCATCGACAAGGTGGTGGTGCACCAGACCCACAGCACCCTCATCGTCCTCGGCGTCGCCCTGGTGATGTTCATGCTCTTCACCAGCGCCATGACCTGGCTGCGCCAATACCTGGTGCTCCATACCGGCAACCGCATCGACGCCGTGCTGGGGAGCCAGGTCTTCCGCCACCTCCTGCGGCTGCCGCTGCCGTACTTCGAGCACCGCCCCACCGGCACCCTGGTCGCCCGCTTGCACGGGGTCGAGACCATCCGGGAATTCGTCTCGGGGGCCGCCGTCACCCTCATCCTCGACCTGCCCTTCCTCCTCATCTTCCTGGCGGTGATGTTCGCCTACTCCTGGCAGCTCTCCTTGATCGCCGTCGGGCTCCTGGGCACCATTGCCGGTATCAGCTTCGGGGTGAGCCCGATCTTCCGGGAAAAGCTCAACCGCCAGTTCATGCTGGGGGCGAGAAACCAGTCCTTCCTCACCGAGTACGTCTCGGGCATCGCCACGGTGAAATCCCTGCAGATGGAGCCGGACGTGGACAAGAAGTACGAGGACCTGCTCGCCGACTACCTCGCTGCCGGCTTTTCCACCAAGCAGGTGGGCAATAGCTACAACGTTGTCGCCAACGGCCTTGAGCAGGTGATGACCTTGGCTATCCTCATCGTCGGCGCTCTCCTGGTGATGAAGAACGACGGCTTCACAGTCGGCATGCTGGTCGCCTTCCAGATGTTCGCCGGGCGGATGAGCCAGCCGCTCCTGCGGCTCGTCGGCCTGTGGCAGGAATTCCAGCAGGCCAATATTGCGGTCAAGCGCCTGGGGGACATCCTCGACATCCCCCAGGAGCCCCATGCGCTGACCCCCAGCCGGGAAGGGGCGAGCCAAGGGCGGCTGACCGTGCACAATCTCGCCTTCCGCTATTCCGAGCACCATCCCTGGCTCTATCGGAACTTGGAGCTGGCCTTCAAGCCCGGCCACCTCACCGTCCTCATGGGGCCGTCGGGGTGCGGGAAGAGCACCCTCGCCAAACTGATGCTGGGCTTCTACCAACCCCAGGAAGGCCACATCGCCCTGGACGGCAAGGACATCCGGCACCTGGCGGCCAATGAGCTGCGAAGCGTCTTCGGGGTGGTACCCCAGGAGACGGTGCTCTTCTCCGGGACCCTCTACGACAACCTCGTCATGGCCCATCCCCATGCGAGCTTCGAGGAGGTGATCCACGCCTGCAAGGCCGCCGAAATCCACGAGGTGATCGAGCAGCTGCCGGACGGCTACCAGACCGAGATCGGCGAGCGGGGCGTCGGGCTCTCCGGCGGCCAGCGGCAGCGGATCGCGATCGCCCGGGCCCTATTGAAGCATACGATTCCACACAACTCATAAAGCATGAGTTTTCTTCATGAACTCCATCCCCTGGACGAAATCCCTGATCCGCTGCATGCCGATCCAGAGGGATTTGACGCCGGGTTCGCCGTCGCACTTGCG
>Ga0316603_10000168_pt1 | contig 39049 bp, 30 predicted proteins | sample OWC_soil_day10_n_FD_207649 | JGI IMG/M metagenome (GOLD analysis project Ga0316603, IMG submission 207649) | Wetland soil microbial communities from Old Woman Creek delta, Ohio, United States - OWC_soil_day10_noCT | ecosystem: Environmental > Terrestrial > Soil > Wetlands | place: USA: Ohio... | reverse complement strand
GAAAAGTACGGGTTGGCGTTGGGGGGCAGCGGCGGCTGGCCGATGGCGCTGGCGCGTGCGCGCGTGGCGTCGCCGCCGTAGCCGATCTGCGGATACAGCTGCGAGCCGGTGGCGGTCAGCGCGCCGATGAACTGATCGACACGCGCGGCCGCAATCACCAGGTCGCGGTTGTTGCGCAGCGCCGTGTCCACCAGGTCGTCCAGCACCGGGTCGTTGAACTGCTGCCACCACTTCTGGTTGGCAACCTCCGCGGCTTTCGGGTAGTCGATGCGCCAGGCTTGCGGGGTGTCAATCGCCGGTCGCTCATAGTTCGGTCCCAGCGTGCAGCCGGCCAGTGCGGCGGCAACCAGCGGGGCGATCAGGCGCGTCTTCATGTCGGTGTCCTTGCGGCAGAGCGTCGTGACGTGTTTCGGCTCGCCGTTGGCGCAGCGGGCCGGACGGCGATTCGTGTTCGGAACATGGCGGCGGAGTCCAAGGTTGAGTTCGCCAAATCGTGAGCGCGCCGCGCCACAGCTGGATGAGTGAGGGCTGTCATCGCCCCAAACCGCTGGCGAGCAGCCACCCGAAGAGCGCCGCCAGCATCAGCACGCCGAGGCTTGCCGACGGCCAGCGGCGCACGCTTGCGTCGCCCAGCTCGAACGCGCGGCCGATGGGTGCGAGCGCGCTGCGCAGTGCGTCACCCCGAGCAAAGAGCGGCTTGCGCGACAGTGCCAACGCGAGCAGCGCGCCGCCGAGAAACACCAGCAGCGTTGTTGCGAGTTCCTTCGGCGCGAGCGGATTCGACACGAACTCGCCCGCGACCGGTCCGAGCGCGGCGCCGGCGAGCAGCAGCGAGGCGATGGCAAGCGCCAGGGCGGCGAACTGCGACGAGCGCGCGATCCGCACCTTGCTCACGACCGGCGCCGACGGCCGGCGCAGCGCATTGACGAGCACCAGCACGACGTAACCCGCCGTGAACACCGCGCCTCCCTGCAGCACGGCGGTCCACCACCACTGGCCGGACTGGTCGGCGGCATCGAGCAGCAGCTTCTTGGCGAGGTAGGCGCCGCTCGGCACCACACCCATCAGAGCCACCCCGGACACGGCGAAGGCGAGCACGGTGATCGGCAGCGCACGCGCGATGCCGGCCAGATCGGCGATGCGGTCGTGGCCGAGCGCTGCGTAGACCAGTCCCGCGGCCATGAACATGCCGGCTTTCGCGGTCGCGTGCGCCGCCGCCTGCAGCACGCCACCGGTCAGCACTGGCCCGTGCACCAGCGCATGGCTCACCGGGTCGAACGCGAGCGGGAACATCAGGAACAGGTAGCCGATCTGGGCCAGCGTGGAGTAGGCGACGAGCAGCTTCAGCCGCTCCTGCCGCAGTGCAACCACGCTGCCGACCACGATCGCAGTCGCGCCAAGCCCGGCGAGCAGCTGGCTCGCGGCGGGCGTCACGACGGCCGGGAACACGTCGAACCACAGCCGGACCGCGAGGAACCACGAGCCTTTGATGACGAGCGCGGACAGTATCGCGCTCGCCGCGGCTGGCGCTCCAGCGTGCGCCGGCGGCAGCCAGATGTGCAGCGGGAAGAGTGCGGTCTTGGCGAGCAGCCCGGTCGTCATCAGCGCCGCGGCGACGAGCGTGGGCGCATCGGGCCGCACGTGTGCTGCGAGCAGCGGGATGTCGAGCGTTCCGTAGGCGCCATACAGCAGCACGGCACCCAGCAGGTAGAGCAAGGAACCCAGCAGCGCGAAAACGAGGTAGCGCAGCGCGGCGCGCAGCGTTTCGCCGCGCCCGTCGAGGCACACGAGCGGGACGCCGGCGAAGGTCAGGAGCTCCAGCGCGACATAGAGCGTGAAGAGATCGCCGCTCACGAACACGAGGTTGAGCGAGCCCGACACCGCGAGCAGCAGCAGCCAGAATGAGAAGGGCCCGCGCGCCTCGCTCGTGCCGGCGGGTGTGTCGAAGTCGGCGCACGCGTACACGCCGATGCCGCTCAACACGACCGCCACCACCACCATCATCGCGACCGCGATGCCATCGGCGCGCAGCGCGACGCCAAGCGGCGGCGCCCAGCCGCCCAGCAGGTAGACGATCGTGTCCCCTGCAGCGAGCCGCTCGCGGGCGATCGCCAATGCAACGGCGAGTCCGACGGCGAGCGTGACGAGCGCAATGCGCTGCGCGTTGCGGCCACCGGCCACCAGCCCCGCCAGCAGCCCGACGAAGGGCACCAGCACCGCGAGCGCCAGCAGCAGCCCGCCCGACGTGGCAACCTCAGGTGCCATCGCGTCGATCCTGCCCGACCGCGCTGCCGCCGGCCGGTGGCGGCGTCTGCGGTTCGCTCGACAGCGTCACCGAACCGGTTTCGGCATGCAGGCGCAGCAGCACGGCCACCGCGAGCGCGGTGGCGGAGAACGCGACCACGATGCCGGTGATGAGCAGCGCCTGCGGCACCGGGTCCCCGCCGAGACCCGCGCCCGCGCCGCGGCGCGCGATCGCCCCCAGCAGCAGGAACACGCCGCTGCCCACCACGTTGAACGCGAGGATCTTGCGCAGCGGATGCGCATTGGCGATCAGGCCGTAGAGGCCGATGCCGACGAGCAGCGCGGCGCACAGGCCGAAGAGCGTGGCCGCGTTCATCGCGACACCGGCCGCAGCGGGGCGCCAGCAAGCAGCAGCGCGAGGATCAGCGACAGCGTGGGCATCAGCGCCAGCTCGACCGCGATGATGAGCGGCTTCGCCCAGCCGTCCGGGTAGGCGAGGAATGCGCCCGCCGTTGCCGCGCCCGCGAGCCCGATCGCAATGAAGGCGAGGGGGCCGGCGACCAGCCCGGCGCGCAGCCACCGGCGGCTGACCGGCGGCACGTCGGCCAGTCCCGCCATGATGACCAGCAGCCACATCGCGGCCACGATGGTCGCGCCCTGGAACTTGCCACCGGGCGCGTCGGCACCCGTCCAGAAGATATAGAGGCCGATGATGAGACCGATCGGTGGCAGCAGGCGCGCGAGGTAGGCCAGGACGCCGTCGGGATCGGCGCGATGCACCGGCCCCGGGCGTCCGCCCCATGCGGCATCGGGAGCGAGCGACCAGACGCCGATGATGGCGAACACCAGCACGATCGCCTCGAGCAGCGTGTCCATCGCGCGGTAGGCCAGCAGCACGGCGGTGATCGGGTTGCCCACGCCGAGCGAGGCGATCGGTGCCATGGCCGCCGCGGCGAGCGACGGCGCGGGGGTAGGCAGCGCGAGCACGCAGGCCGCGAGTGCCGCCGTGGTCAGAGCGGCCATCACTGCGGCCAGCGCGCGCGTGCCGGCGCGTGGACGCTCGGCGCGGGCCGCGGCCTCGGTGCCGCGCAGGCGCGATGCAGCGCCGATCAGCAGAGCGCCCGTCAGCCCGCCGCCGATGGCGGCTTCGGTCAACGCCACGTCCACTCCGCGCAGCAGCACCCAGGCCAGCGTCAGCAGCAGCCCGTAGGCGAGGAAGCCGACCACCGCCGCAAACGCGTCGCGCGCCAGTACGGCGAACAGCGCCAGGCCCGCGAGCAGCAGCACCAGCGCAATGATCACGAGGTCGGTCATGGCTCGTCGCGCTCCGGCATGCGCGCGGTGCGGGCGATGAGCTGCGAGGCGCAGGCGCCGCCCAGCAAGACCAGCAGCCACACGCAAACGAGCTTGGCGCCGGCGAGCACGCTGCCCGCGTGCGGCAGCAGGCCGAGCACCACCAGGCCCAGGCCCAGGTTGTCGGCCTTGGTCAACGCGTGCAGCCGCGTAAAGGTATCCGGAAAGCGCAGCAGGCCGACGGTGCCGGCGAGGAAGAAAAATGCGCCCGCGACAATCGCGACGACGGAGACGATATCGAGCACGCTCATGGCGTGACGTCCGGTCGCCGGTCGCCGGCGCGCGCGGCGAGCTTCGCCTTGACGAACGCGATCGATGCGAACGCCGCGAGTAGGGCCAGCGTCAGAGCCACGTCGACCACTGCTGGATTGTCCGCGGCGGCACCCACAAGCAGCAGGCTGGCGATGCCGCCGCTGCCGAGCAACTGCGCCGCCATCACGCGGTCGGCGTCATCCGGTCCGCGCAGGACGCGCGCCAGGCCGATGGCCACCATCGCCAGGACGAAGGCCGCCGCGCCGAGGAGGAACGCGGTCATTCGGCGCTCCCGCTGCCGAGCACGCGCGCGAGGCGGTGTTCCTCCTCGCGCAACTGCGCCACCACCGGCTGGCTCGTGTCGAGCACGTGGTAAACGATCGCGGTGTCGGTTTCACCGGCCGGCACCGAACCGGGGAGCAGGCTTGTGATGGTGGCGAAGCCGGTGCGTGCCGTGCCGCGCGGCAATGCGACGGGATAGTCGACGAAGCCTGGCCGCACCGCGACCTCGCGTGCGAACGCACGTCGTGCAACGTCCACGCCGGCGACGACGGACTCGCGCAGCAGGCGTGGCACCTGCAGCAGCAGCGCGGCCACGCGCACGCGTCCCTGCGCCGGCGGCAGCAGCCGCAGGCTAATTACGGTGGCGCAAAGCGTCGCGAAGGCACCCATCGCGAGGTCGCCGGCCTTGCCGCTCGACATCAGGATGAGCCACAGCGCGCCGAAGGCGATGCCGCGCGCCACTGCAGCGCGCCACGCAGCCCGGTCGCGCGCCGGCGGCACGGCCGGGGTCATGCCGCACCTCGCGCCGCGTCGCCGCTCGGCACGACCGCCACGTCCATTGCGCCCAGGCGATCGAAGAGCTTCGCCTCCGCGCGGATGGGCCACCAGTCGTAGAGGAAGATTTCGAGCGGGCGCCACAGCGCCACCCAGCCGCCGATCACGAAGCTTTCCTTGATGATGCCGCTGTAGCTCTCCTTGCTCGCGAAACCGGCGACGAACTCGCCCAGCACGATCGCAAACGCAAGGAACACGAGGCCGATCACCAGGCTCACGCGGCCTACGCGAAAGAGCTGCCGCAACTGCTTGCGCGTCGCCATCGCGCGCAGCGCGAAGTAGCCGTGCACCGAGTCGCGCAGCACCTGCGTGCTCGCGGCTGTGACGGGCTCGCGCGAGATCGTGACGCGGAGCGCGAGCGGCGCGGTGCTCGACGCCTCGCGCGCCCAGGCCACGATGTAGTCCTCTGCATTCGGATCGAGGTCGCGTTCGCGAAACGGCGCGGGATCCATCGCGTTGAAGAGTTGCCGCAGTTCTCCAACCGAAAGCTCGAGCACGCTCGTTCCTGACGCCATGTCGTCGCGCTGCGCCGCAGGGACGGAGTGCGGGGGGATCGACGAAACGGGATGTGCCATGCCGCAAGGCCTCAAGCTGGAGTGGCGACGGTCGCCGCGCGCGCCCGCGCGTCCTCCTTGCCGAACACGACGACGTAGAGCACCGGCAGCAGGATGAGCGTCAGCAGCGTGGCCACCAGCAGGCCGCCCATGATCGCGAACGCCATCGGTCCCCAAAACACGGTGGGCGCGATCGGGATGAGGCCCAGCACCGTCGAGATCGCGGTGAGGATCATCGGGCGCAGGCGGCCGGTGGCCGATGCCATGACTGCTTCGCGCACGCCCTTGCCCTCGGCGCGGTCGGTCTCGATCTGCACGACCAGGATCACCGCGTTCTTGGCGATCATGCCGATCAGCGCGAGGATGCCGAGGATCGCGACAAAGCCGAGCGGGCGGTTGAACACGAGCAGCGTCACGACGACGCCGATCAGCCCGAGGGGCAGCAGAGCGACCACCATCGCGAGCCTGCGGAAGCTCACCAGCAGCAGCATCATCGTGGCGAGCATCAGCAGAATCATCAGCGGCACGACGGCGAACACCGACGCGCTGGAGATCGCGCTCTCCTCGTACAGGCCGCCGGTCGCGACCTTGTACTGCCGAGGCAGCTTCGCGGCGAAATCGTCCACCTTCGGCGCGAGGGCGCCCACGACCGCGTCCGGCAATACGTCGTGCATGACGTCTGCGCGCACAGTGAGCGTAGGCACCCGGTCGCGCCGCCAGACCAGCGGGAACTCCTGCTCCTCGGCGAACGTTGCGAACTGGCGCAGTGGCACCATGCGCCCGGCCGGCGTGGGTACCTGGATGGCACTCAATGCCTCGAACGACACCCGCTGGTCCTCCGTCGCGCGCGCGACGACGTTGACGAGATAGATGTCGTCGCGCAGCTGCGTGACGGTCGAGCCTGTCACGGCGGCGTTGAGCACCGATGCGAGCGCGCGCGAGCTGACGCCCAGCCGGCGCGCCTCGTCCTGGTCGACGTTGACACGGACCTGCCGCGCCGGCTCCATCCAGTCGAAATGCACGTGCCGCGTCCGCGGGTCCGAGGCGAGCACGCCGGCGAACTCGAGCGCGATCCGGCGCACCTCGTCCTTGTCCGGGCCGGTGATCCGGTATTGCAGCGGCCAGCCCACCGGCGGACCGAGCTCCAGCGGCGACACCCGCGCGACGATTTCGGGAAACTGCTCAGCGAGCACCGACTCGAGCTTCTGCTGCAACCGCTCGCGGGCCTCGAGGTCCTTGGCGACGATCACGAACTGCGCGAAGAACGGATTGGCGAGCTGGACGTCGAACGTGAGGATGAACCGGATCGCGCCGCGGCCAACGTAGGTGCTGAAGTGGTCGACGTCGGGGTCGGCACTCAGCAGCGCCTCGAAGCGCTTCGCCTGCGCCTCGGTGGCGTAGATCGACGCGTTCTGGCGCAGCGTCATGTCGACTGTCAGCTCCGGTCGGTCCGAAGCCGGAAAGAACTGCCGCGGCACGAACTGCGACATGAAGATCGCGGCGGCGAATGCAACCACTGTCAGCGCGATGGTCACCCATTTCGCGTTGATCGCAGCGGACAGGAACGCACTGTAGGCGTTCAGCAGCTTGCTCGGCTTGGCCTCGGCGTCGGCCTTGGGCGCCTTGAGGAGCGCCTTGCCGATGATCGGCGCAAAGAGGACGGCGACCAGCCACGACACGATGAGCGAAATGCCGACGACCGAGAAGATCGAGAACGTGTACTCGCCGGCCGAGCTTTGCGCGAAACCGATCGGCACAAAGCTCGAGATCGTGACCAGCGTGCCGATCAGCATCGGCGCAGCCAGTGTGCGGTAGGCGAAAGTCGCCGCGTCATCCATCGAGTCGCCGGCGCCCAGCCGGCGGATCATCGCGTCGACAGTCGTCATCGCGTCGTCGACCAGCAGCGTCAGCGCGATGATCAGAGCGCCCAGCGAGATGCGGTGGAGGTCGATGCTGGCGACATTCATGACCGCGAACACGATCGCGAGCGTCAGCGGAATCGCCAGTGCAACCACCGCACCGGGCCGCACGCCGAGGCTCACGAAGCTGCAGACCAGGATGATGACGATCGCCTGCCACAGCGAGGTCATGAAGTCGCCGATCGCGACGTCCACCGAGACCGCCTGGTCGGCGACCAGCACCGGCTCGACGCCGACGGGAAGGCTGGCGCGGATGTCGTCCATCTCGGTGCGGATGTTGCGTCCGAGCTCCAGGATGTCGCCGGCATCGCGCATCGCGATGGCGAGCCCGATCGCCGGAGTACCGTTGACGCGGAACATCGGCTGGGGCGGATCGACGAAGCCGCGGCGCACGGTTGCAATGTCGCCCAGGCGGAAGATGCGCTGGCCCGAGACGAAGTTGATCGCCTCGAGGTCACGCTCCGACTCGAACGCGCCGGTCACGCGCAGGAACACGCGCTCCTGCTGGGTCTGGATAACCCCCGCGGGTCGGATCTGATTCTGCGCCTGCAGCGTTGCGAGGATGTTGGCGTAGTCGAGGCGCAGTCCGGCCAGCTTCGCGGTGTCGAACTCGATGAAGACCTGCTCGTCCTGCGCGCCCAGGACCTCGATCTTCGAGACGTCTTTGACCTGCAGGAGCCGGGACCGGGCGGCCTCGGCGTAGTCGCGTAGTTCGCGGAAGGTGAACCCGTCGGCGGTAAACGCGTAGATGATGCCGAAGGTGTCGCCGAAGTCGTCGTTGAAGAACGGGCCGACCACGCCCTGCGGCAGCGTGCCCCGCATGTCGCCGATGTTCTTGCGCACGTTGTACCAGACGTCCGCGATCTCGGCCGGTGGCGCGTTCTGCTCGAGATCGACGAAGATTGTCGTCTGCCCGGCCGTCGTGTAGCTGCGAACGCGGCGGAGGTGCCGCGTTTCCTGGAGCGTGCGCTCGAGCCGCTCGGTGACCTGCTTAAGCGTTTCCTCGACCGTCGCGCCCGGCCAGGCGGCGGCGACGATCATCGTGCGGATGGTGATCGCCGGATCCTCGCCGCGCCCGAGCCGCAGGAACGAAAGTGTCCCCGCCGCCACGGCAACGATCATCAGGAATATCACGAGCGACGGGCGCTTCAGCCCCCACTCGGAAAGGTTCGGGCCGATCACTGCTTGGCTCCGAGCACGCGCACCTTCTGACCCGGACGCAATGCCTGCACGCCGGCCGTGACGACGATGTCGCCCGGAGCCAGACCCGAGGCGACGTCGACGCGGTTGGCGGTGGCGCTGCGCACCTCGATGTTGCGCATCGACACCACACCGGTCTTCGGATCGACCACCCAGACCGATGAGCGGCCTTCCGAGCGGCTGACGGCGGAATTCGGGATCTCCATGCTGGGACCGGTCGCAACGTTCATGCGACCCGTCACCGTGCTGCCCAGCCGCATCGCCGGCGGCGGATTGATCAGGCGCACCCGCACGGCGAAGGTGCCGGTGACCGGATCGGCGCGCGGCGCGACCTCGCGCACCCGACCTGTGGCCGTCACGCTCGGGTCGCCGATGAGCGTCACCGTGATCTCGACGTTCTTCGGCGCGCTGTCCTTGACGCGTGCCGGCACGTCGAACACCGCATCGCGTGCGCCTTCGCGCGCCACCTGCACGATCATGCGACCGGGCGAGACGATTTCGCCGGGCTCAGGTCCGCGCGCGGTCACGACACCGGCGACGTCGGAGACAAGGCGCGTGTAGCCGAGGCGGTTCTGGGCCAGTTCCATCTGGCCCCTGAGCGCATCGACCTGTGCTTCGGCCGAGCGTAACGCCGCTTCAGCCTGCTCGTACTGCGCCCGCGACACCGCCGCGTCGCTCACCAGGTCGCGCATGCGGTCGTAGCTGCTGCGCGCTTCGAGCAAGCGCGCGTTGGCGCCGGCTACCTGCGCGCGCATCGTCTGCAGGTTGCTTTCCTCGTTCTGCGGGTCGAGCCGTGCGATCAGCTGCCCAGGCCGGACGTTGTCGCCGATCTCCACAGTGCGCTCGATCAGGCGACCGTCGATGCGAAAAGCCAGATTGATCTCGTTCTGCGCCTGTACTGTCCCGGTGAGTGACACCGAACCGCCGCTGTCGGCCTTGCCGATCGTCATCGCGCGGACGGGACGAATTTCCGGCGCAGGCGCCTCCGCAGCGCGCTGGCAGGCCGCCAGGGCCGCAACGAGGGCAACGGCAATGCCGAGCCGTGTGCGAGGCCGCTGAGTGAGTGGAAGTGTCGTTCGCATCGAATCAGTCTTTCAGTGACGACGGCGCCGTTATCGTAAACGGACAAGGGGCTCGCGATGCTGAACACCGCGTAGGGCGCATAGGCCAAGGTCGCGAAACTTGTTATCGCGTGATAATGAAAAAGAAGACAGCGGCCGACTGCGGCATCGCTCGGCGCCGCAGAGGAACAGGTGTGCAGGCCCCGCGACGCGGGTCGTCACAATGTGGCCGGCTGCGGGCGTCCTGCGCCGGGCGCCATGAAAGCCGCCGATCGATGTCGGCTTCAGTGCGCGCGGGCGATTGCGCGGATTTGCGCGATCAGTTCGCGCGCGATCGGTGTGGTGTCGTGTGACTTCAGTGTGACCGCGGCAATCGGCCTGGGAACGGCATTCAGCTCGAACGGAAGCCGCGTCGCGAAGTGCATGCCGGGTGCGAACTCGACCTGTCCACGCATGCCAAAGGACAGCAGATGGGCATGCAGCATCATGCTGAACTGCATGTTGATCGAAAAGGTCTCAACGAAATGGCGGGGCACTTTCAGGCCGGCCCGGTCGAGCGTGACGATCACGTGCTCGAAGAAATAGCAGTCCGCGGGCGGCATCACCCAGCGTTCCTCGAGCAGTTCCTCCCAGGTGACTTTCTTGCGCTTGGCGAGCCGGTGGTCGTTGGCGCATAGGACGCACAGTTTCTCGTCGAAAAGCGAGACGGCATCCATGTCGTCGCCCGGCTCGACCAGTGAGAGCCGCAGGACGGCCACCTCGATGTCACGCCGGCGCAGCCGGTCGAGCAGTTCGGTCTCGCGCGCCTCTATGACTGATATGAAGATGCCAGGGTGGGCCTGCGACAGTCTCCGGACCGCGACGGGAAGGAACGGGATCGCCGGCATGGGCGTGATCCCGATGCGCAGCGAACCCTGCGCGCCGTGCGATACGAGCGCGAGGTCCTGCGCCGCGCGGCGCAGCTCGTCGAAAACCGTGATCGCGCGCGGAGCGAACGTCTGGGCCTGCAGTGTGGGTTGGACGCCGGCGGCATGACGGTCGAACAGTCTCACGCCGAGCAGGTCTTCGAGGCTCGCCACGGCCTTGGTAATGGCGGGCTGACTCAGGTGCAGCACGGCGGCGGCCTTGCGAAAGCTGCGGTGCTCGAGCACGGCGACGAATACACGCAGCTCGCGCATCGTCAGGCGGCGCGGCAGGCGATGAATCAGCTCGTCCGACTTCATGCGAGCTGCTCCCCTCGAGTAGCCCGTCATGGGACGGCACCGAAGTCATCGGCGCAGTAACGACGACGGAGCGTTATGGGGACAGGTGTCATGCGAGCCTTATTCTTTTCGACGTTTGGCCCAAGACGTTTCTAAAGTTGCCACGGCCTGCCAACGAACCCGGCAAAAAGGGTTAGGAGCATAGACGAACAAGAGCGGCAGCGGGACGTGCTTGGGCAGGCGCTGCGCCAAGCGCGCGCGGTTTGCGTGCTTTCCGGAATACGATCCTCCGTCTCGGGAGCGTTGCGAAGCGCGCGCATCTGCGCGTTCGCGCCGCGCGACGGCCGCACGCCCCGGACAAGAGGACAACTGCCGATGCCATCCCGCCGACGCCTGTTCGGTTCGCTGCTGCTGCTGCTGCTGACGCTCGCTGCGCCGGCAGCACACGTGCAGGCGCAGGATGCGTATGCGAAGTGCCGCACCATTGCCGACCCGGCGGCACGGCTGGCCTGCTATGACAGCGCTGCCGCTGCGCCGGAGGCGACATCGCCGGCCGCTACGTCCGCACCGCGCCCGCCGTCGGAGGCTGGTGCTGCCGCGCTGGCCGACCTGCAGCCGACCGGCACGTTGGCGGACGGCCAGTCGCTTATCGCGCAACGTTGGGAACTCGAGGAGCGCTACAAGCGCGGCACGTTCCGCTTCACGTTCTATCGGCCCAACTACATCCTGCCGGTCGCGTGGTCGAGCAGTGTCAACAACGCGCCGAGCTCGCCGACGCAGCCGGCGCCTGTGTTGCCGGGGCCGCTTGACAACACCGAGACCGAGTTCCAGCTGAGTTTCAAACTCAAGCTGTGGCAGAACATGTTTGGCGGTACTTCCGATCTGTGGCTGGGCTACACGCAGAAAAGCTACTGGCAGGTCTACAACGAGGACCTTTCGCGGGCGTTCCGCGAGACCAATTACGAACCGGAGCTCATCTGGTCGGTGCCCACGGACTACACGATCCTCGGCTTGCGCGGCCGGCTGCTGGCACTCGGCCTCGTGCACCAGTCCAACGGCCGCGGCGATCCACTGTCACGCAGCTGGAACCGCGTGTATGCGATGGCGGCGCTGGAGCGCGGCCCGTTCGTGCTGCAGATCAAGCCGTGGTACCGCATCGACAACAACCCCGGCACGGACGACAACCCGGACATCGTCGACTACATCGGCAGCGTCGAGTTTCTCGCGTTCTACAAGTGGCTCGATCAGTTCACGTCAACGCTGCGGCTGCGCACGACGTTCAGTTCGTCGCCCAGCTGGGGCTCGGCACAACTCGACCTGCGCTTTCCGATCGTTGCTGACCTGCGCGGTTACCTGCAGGTCTTCAGCGGCTACGGCGAAAGTATGATCGACTATAACTTCCGCAAGACCGCGGTCGGGCTCGGCGTCTCCATCGGCACGTGGTACTGACTCCGCGGTGAATCAAGTGGCTGCACTTACCCAGTTCCCTCAGCGCGCCGCGTTGTGCCCGCTGCGGCTCGTTTCAGTCGTTCCGGCTTTATCGGCCGGGCTCACACAACAGGAGGATTGATGAATCGCTCATTGCTGGGGGTGTTCGGCGTGACTGCGCTGGCACTCGCATGGTCGACAGAAGCTGTGGCGCAGGTGCGCGTGCAGTACGGCCGCATCACCAACGTGCAGGCCACCACGGTCACTGACAACACGGCACGTACGGTCGGCACTCTCGTCGGCGGCGGCATCGGCCTGGCGACAGGCAGTGGTCAGTCGGGCAGCAACCGTGCCCTGCGCGGGATCGGCGGCGCGGCAGCCGGGCGCGGCGTCGGTAACCTTGCGAGCCGGTCGCAGGCGTTCGAATACACCGTGTTGGTCGGCGCCACCACGGTGCGGGTGGTTTCGGACCAGGCCGGCAAGCGCATCGGTGATTGCGTTGCCGTGGAGCAGGGCCAGTTTGCCAACATCCGGCTGGTCGCTGACAGCCGCTGCGGTTCGTCGCCCGCCGCCTCGGCGGCGCCCGCTAAGGCAGCGCCCGCCAAGGCAGCGCCGCCGCCGCCGGCCGATGTGCAGCAGGCGACCGCCTGCGAGCAGGCCAAGGCCCAGGTGCTCGCCGCCGCGACCGATGACGAGTTCAATGTCGCCGAGCGCCGCATGCGCCTGCTGTGCGGCGAGTAATGCATTCACGCGGCTGCATCGCAGGCAGAGTCGCCAGATTCGGTGGCCTGCCTGGAATGCCCGCACTACCGGGCCGCCGACGGCGGCCATAACAACAAGGAAAGGGAACGAAACCCATGGACCAACAAAGACGCGGCATCGTCATCGCGGCGGCCGGACTTGCAGTCTTCACGGTGACCGGATGCACCACCACATCCAGTGCTCCCGCGGATCCCGCCGAACAGCGCAAGGCGATCGATTCGGCGGCCGACAGTGCGCTGTCACGCCTGTACACACAGCAGCCCGGCACGCGCGAGCTGATCGCGTCGGCACGCGGCTACCTCGTATTCCCGTCCTTTGTCTCGGCCGGATTCATCGTCGGCGGTGGCAGTGGCCAGGGTGTGCTGCGCAAGGGCGGCAAATCGGCCGGGTATTTCCGCATGACCGAGGCCTCCGCCGGCCTGCTGGCGGGTGCTCAGTCGCAGGCCGTGTTCATCCTGTTCATGACCGACGAAGCACTCAAGCGCTTTGAGGCGAGCAGCGGCTGGACCGTAGGTGCCGACGCGAACGTGTCGATGATCAATGTCGGCGCCAACGCGCAGCTCAACACGACGACGACGCGCCAGGAAGTGATCGGGTTCGTGATGACCAACAGCGGCCTGATGGGCAATCTGAGCTTGAACGGCAATCGCGTCACCCGCCTCGCGATTTAGTCCGCAGTGCAGCCGACAGGGGGAGGTGGTGCGACAGGCGCAATGCGATCACGGCCAGTTGTCGAGATCGGGTGAATGCACCCTCTGAAGCCACGGTTCACCGCGGCCGCATGAGGGCGCGCCGCCTTCCGCGCAGTCTGATCGCGGGCGCAGCGCTGCTGTCGGCGGTCGCCGGTGCTTCTGCCGCGGATGAAGCCGTCGCGACCGCCGCCAAGCCAACGCCGCGCATCGCGCTGGCGTTGTCCGGTGGCGGAGCGCGCGGCATTGCGCATGTCGGCGTGCTCAAGGTGCTCGAGGAACTGCACGTGCCGGTGCATTGCGTGGTCGGCACTAGCATGGGCGCAATCGTCGGCGGCACTTATGCCGCCGGCCGTTCGGTCGACACGATGGAGCGCATCGTGCTGGAGGCCGACTGGGCGGAGATCTTCCGTGACAACCCGCCGCGCCGCGAGACTGCAGTGCGCCGCAAGCTGGACGATTACAAGCCGCTGTTCGGCTTCGAACTGGGCATACGCGACGGATCGCTGGCGCTGCCCATCGGCGTGATCGCGGGCGTGTCGATCGAATCGTTTTTCCGCGAAATGGCGCAGCCGGCCGCCGCCATCACCGACTTCAACAAGCTACCGGTGCCGTTCCGCGCCATCGCCACCGACCTGGAGACGGGGGCAGCGGTGGCGCTGGACCACGGCAGTCTGGCGCAGGCGATGCGCGCCAGCATGTCGGTGCCGGGGGCGATCGCGCCCGTGGAAATTGACGGTCGCCTGCTGGTCGACGGTGGCCTGGCCGACAACTTGCCGATAGATCAAGCGCGTCAGCTCTGTGGCGACGTCGTCATCGCCGTCAACATATCCACGCCGCCGCTGCGCCGCGACCAGATCACCTCGGCGCGCAGCGTCACCGCGCAGATGATCAACTTCATCGGCCTCCAGACCGTCAGGGACCAGCTGAAGAGTCTGACGCCGCAGGATGTACTGATCGCGCCTGACCTGGGCGATATCTCGGCATCGAACTTCGACCGCTCGCGCGACGCCATCCGCATCGGCGAGGAGGCGACGCGTGCCCTGGCGCCCCAACTGCGGCGCTACAGCGTGCGGCCGGAGCAGTACGCGGCGCTGCGCGCGCAGCAGCTGGCCGAAGCCAAGCCGCTCGGCACGGTCGGCGAGATCCGCATCGACGGTCTCAATCGCACGAACCCGGCCGTCGTGCAAGAGCTCGTCAAAAGCGCGCCGGGCGAGCCGCTGACCGAGGAGAATGTCGCGGCCGACCTGCGACGCATCTTCGGAACCAGAGACTACGAGGCAATCAGCTATCGCATCGTCGGCGGCGAGGATGGTCCGCGCGCGATGCTCATCGAGCCGACGGAGAAATCGTGGGGGCCGAACTACGTGCGCTTTGGCTTGGCGCTGGCGAGCGACTTCGCCGGCGACAACCAGTTCAACGCGATGGTGCAATATCGGCGCACCTGGTTGAACGCCCTTGGCGCCGAGTGGGTCAGCGAAGCGCAGATCGGCCAGAACAGCTTCTTCAGCACCGAGTTCTACCAACCGCTGAATGAAGTCGGCCAGTGGTTTGTGGCGCCGAACTTCTATGCGGGCGTACAGACGCGCGGAGTGTTCATCGACGAGGACAAGGTCGCCGACTATCGGACGACAGTGATTCAGGGCGGCCTTGATGGCGGTGCGCGGCTTGGCACCTGGGGCCAGCTGCGCGCCGGCGCGGTCTGGTCGAATGTGCACGCGCGCGTGGACACCGGCTCGCCGTTGTTGCCCGGAGTGCGACAAACAACGGCCGGCCTGCGCGCGGCGCTGTTCGTCGATCAAACCGACCAGGCGTGGTTCCCGCGCGAAGGTTATGGTGCAGTGGGCGCGGCCTACAGCGCCATGACGGGCCTGGGCTCGGATGTCGCGTACAACCGCGTGGAACTCGGCGGCCGTGTCGTGAAAAGCTGGGGACCGCACACGTTCAACCTCAGGGTCAGTGGCGGCAGCGCGCTCGGCTCCGACATGCCGGCGTATGAATCGTTCACGCTGGGCGGGCCGCTGCGGCTATCCGCCTATCGCCTGAACGAACTGGCGGGGCGCCAGTACACCTTCGGCCGACTGATGTACTACAACCGCACGGTGGCATTGCCCGAACTGCTCGGCTCCGGTGTCTTCGTCGGCGGCTCTGTGGAGGCTGGCCGCATCAGTGATCGCGCGGACAACCTGCCCGCGGGCGGTCCCGGGTGGTCGGTGTCGTCCTTCCTTGCAGCCGTGACGTTCCTCGGGCCGGGCTATCTCGGGGTGGGCGTCGGGCCGGGTCGCTGGTCGCTCTTCCTGCTGCTCGGTGCGCCGTAGTTCACGCTACCTCTTCTTGTAGTTGTACTTCTGGCCGCCGAGGCTGGCTTCGTACATCAGCCCTCCCTTGGCCACCGTGAATGTCGTCATTCCTTTGTAGGACCTGGCGGCGTTCGCGGCATCGTTCTGAGTGACGCTGGCGCCGGCGGTACTACCGGTCGTCGTGGCGGCAGCCGAAGCCCCGGCAGTGATCGCGACGGCCTGCGCCTGCGCGCCGAACTCGAAGTTCCCGCTCGTGAATTCCTTGAATGCCTGGTGGTTCTCAAAGAAGATGATCTGGCTGTAGGCTTCGCCTCCGAGCTGGAAGCCAACCGAAAGCTGTGTCAACGAGGTATCGCCGACGTATTTGCCTTTCTCGTAGACGCGGCCCTTGCCGTAGCCGCCGCCGACGACAACTCCGCCCTTGCCGATCGTCGGAAACACCGCATAGCCATAGCTCTTCCCGAAATAGGCGCCGCTCTCTCGCGCCTTCCGGAACACGGCGATGGTGTCGTCGTAGTCATCGGCCCAGGCGGACGACAACGAAAATGCCAACACGAAGAAGGTCAGAAATGATGCAAGATGTCGCAACATGATTGCACTCCATGATCGAATGATCGGTTCCGCGTGCCTGCCGGAAAAGTCTGGGTAGCAGTCAATTCCAGCTAGCAGTTATCGTGCCGATTCGGCGCCACTGACGCCTTTTATGAGGCAAGGGATGCGACTCACCCGGACAACATCATCTTCGACATCGAAGCCAATCCGAACGGCGGCACCGGCGTAAGCCCGAGCGGATTCGGGCATCCGACGTGTCGGAACACGCACGGGTCCAATGCGCTGCCTCCAGTGCGATAGGCCAGCGCTACGTTCTCAGCGCGCCGCGGAATGCTGCCGCTCGCACGACCTCAAGCGCGATCCCCGTAGTCGATGCCGCAGCGGCGCGAGGAGAAAGCCCTGATGTCCAAGACCTTCACGTCGCTTCGTCAACCGCACCGCATCGGCGTCGACATGGGGTCGGCAGCACATGCTGCCGACCCGATGCAGTTAGTCGATCAAGATCACTTGCCCCGAGGCCGCGGCAGTGTGATCACCGTACCTTCGCGACGCTGATCGGCGCCGCCGTACTGCTTGCCCGTCTGCAGGTCGATGATCACGCCTTGCACCGAACCGATCGTCGTCGTCGAGCAGGCGAGCGCACCGGTGGCCGCGTTGGAGAAGTGACCGAGCGCCTTGAGCGCCGCAAGCGTCGCGTCGCTAAACGCAGGCTGCATGAACGGGAGCCCCGTCTCGCAGCTCACCGTGCCGAGCGCCGAAGTCACCGAAAGGCGCGGCGCGTCGATCGCGCCCTGGATCGTCATGCCGTGATCGATCAGGTTCAGCGTGACGTTGAGCACCGAGTTGATGATCGTCGAGCCGCCCGGCGATCCGTAGGCCGCGAACGGTTGGCCATTCTTGAACACGATGCTCGGCGACATGCTGGAGCGCGGTCGCTTGAATGGCGCCACGTCGTTCGCGCCGGGGTTGCCTGTTGCAGGATTCAGGGCCGGCACGAAATTGAAGTCGGTCAGCTCGTTATTCAGAAGGAAACCGTAGCCCGGCACAGTGATGCCAGTGCCCCAGGTGTTCTCGATCGTTGTCGTGTAGGAGACGACGTTTCCATGCTTGTCGACGACCGAGAAATGCGTGGTGTGGACACCCTTCTCGTCTTCGAACGGGATCACGGCGAGCTGAACGCGTGGCGTCGCCACGCCGCGCGCCACGTTGAAGGGCAGCGGATTTCCGGCCGCCGGCGTCGTCATGCGCGAGTTCAGGTTTATCAGCGCCGCGCGCGAGGCCACGTAGGCGGGATCGAGCAGTCCCTTCTTCGGCACCGGAACGAAGTCCTCGTCGCCCATCCAGACCGCGCGGTCCGCGAAGGCGAGTCGCATCGACTCGATCATCACATGCATCGTCTTCGTGGCACCGAAACCGAATCCCTGCGCGATGCTGCCAACGGGATATCGCTCAAGGATTTCGAGCATCTGACCCACGGTCAACCCGCCCGACGAAGGCGGCGACATCGAGGCCACCTGCCAGCCTCGGTAGTCGACCGTGATCGGCTGCCGGAGCGCGATCGCGTAGGCGGCCAGATCCGACAACGCCATGCGGCCGACGCCATCGGCGGGCACCGGCGACGTACGGGTGCGCTTCTGCGCCTCGACGATCGCCTGCGCGATCTCGCCCTTGTAGAAGACGTCGGTGCCCTGCGAAGCGATCAGCTTGAACGTCTTGGCGAGATCCGGCTGCACCAGCAGATCGCCTTCGGCCAGGGGCACGCCGCCCGGACGGAAGATTGCTGCCGTTTCGGGTTGGAACGACGTGCGGCCGCCGTCACTGGCGATATTCGCCGCCAGAAAGCGATTGATGCGGAACCCCTGCTCAGCAATCTGAATCGCAGGGGCCAGAGCTTCGGCCAGGGTCTGCGTGCCCCAGCGACGCAGCGCCGTGTCCACGCCCAGCAACGTGCCCGGAACGCCGACCGAAAGGCCGCTGGTGGAGGCAGCAAGGAAGGTCAGCGGAGTGCCGCCGGGCGCGAACATGTCGGGCGTCGCCGCGGCCGGCGCACGCTCACGACTGTCGACGGCGAACGTCTCGCCGCTCGAGGCGAGGTGAATCATCATGAAGCCGCCGCCGCCGATGCCCGAGAACTGCGGCTCGACCACATTCAACACGAACTGGATCGCCGCTGCGGCGTCGATCGCATTGCCGCCGCGCTCCAGCGCACGCGCGCCGGCTTCGGCCGCCAGCGGATGCGAGACCGCGACGACACCCTGCCGTGCAGCCTTGCCAGCCCATGGGGGCGGCGTGCCGCGCGCCTGCGCCGGCATTTCCTTGGCGGGGACTCCCGGCGTCTCGAGCGTTTCGTCGGCAAACGCGGGTGCGGTGAACAACAAGGCCGCCGCCAGCGGCAGCAGGGGGATGCAGAGTGCGCGGACTCGATTCATGGTCGTCTCCGGTGTTGTTGCTGCAGGGGTGGGCGATACCGAGCGGGAGACTTGGCGTTGTACCCCCGTTGTCCCAGCCTCACAATTGGTTATCCGCGGGATGCGTCTGCCGGGGCGCGACAGAGCCAGGGCGAACTCCGAACGGCGACCGTGTGCTGCGCTTGTCGAGAAAAGCACGCGATCGGCGACGTTGGCGAACCCCATCTCGTGCGTGACTACTGCCAGCGGCATTCCGTGGACCGACGACGGTCCGCCTTCGCGTGACACCCATGTGCGTGACCGGCTCGCCGCCGCCAGCGGTGAGTTTGCTACGGTCTCCCGCGATGCGCGCTGTTCGGCGCCGCGTATGCATTTGCCGTCACGCGTCCGACTCACGAGGATCACTGCGCGATCCTCGGCCCACTCAAGGAGCGGAACATGGCCGAAGCAGATGAACTCCTGCCGCCGATCGAAATCCCCTGGAAGCTGGCATCGACGACGCAGCCGCTGAGTGCTAACGAGCCTGCGGAAACTGCCCTGTCGCTCTTCTTCTTCGAGCCCGACGACGAGACGCTGACGAGCAAGTTTCCTGACGACCGGATCGTCTTCGTCAAGTACACGGCATCGATCTCGCCCGCGAAGTTTCCGGCGGAGCTGTCGAAGGTGGCCGCGACCTTTCTCGGCGAGGGGATTCCCTGCATGCATGTCCTGCTCGACCTGAAGGTCCGCAACGCGGCGGACGAGGTCGGCACGATCCGGCCCTACTTCCACACCGCCGCGCCGCTGAACCGCCGCATGGTGCAGACCGGCGTCGTCGGGGTCGAGGCCTACGAGGGCGAGGCCGACGGCATCGCGATCGGCAAGAGCGGCGCGCAGATGAACGAGACGCTGCGCAGCCACTCGAACACCTCGTCCTCGAGCGCGTCCGCGGGAATCACGACCGTCCTGCCGATTCCGATTCCCAACCTGTTCTCGGCGGGTGGTTCGGTGCGCAGCACTTCTACCGACGTCGCCAGCGATCGCGCGGTGTCGCAGGTCGTCGACACCACCAATCGCGAGGCTTCCGAGGAACGGCGCGAACTGATCAGCCACACCACGCGCGTCGAGAACATCATCTCGCTGCTGTCCGCGAAGTACATCGGCACGCCGCACCTGAGCTTCTCGGTGTCGCCGCAGCCTTTGCAGCAGCTCTCGGTCGACCCGTCGGACCCGAATCTGTGGTTCCAGCAGTTACTGGCGCGCCGCTCGAGCGGCATCGAGGGCATCCAGGAGTTCACCGCGGTGATCGTCGTGCCCAAGGGCACCGACTTCTGCATCAGCGCGCGACTGCGCCGAGTGTGTCTGCTCGACAGTCCGCCGGGGCCGTTCAGCCTCGACGAGCGCTTCACCGGCACGCTGGTGCAGTTTTCGCGGATGGTCAACTACCTCAACGATGCGTTCCCCATCGGCACGCCGCTCGAGGAGCTGGATATCGACATCATCGGTGGTCTCACCGGCAGCGGACCTTTCCGCCGGCCGGTGGTCGAGCTGTGGGGCCTGCGCCTGCTCGAGAGCCTGGTCGTGGCCTCCGTCGTTTCGCCGGGCGCCTCGGCGGGCGTCGCGGCCCGCGGCCGGGCCAACTACAAACACTTCCTCGAGGTGTGGCTCGACACGCTGCGCGACGAGTACGAACGTGAAGCGTCGCGCTCGCCGCTCGAACGCGGTGTGCTGTTCGGCGAGAACCGTTTCCTCGATACCTGCTTCGCCACGGAGGCCGAAAGCGGCAACCTGTTCGTGACCAACAGCACCGCGTCCGTGAGCCCACTGTTCCGCGTGCGGATCGACCCGGGCCGCTTTGACATCGGCGGCTTCAAGACCCTGTCAGCATCGCAAAACACATCAACGCGGGCGCGCGCTCTCGAAACGACCACACGCTGGAACGCCATCGAGCGGCAGGTCACGAACCTGCTGTCGAACAGCAGCAAGTTGGAGGAGACGCCGCTCGCGGCGAACGACCCCAAGGTGCTCGGCGTGCTGGTCGACATCTGGCGCAAGCTGCCGGCGGACGACCCCCGCAACCTGGACTTCGACAAGGCCGCCTCGCTGCTGCAACTGGGCGACGCTCACCGCCGGCTGCTGAAGTCCGCCGGCGCGACCAACCTCTCCGGCATTGCATCGGTGCTGCGCGCAGCGCCGGCCATCGACCGGCAGAACGTCGAGGTCGAGAAGATCCGCACGATCTCCCGCAACCGCAAGCTCGAAGGTCCGCTGCCGGACCTCATCAAGTTCTCGGTGACGCCGAAGGACGGCACGGCGATCCTCGGCGCGATCGGCACAGGGCTCGGCGGGCGCGGGTAGGGCTCAGAGCCGCTGACCATGGCGCGGCGCAGGGAGCGTCGGCTGCAACTGGGGCCGGTCATCGGGCACACCGACGACACCTCGACCTGCATCTGGATCCAGGTCTCCGACGACCCGTCCCGCTACGGCCTGCGCGTCGAAGATGTGGGGCTCTTCCCGTTCGTCAGCACCGAGTTCGGTGCGGTCGAGTTCGGCACCGCCATTGCGAAGGTCACCGGCCTGCAGCCCGACCTGCGCTACCGCTACCGGGTGGTGCGCGCGGGCCGCTTCGTCAAGGGCGCGAACGGAACGGTTCGGACCCTGCCGCCGCCCGCGTCGATGACCAACCTGCTGTTCTGCGCGATCTCGTGCAACGGCCAGCAGGACGGCGCGTGGCGGCAGTTCAGCGAGTTCGTCGAGCGCTCGCAGCCCTCGTTCATCATCATGATGGGCGACCAGGTCTACCTCGACGAAGACAAGCCGGACGTCTTCGACGACCACTTTCATTCCGACAGCACGGCGCGGCGCCGCGCGATGGCCGAGAAGTACCGCCTCAATTGGTCACGCGATGACATACGGCGGATCCTCGCCAACGTGCCGACCTACATGGTCTGGGACGACCACGACATCCGCGACGGCTGGGGGTCGATCGCGTCCGACAGCCCGACGATGGCGGCGCTGCACCCGCGCGGCGCGGAAATCTTCCGTCTGTCGACCGAGTTCTTCGAAGACGCGCGCGACGTCTACTGGCACTTCCAGGGCTGCCGCAATCCGTTGCCCGGCGACTACCGCGACCCGCTGACCGGCTTGCCCGATCCGGCGTTCCCCAACTACATCGACAGCCCGCTGCCGCACGGCCTGCGCCGCGGCATGCCGTTCGTGTTTCGCTGCGGCCGCCTGATGATGCTCGTGCTCGACAGCCGCGGCGAGCGCGACATCTTCCGCAAGGACTATCCGATCCTCGGCCAGCGGCAATGGCAGTTCATCGACGAGGTGTACGCGCGCCTGCCGCCGGATGTCGATGCACTCGCGGTCGTCACCGCGACGCCGATCGCCTCGCAGGACCCGGACGGCCAGACGCAACGGCTGATGGGCGGGCGCACTGACGACGTCGAGGCGTTCAAGCGCGGCGACGAGAAGGAGTTGTTCAGTCCCAAGTCAACCAAGGACGTCGCTGACCTCCTGAAGGTCATAGCAAGCGCAAAGATCGCCCGGTTCACTGGTCAGAACCCGAACCTGGGCGACTTCCAGATCTCCAACCTCGACGAGGCGCGCGACCAGTGGTCCCACCGCTTCGCGCGTCGCGAGCAGAAGGATCTGCTGACGAAGACCTTCAAGGCGCGCTTCACCAACCGCAACGCCGCCTCCGGCCGCGAAGTGGTGTTCCTCTCCGGCGACATCCACATCGGTTGCATCTTCGACATCAGCGCGATGCTGCCGCCCACCAAAGCCGTATCGCTGACGTCCTCCGGCATCAGCCAGATCGACGACACGCAACCGCTGGTCGGTACGTTCATCGACGAAGAGTTCTCGCTGGCGTTCGGCATCCGCTCGACTCTGCGCGACGTGGTGAACCAGTTCAACTTCGGCGTCGTGCAGGTGCAGCCTACCGGCAGCGGCGCCGAGATCTCCGCAGTGCTGGCGCACGAAGGCAATGGCTTCGCGTTCGGACTGGACGTGAAGGATCTGATCTGAGCGGCCGATCAACCGGTGTGCGTTGACGGAATCTGTCGAGCGCGAAGCCGCGATCGCGCTGAAACTGCAGGCGGTGCTGTTTCGCGCGTCGAGCCACAGCCTCGTACTGGAGCCGGAACCGTCCGGTCAAAAGTGGCGGAGTTCCCGCCACCTGGCTGCGCTCACATCTGCCGGAACAGGTGCACGTAGGCGCGGCTCACAGGCAGGGTTTCTGGCCGGCCCTTCAGATGGATGGTCGCGGTTTCGTTGTTGCCGCGCGTGACGTAGCTGACCGAACCGAGGTTGACGATGACCGAGCGGTGCACCTGCACGAACTGCTCCGGGTCGAGCTGGCCGGCGAGTTCCTTCAGCGCCGTGCGCACCAGCGCCTCGCCGGGTCTGGCGCCGTCGCCGCGCCAGCCCACCAAGGTGTACTTCTCGTCCGCGCGCAGGAAGTCGATCTCCTCGACTGGAATCAGCCGCGTCCCCTGGCCGCTGCCGGCGCGCAGCCACCGCAGCCGCGTGTCGCGCGGAGTTGCCGCGAGCCTTGTGGCGAGTTCGCGGATCAGCTCGTCGGTTGCGGCCAGCGGCGGCTGCACCGTGTGCAGCCGCTCCTTGAGGCGCTCCACCGTGTCGCGCAGGCGGTCGCGCTCCACCGGCTTGACGAGGTAGTCAAGCGCGCCGCGCGCGAACGCCTCGACCGCGTACTGCTCGAACGCGGTGACAAACACGAGGTGCGCCCGGTTGCCGATCGCGCGCGCGGCCTCGACGCCCGACACGCCGGGCATCTGCACGTCGAGGAAGCAGACGTCCGGTCCGTGCTGCTCGAACGCAGCGATGGCCTCGCGGCCGTTGCGCGCCTGCGCGACGATGCGCAGCTCCGGCCAGAGCTCCGCCAGCAGGCGCGCGAGTGCCTCGCGCAGCATCGGCTCGTCGTCGGCAATCAGCGCGGTCGGCGCATCCTTCATATCACCGCGCCTCGGCGGGAAACCGTACTTCCGCCCTGAAGCCGTGCGGCTGGCGCTCGAACAGGCGCAGCGCCGCGGCCTCTCCAAAGGCGAGCGCGAGCCGCTCCCGCAACGCCCTTAGTCCGCTGCCCGTGCCCGTGCCGGTGCCGGTGCCGGCGTCGGCAGCGCCCGGCCCGACGCCGCTGTCGTCGACACGGATCAGCACGTCGCCGCCGTCGCGCTTGATCGCGACGTCGATGTCGCCACCGTCCTCCGCCGGATCGATCCCGTGGCGCACCGCGTTTTCCACCAGCGTCAGCAGCGTGGTCGGCGGACAGCGGAACGACAGCACCGACGGATCGACGTCGAGTGCGAAGCGCAGGCGGTCGGGCATGCGCATCCGCATCAGCTCCAGGTACGCGCGCGCCAGCTCGACCTCGCGCCCGAGTGTGCTGGCGGTTTCGTCAAGCTGCGGCACGGCCGCCTTCAGGTACGCGATCAGGCTCGCGAGCACCTGCGGGGCATGCGGCGAACCGGCCTCGACCAGCGCCTGGATGTTCGCCAACGTGTTGAACAGGAAGTGGGGCTGGATCTGCGACCGCAGCAGTTGCGTGCGCGCCTCGATCGCCTGGCGCTCGAGTTCGCGGCGTTCGCGCTCGAACGCGAGCGTCTGCGCATGCGCGCGGGCGTCGCGTTGCCGGACCATCGCTCCCAGTGCTACCCACGCGCCAAAAAAGATACCCGCCGCCGACAGCTGCCCGAAGCCGACGAAGCGCTTCGGATTGGCCATGAACTCAGGAGCACCGCCCAGGGTGATCCAGTACGCGGCGTAGGCCGAGAAAGGAATCGCCACCGCCATCCCGAGCAGCTGGAACACCCATCGCCCCAGCCAGCGCGGCAGGCGCGCCGGCCAGGACTCGGCGAGTCCGAAGGCGACGAGGGCGCCGGTGCCGATGATGACGCTACGCGCGATCCACGTCGCGGCGGGCGTCTCAGCAGAGCCGAGGCTGATCAGCAGTGCGAGCGGCACCGCCGCCAGCAGCATGACCGCGATCCGGCGCGGCCCGAGCACCGACCTCAGGCCCGCGGGCGCGGCCTCGGGTGACGCAAGCTTCATCGGCAGCGGGCCCGGCGACGCGCTCATCAACGCAACAGCAAGCGCAGGTTCGTGTAGCCCATCAGCTGGAACACGTAGTAGTTCATCGCCGCTTCGCCGACGTCGTCGGCCACGAACACCAGTTGCGCGTGGCGCGGCACCGCGGCCTTCGAGATCGCCGCCCACAGTTCGGCCGCCGGCTTGACGCTGCCGTCATCGTTGACCAGCCGGCTCGCCGGCAGGTGGATGACGGTTCCGGGCGGCGCCTCGGTCGGCAGCGCGGCGCCCGATGCAATGTACACGCGGGGCAGGGGCCCAGGCGCTTCCGCCGGCGTCGTCAGCACGGCGCGGCGGCCTTCGCCGAGGCGTGTCGGCTTGGCCGCGGTGGCCTCGGTTGCCTTCTTCTCCCACGGCAGTCCGCGCAGCGCCCACTCGTCGGTGCCCGTCATCAGGACGGACACGCGCGGCATGTCGAGCGACTGCAGCGCCAGGAAGGCGAGCGCCGACGCCTGGTCGAGGCCGCGCTCGGACACGATCACGGTCTCGTGCCCCGCCTGCAGACCCTCGGCCTCCAGGCGCGGGCGCAGCGCGTTGGGTTGCTTAAGCGCTTCGTTGAATGCCGGCGCCGGCACGTTGCGCGCCGCCGGGATGTGGCCGGCGGCAAACGCTTCGGCGCTGCGCACATCGACGATGTTCAGCCGCGTGACGCCGTACGCGCGGAGCATCGGATTGGTCCACGATGCCAGCCACGGCGCGCTGCGCGCGAGGTGCGGCGCGGCGTAGGTCCACAGCGGCAGGTCGCGCGAGTCGCGCACCCAGTCGAGCTGCGAGCCGACGTAGAGCTTGACCTGCGGGTAACCGGCGATCTGCCGCAGCGCGAAGAACGGCACGGCAGCGGCGATGCCGCCCCCGCAGTACGTATAGATCTGCTGATCCGGGCGCAGGCCCAGGTGGCTCGCCGTCGCCCGGAGTTCCTCGGCCGACTTGAACGTCTTGTCGGCGTTGAAGAACTCCCCGGTGGGCCAGGACACCGCCTGCGGCAGATGGCCCGCGCGGTCGAAGAACTTGGTTGCGCCGAAGTACATCTCCGGCTCGAGCGCATCGACCAGCGCATGGCGCTGCGCGTCGCCGGCGGCGACCAGCACCTCGGGCAGATCGGCCCGCACCTCCGCGCGGTGCCGCACCGGGAAATTGCCGGCCGGCGGCTGCGCGGTCTTGTCCTGCGTCACCGCTCCGCCAACCGCCCGCCACTTGGCCATCCCGCCGTCGAGCAGATGCAGCCGCTCGGGCGAGTGCCCGCGGTACAGCAGTTCGTAGTACAGGCGTGGCGCGAAGTAGCCGCCGCCCTGGTCGGTGATCACCACCGAGCGGCCCGGCGACACACCCCACGACTGGATGCGCCGCTGCATCGCCTGCGTGTCTTTTTCGTCTATGCCGTACGTGAAGAGATCGACATGCACCGCGCCGGGAATGTGGCCCGCCTCGTGCAGCTTGACCGGCTGGGCATCGAGCACCAGCACATCGCCCGCCGCGAGCGCCTGCTGCAGCCAGGCGACGTCGACGAGCGGACGGGGTTTGGCCTGGGTGGGCGGCGCCGCCATCAGGCAGAAGGCCACGATCGCGCCGCCGAGCAGCGCGTGCCAGGTTGGTTTCATCGACAGACTCCCGCGCAACCGAAGAAGCCGCACCGTAGGGCTGCGTGCGCCGGCCGGCAACGGTACTGCGACGAACGACGTGTGGGCGGTGGCGATCAGCGGCCAGTGCGTCCGGACTGCGCCGCGCCCACCGTCTCGGGCAAACCGTTCTGACGCCTCCGAAGGCTGCGCGTCAGACGCAGCAGACCGTCTGGCCATCTGGCCAGGAACGTCAGGGCTATCCTCATTGGAGATCACGCTCCCAGGTGGTCATGACCACACCCAACCCAAACGAGAAAGGCCGCGAAGCCGTGGCGCGTCGGGCATGGGCACGCGCCTTCCGAGCGTTCACAAAGGCCGATCGGGCGCGCCCTCTTGAGCCGCAGGACTTGGAGCAGCTGGCTGTGGCCGCTTACATGCTCGGCCGCGACGACGATCACTTCGAGTGCATGAAGCGGGCACATCGCGCCTACCAGCAGGCCGGCGACCCGCCGCGTGCCGCGCGCTGTGCATTCTGGGCCGGGATCAATCTCGCGATGCGCGGCGGAGCCAACCACGCGGCGGGCTGGTTCGGACGCGCGCAGCGCCTCGCCGATCGCGGACCGCGCGCGAGCGTGGAGCACGGCTACTTGCTGGTTGCCACGCTTCTAAGGCGCGCCGGCGAGCAGCACTGGAAGGGCGTTGTGGAAGTTGCGAAGAGAGCAGAGCGCATTGCCGAACATCACGGCGAGGCAGATCTCTTCGCACTCGCTGCGCACGAGCGCGGACACGCGCTGGTGCGGCTGGGCCGCGTCGAGGAAGGCTTGCGCCTGATGGATGAGGTGATGGTGTCGGTCACAGCGGGCGAGCTCTCGCCGATCGTGACCGGGCTCGTGTATTGCAGCGTGATCGCCTACTGCCAGGATCTGTTCCAGCTGAGCCGGGCCCAGGCCTGGACTCAGGCACTGACGGGATGGTGCAAGCAGCAGCCGGAAATGGTGGCCCACACGGGGCAATGCCTGGTCCACCGTGCTGAAGTCTTGCAGCTGCGTGGCGACTGGTACTCGGCGCTACGGGAAGCACGGCGCGCGACGACACAATTCGCGAAGGCAATGAACAATTCCGCCTCGGGTTACGCACTGTACCGACAGGGCGAGGTGCACCGACTGCAGGGGCGATTCGACCAGTCCGAGGCGGCGTATCGCCTGGCGGTGCGATCCGGTTACGAGCCGCAGCCGGGGCTCGCGCTGCTGCGGCTCGCGCAAGAAAAGACGTCAGCCGCGGTGCAAGCGATTCGTCGGGCACTCGCGGAGACGGCGGACCCGGCTCGCCGGACCAGGCTTCTCTCTGCTTGCGTGGAAATCTTCCTGGCTGACGGCAGCGCAGTGGAGGCCCGGCAGGCCTGCCTAGAACTCAATGAATCATCCAAGGGCTGTAACAGCGTACTGCTCGACGCGCTGGCCGCTCAGTCGCGCGGCGCGCTGGAACTTGCTGAAGAGAACCCGAAGGCTGCGCTCGCTTCACTGCGACAGGCCTTCGAGGCATGGCTGCAGCTCGAGGCGCCATACGAGGCTGCACGCGTACGCGTGCTGATCGCAAAGGCTTGCCGGGTCCTGGGCGATGAGGAAACTGCTGCGCTGGAACTAGACGCCGCACGCAGTGCTTTTGCCCAACTGCGGGCGAAGCCCGACCTCGCGCGGGTGGATGCGCTCGCCAAGTCGGGGTCGGAGCGGGAGCATGGTTTGACCAAACGCGAGCTCGAAGTGCTCCGCCTTGTCGCCGCCGGCAGGTCGAACAAGGCAATCGCGCGGGATTTGGCGCTGAGCAACAGGACCGTGGACCGCCATCTCAGCAACATCTTCGACAAACTCGGCGTGTCTTCGCGCTCCGCAGCAACCGCCTATGCGTATCGGCATCGACTGGTTTGACGATGGTGGGTGGAAACACCCATCCGCTCGGTCAGGTCCAGTGGGTGGTTTACGCGATGTAACCCGCAACCGCCACTCGTAGTGTTGGCTCACGACAGGAACCGGGCCATCACCCGCAACGGAGGCGGACATGCCAAAGGTATCGCGCAACACGGCTTCACATTCCGTGGAGGTCGAAGGATTGAACGTGCGGCTCGACCACCTCGAGGGCGGCTACTCGGTGTGCTTCGAGCAGCACACGGCGGACGCGGAACTCGGTGCGCTGTTCCGCGGCCTGCCTGGCGACCGCTGTCCGTTGCCGCGCTGGGGCTACGTGCTCAAGGGCAAGGTGAGCTTTGTCTTTCCAGACCACAACGAGACGTTCGAGGCCGGCGACGCGTACTACGTACCGCCGGGTCATGTCCCGTTACACCACGCCGGGGCCGAGATCGTGGAGTTCAGCCCGACCGATATCCTGCAGCAGACGATGGAGGTCGTGATGTCGAACCTGCAGCGGGGCGCGGGAGCGGGGGATCGAGAGTAGTTGTTAGCAGTCCATTCGATCTCGCCACCGCCGGTGAACCGTGCAGCGCGGAGGCGGGCGATGCGGTCGCAGGCGGAAGCGACCCTACGCCAGTCGCCTACTCGACCGGCTTTGCATTGCGCAGATCGAGCGTCACCGACCGATCGCCCTTGAGATCGACGAGCTCGTGCCACATGAGTCGTTTGTCGCCGACCTTCGTGTCACCCAATATCCAATAGCGCCCGGCCGGCAAGGCCGCGGGCTGGGCGTGCCCGTCTGCATCGGTCGTCACTCCTCCAACGATGTAAGGCTGCAGTGCGCGTGCGCCCTTTTCGCAGTCCGGGGTCTTGGCGAGGCACGCCCGCACCCAATTCTGGAGGACAGTCGCGTACGGAGTCGACTTGATGCCGCCCTGGATCAAGGCGAACTGAGGGTCCTGCTTCAAGACAAGAAACTTGCGTCCGGCAGCGCTGTTCTTGTCCGCGGACAGCGCGCCGACCGTTATGGCAAGCACACCGCCCGCCGCGGCGGCGCCTGAAGGCGCGGCTGCCGCCGTGGCGCTGGCCGCAGCCGCCGGCGCACCCGTGGAAGCACTGCTCGATGCGGCGCCCACCCGCACCAGAACGCATTTCTGGCTCGCCCAGTTGATGCGATCAGGGCCTTCGAAGTCGAACTCGATCAGCTTGAGTGACTTCTTCGGCAGCACGACCACGCGCTTGGCATCGCCGCGATACTCGACACGGTCGAGTTCCTGCGGAGGTGTGCGGTCGTCCATGCCCATCAGCCGGTCGGGACGAAACTCGAACACGCCGCCGCCGAAGAGCACCTCGCACAAGCCACCTTTCGCCATTGCAGTGACGGCACCGAACGGATCATTTGGATTCGGGCGCGTCGATGCCGGCCTCGCCCACTTGCCCAACAGTGGGTTGCGGTCAGTCGGCAGCGCAGGGCGCTTCTCCCACATGGCGCGCGCAGCCGACGCCGCCTGTGCGCCTGTGGGGTCGGAGCGCGCCCCGGGTGCCCCGCCCGACGACCCCTGTGGTGCGGGGGCATAACTGCCTCCCTGCCCCGAGGGAGCATTGATCCGGCTTGACTCCTCCTGTTGACGGCGCGCGTTGTCCTGCATGAGCTGTTGCTGCCGCTGCTGCTCCTGGCGCTGCTGTTCCTGCTGCCGCCAGTACTCGCGCTGCTGGCGCTCGTATTCCAGTTGCGCCGGTGTCTGCGCCGAGTTCAGGCCGACGGCGGCTATGAGCGTCGTCCCGGCGAGAAAGCGAACCGCCGATCGAAATTGGCTATTCATGAGGCCCTCCCGGAGGGCTCGCACCGTGCGATTCCGCAGCGTGCGACATGACGGTCAATGTAGTGAGGCCCTCGTTACCGCGCCGTTACTGCAGCCGGCCCGGCGTGCCGCTGAAGGACGAGGACAATTTGATCCTCTCAACGATCCACTCCGCAAAAGGACAAGAGTGGCGGGCGGTGACGCTGCTCAACGCGGTTAACGGCTGCGTCCCCGTCCGATCCTGGCACCGGCACTGGCCGAGCTGGACGAAGAGCGTCGCCTACTCTACGTGGCGATTTCGCGCGCGAAAGGGCACCTGACGCTCGTGGTGCCGCAGCGGTTCTAGGTTCTATGTGCACCGGCAGGGCCCCGGCGACGACCGGCACGTCTACGTGTCAAGGACGTGGTTCATTCCGGAGCAGTTGGCGGAGAGGTTCGAGCGGGGGAGTTGGCCGGTGGCGGCAAGTGATGCGACCGGAGTCGCGCGCATGTCGCCAACTGTGGATCTTGCCGCGAGGATGCAGGCATGTGGTCTTAGGCGGTTGTCGACCCTTTGCTGACATCGGCGTCGCCCGAAAGCCGCCACCAAATTCAAGCTGAAAGCCGACCTCCGCGCGCCCGTCCATGTGTGACCCAAAGCAGTTACTGAATCGTCCGGGAAGCGGCCAGCGCATTTGCTTGAAGGCGAAATTTGCGCCAATCGGCACGTCGCGGCTGACAGCAACTTGAAGCTGTGCAGTTGGCTACTTTGGAAACATGAACTGCACCTGCGCGCGCAGCTGCCAGTTGGCGCCGTTGTCCGGGTGCACCACGTTGTAGTACGCCTGCAGCGTGGTATTCACCGGCAGCCTGCCGAGGTGGAAGATCTTGCCGATGCCGCCGCCCAGCGGCACGGTCCACTGCTGCCCGCTGTCGGCCTTCCAGTCGACCGTCAGGATCGGGCCGCTGACCAGATAAAAGCCGCCCTTGAAGTTGTAGTTGACGAAGGGCTGGATCAGTCCGTTGTTGTAGGCGCCCCCCTGCTTGCTGCTGGAGAGCGACCAGATGTTGTTGGCCAGTACCCCATAGACCCAGGGGTCGCCGTGGTCGAGGTGCAGCACGACGAAGGTCGGACCGAGCCCCCAGTTCTTGTTGCCCAGTTCGTCACTGGTGTTGGTCGGCAATTGCACCACCGGACCGACGCCCCAGATCCAGTGTCCGGGGTTGGCCGGCGACAGGAACGCGCTGAAGACCGTGTCGCCGATGCCGTTCGTGCGGTCCGTCGTCGGCGACAGCTGGGGCTGGGAGATCACCGGCACGATGGTGCGGGTGATGATGTTCCAGTCCTTGTTGATCTCGACCGGAATCACTGGCTGGATGTTCAGGATGTTCTGCGTGCCGTTGTACGGCCCGACGTTGAAGTTGGTGTTGTTCTGGAACGGCACACTGATCAGATTGCCGACCGGGTTTTGCGCCAGCTTGGCGAGTTCCTCGGCACTCAGCTCGGCGCGAGCGGGGACGGAAATCAAACCCGCGGTGGCGGCCAGCAACGCCAGGCTCCCCCGCAAAACGCTCGTCAAAGAACTTGTCCTGATTTTCATTGTGGTTCGCCTATTGCTAGTAGGGCTTGGCCACGCCAATCTGCGGCGCTCGCACCGGCTTGGCCATGCCGAAGAAGATCACCACGCCCTGACCGCCGCAGCGTGTTGACAACGCTTCGATGGCCCCGGGGTAGCAGCTATCGATGTCCTGCCAGTTGTTGATGGCCCAGACGTCACCGGCGGGCGAGACGGCGATGTCGGTCTGCAACTGCAGGCCGCCACCGACGTAGCCGCCGGGGGGAGAAATCTGGTCCCCAGTCTTCATCCCCGGCGGGCAGTTCTCAGTTCGCACGCCACAGAGCTGCACGATTGGACTCGCCGCCATCGCGAAGTTGCTGACCCAGACGTTGTCGTTGCCGTCGACCACCACCGCCCAGGGACCAGGCAGGCCGCCGCCCTTGAAGGGCGAGCCCGGCAGCTGCGTGCCGTCGGGCCGCAGCACGGTGACGCTGCCGCTGCCGCCCTTCTGTTCGGACATGGTCTTGGTCAGGTAGTCGGAGGCCGACAGCACGCCACCGGTCTTCAAGTGCACTGCCATGTCGACCATGTGCGCCATGCCCAGCAATCCGGCGCCGAAGCGGTTGGTCACCCAGACATTGCCCTGGCTGTCGATGTTCAGGCCGCTGTTGTTGGAGCGCACGTCGAACTTCACGGCCTTGCCCGGGTCGGTGGCCGGGAAGCGGATGACGTGGAACGAACTGTCCGACACCCAGATCCGGTCCTGCTGGTCGATGGCCAGGTGGAAGGGCGCCGTGAACGACTTGCACGGCTCGGCACTGTCGCTTTCGCAGACGATCCTGCCGTTCTTCCAGTCGCCTTTGGGAAAGTACAGTAACTGCCGCTTGGAGACTCCCAACGCCCACATGTCGCCGTTGGGTGCCGTGATGATCCCTTGCATCAGCCCAAGACGACCACCGAAGTTGATGCCCTCGGCCGGCGTGAGCGGCTTGCCGTCCTTGTCGAAGATGGCAATTGCCTTGCTGCCGTAGGACGACAGCCATACGTTGCCTTTCAGGTCGATCGCCGCGCCAAAGGTGCCACCTTCCATGCCGCCGCCGGCGAAACCGGTGGTGATTGGCGATAGCGGCTTGCCGTTCGGGTCGAACTTGGTGGCATTACCCTGCCACAGCGCGTCGTTCGCCTGCCAGCCGACGGTGAAGTTGTTGCCGACCCAGAGGTTGCCCTCGGCGTCGAACATGGCCTTGCCGCCGGCACGGTAGCCGCCGCCGTCGAACTTCAGCGGCAGTACCCAGGCACTGGGCGCGAACTGCAGATACGGCATGTAGGGCACCGGCCGCATCGTTTTGCCCTGCGGTACCGGGTAAAAGGCTGCGAGCGCCGTGAACGTGCGCTCCGGCTGGTACCAGGGTGCGCGCGCGATCGCCTGCGCCGACGTCAACGTGTCCGCAGGCGTCGCGCCGGCCGGCCCCTTGGCCGCGAGGAAGACCGTCTCGCAGGCCTCGGGCCGCACGCGCGTGACGCAGCCGGCCAGCACGCTGGCCAGCGTGGCGAAATTGGCCATCGTCGGCGTCTGGCCGCTGTTGAGCGGGTCCTGGATGGTCGTGCCCCAGCCACCGGTGGCAAGATCGACGAAGCTCGGTACGTTGCCCGCAGCGATCTTCAGTTGCAGCGACTGGCCCTTGATGACCGCGCCGTCGATGAACTGGTTGTGTGTCCACACCGAGGCGACGGTCGTCATCTCATTGATCGTCAGCGCGGTCGGAGCCTTCGCGCCCACGACGGTCATCAGGGCGATCGCCGCGTTATTCCCGCCGGCCGAGTTGGCCGTCGGCGTACCGCCTTTCGCGACGAGGTACAGGCTCGTGCCAGCCGCAGCAGCATCGGCAAACGTCATCGTGAAGCGGCCATCGGCGCCGCTGCGCGCCTGGGCCAGTTCCTTCGGTGCGCCGGCACTCGCGCCCCACAACGTCACCGTTGAATTGGCGATTGGTGCGCCGGCGCCGAGTACCTGGCCATTGAGGGTGCCGGCCGAGGCCGTGCCCGCGCAAATCAAGGCAAGTGCGGCAACCAGGGCGGATCGGGGGAAGCTGCTGGTTACAGCGAAGGCTTCATTGGGCATTGCAATCCTCATCTTGGGCAATTGGCGAGTTCGCGCCTGAAATGCAGCAACGGGCGGAGTGATCGCAATCCCTCCTCGGCCGCCGCGGTCGAAGCGAGTTACTGCTGGGGCATGACGCGCGCGTTCTCGCCGCTGCCCTCGACATAGACCCGCTGACCGACCCGGAGCGCAGGTCCCACCGGCTGCGTGATCTGCACCAGCACGCCGCTGCTGAGGCGCACGATGATCTGCTGGCCCGCGATCGGCTGGTCGTGTTTCTTCTGAACTTCATTCCCGATCACCGCTCCGCCGATCGCGCCGGCCACCATGGCGACGTCTCGACCGGTGCCTCCACCGATCAGACTTCCGATCCCGAGCCCGGCCAGACCACCAACAACGGCACCAAGGCCCTGGTGATGATTGGTGGGAATCTGCGTGGCGGTGATCTGCTCGATGACGCCGCGCTGGATTTCCATCGCGCCGGGCTGCGGGCCGGGGGTCGCACATGCGGTCACCAGCAGCGCCACAGCAAGCGCCGACAACACTGATGCAATTCGTCTCATGACTTCTCCGCTAGAAAATTCGCTTCTTCAGCATTGATTTTCAGATGTGGCTGTTTGGGGGGCCGCGATGCATCAATTGCCGGTCGGCAGAGGGATGCTGATGCCGTCTTTCTGCAGCATCTCGCGCACGTACTGGAACTTCTGATACTTTGAGATCTCGATTGGACCGTCATAGCCCATGCTCTGCAGCTTGCGCGGCGGGTACTTGATGTAGGTCTTCATCAGCTCGGTGAGCTCCTGACCAATGGGCACCATCGTCCATGTGCGCTCGGTGTAGTTGTTCATGAAGATGTCGTAGCGCTCCTGCGGGTCCTGCCACAGGTCGAAGATCTGCGGCACGGTGGCAACGTACTTCGATGCCCCTTTCCAGCCCAGGTTGGTGTCGACCGCCAGCCCGCCGGTGGCTTGGCCATCGTCGCCGCGCAGGTTGAACACCGCCTTGAACTTGCCGAAGCGCACGGCGCCGGGCGACAGTTCGTTCTCGGTGAAGTAGAACCAGGTCTTGCGCGCAGACTTGCCGGTGCCGAACAGCACCGGGCCTATGTCGTAGCTGTCGAACATCATCGGCTCGCCGGCACGGTCCTTCTCGGGCAGCTTGACGCCGCCCAGGGCGGCGAAGGTGGCCATCAGGTCCAGGCCACCGACGATGTCGTGGTTCTTCGCGCCGGCCTTGATCCGGCCCGGCCACACGGCGATAGCGGGCACGCGGTTGCCGCCTTCTCGGACCGTCCCCTTTGTGCCGCGGAACGGCGTGTAGCCGGCGTCGGGGTATACGTCTTGCCAGGCACCGTTGTCGGTGGTGTAGACGACGAGCGTGTCCTTATCCAGGCCGAGCGCGCGCAGCTTGTCCATGATGCGGCCGATGCGCGTGTCCAGCTCCACCACCGAGTCGGCGTACTTGGTCTTCGACAGCGACTTCAGCTGAAACTCCGGCGCCGGCAGGTTCGGCTGGTGCACCTTCATGAAGTTGACGTTGATGAAGAAGGGCTTGTCGGGTGACTTGGCCGCCGTGTCCAGGAACTCGAGCGCCGCCTTCTCGACATAACCGTCGAAGAACGGGATGCCAACCACACCGCCTGGGTAGTTGACGCCGTGAAGCGTGACGTTCTTGCCCGGATCATCGACGTACTGGCCGTTGATCTTGAAGTCCTCGACCGGCTTCTGGCCCGCCTTGCCGGACATGGAGCCCTTGGTCACCTTGTTGAAGAACTCGCGCAGTTCCGGGTCCATGTCGGGGAACCAGGTCGGGTCGCCATAGGTATAGGCATTGAGGTGATACAAGCCGACGTACTTCATCACGTCGTAGCCCTGCGCATTGGGCAGCGCATAGTCGGCCTCGCCGAGGTGCCACTTACCGGTGAAGTAGGTCTGGTAGCCGCCCTGCTTGAGCACCGAGGCCAGTGTCCATTCGGCCGCCGGCAATCCTCCGCCCTGTCCCTGGAACGCCACCGTCGTCATGCCGCTGCGATTGGGGATGCGGCCGGTCTGCATCGCGGCGCGTCCTGGCGTGCAGCTGGGCTGCGCGTAGAAGGAGAAGAAGGTCATGCCGTCGCCGGCCATGCGGTCGATGCTCGGCGTGGCCATGCCGCGGCCTTCGCCACCGCCGTAGGGCCCGAGGTCGCCGTAGCCGGTGTCGTCGGAGACGATGAACAGGATGTTCGGCTTCTTCGCCGGTGCCTGCGCCATCGCGGGCACCGAGGCAGCTATTGCAGCGCCGAGCGCGGCGAGCCCGAGGATGACGCTTCGCTTCAGATTCATTTGAATTCTCCGATTGTTGTCGCTACCACTTACTCACCGCCTGGCTTGCCAGAGTTCAGTCGAACGCGAAGACCTTTTTCCAGTCGTCCTTCATGCTGATCACGACCCAGCCCTGTTTCTTCGCCTCGTCGTAAAGCTGTTGCGTGAAGGTGCCGACCTTGCTGTCGGGCAGCCCCTTCGCCGGGCCATAGGCGTACTCGCGCTTCGCGTCGTCATGCAGCACCAGCATCGACAGCCGCGCTCCGCTTCCCGCCTTGGTGTACTCCAGCATCTGCCGGTCACCCGTCGAGTTGCCGAACGCCGCGACCGGCCTGCGCCCGATCATCAGGTGGATGCCCTCGGGCTTGCCGGCGTTGTTGTCGTTTAGCAGCAGCTTGGGCTCCTTGGTCAGGAACGGCTTGCCGTCCTTGCCGTAGCCGTAAGTCGTGCCGCCCGCGGAGCCAACGACCTGCTCCGGCGGAATGCCGTAGGTGGCATCGGAGTACACGCGCACGAAGTCCTGCCCGCCGCCGGTGACGATGTAGGTCCTGTAGCCGCTGGCGCGCAGGTACTTCAGCACTTCCTGCATCGGCAGGTAGGTGAGCTCGGCGTACGGTTTCTTCCAGCGCGGGTCCTTCGCTTCGGCGAGCCACTTCTTCGCTTCGGCCTGGAAGGTCTCCACCGACATGCCGGTGGAGGAGGCGGCGAGGAGTTCGATCAGATCTTTCTCGTTGAGCTTGGCGATGGCCGCACGATCACCCTTCAGGACTTCCAGCACGGTAGAGAAGGGAGCCTTTCTGGCCAGTTCGGGTCTCGCCTTGACCAGCGCCGGCACGCGCTCCAGGACGTACATCACCTGCGTGTACATCGGATGCTCGACCCACAGGGTGCCGTCCTGGTCGAAGGTGGCAATGCGCTCGGCCGGCGGCACAAAGTTCGGGCTGTCTTGCGTGGTGGTCGTCTGCACGAACTCGACGATGGCCTTTTTTGCGGCACCTTCGTTCCACGAGGGCAGCGGGTCGGTCTGCGCACGGGCGTACGTGCCGAACGCAAGCAGCGCACCCAGCGCAAGAACGCGGGATATGTCTGAAAGTCTCGGCAAGGCCTTCATGCTTGTCTCAGTTTTCGCGAGTAACGCGGGCACCCCTCTCGGAGCGCCCGCACACTGAACATCAGCCGGAGGGTGTTACACGCGGGTTTTCCCGGAGGTGACCCAGCGCAGTGCGATCATATGCAGGTTCAAATGGCGATAGTTTGATAACCTGCGGGTTATAGTGACAACGCCCCTCCAATTGCGTCATGCGGCCAGCCTGGCCCAGCACGGAAGTTTCCGCCGCGCTGCTGCCACGCTACGGATTTCGCAACCTGCGCTGACCAAGAGCATCCAGACCCTGGAATCAAAGCTGGGCGTGAAGCTCTTCGAGCGCCGCCGGGACGGGGTGATTCCGACCGAGTTCGGCAAGCTCGCACTCAAGCACGCACAAGACATGCTCCTGGGGGAGTCCGAGTTCCTGCGACAAATCAATCTGCTCGCCGGGCTTGAAACAGGATCGGTCTCGGTCGCCTTAGGCCCGCTGCCGAACGCCATGTCCTCGTATCCGGCGGCGGGTTCACTTCTATCCAAACACCCGAATCTTCGAATCACGCTGCAATCGATTGCCTGGCGCGAGGTGACGCAGGCGGTTGTCGACAAGAAGGTCGATCTCGGTATCGCCGAGCTCAGTGGCGCCGTCTTGGACGACTCATTGCAGACCGAATTGGTCGGGCAGCACCGCGCCCACTTTTGCTGCCGTGCGGGTCATCCGATCTTGCGCGAGCGCGCAATCACGATGAAGCAGTTACTCAACTACCCCTGGGCCACGACTCGCCTCCCGCCGCGCCAAGCCGCCGCATTACCCCGGGATACCGTACGGGCAGGCTCCGTCGACTCGTTGAGCGGCGATTTCATTCCGGCGGTCGATGTCGGCGCACCAAGCAACCTCGGCCGACTTGTCGAGCGGACCGATGTGCTGGTCTTGTGCACGCTATCCCTTGTGGAGCCGGATCTTCGAAGCGGGGGTGTCGTGATCGTTCCGACTACCGGCCTTGACCTCCGTGCGAGCTACGGATTCATCTACCTCAAGAGCCGCCCGGTGTCCCCTGCGACTCAGGCCTTCATGGCTGAGATTCGCGCGCACGAGCGGTCATTGGCGGTGCATGAAAGGGAACTTGAAGCCAAATTTGGGCGTGCCGGGAAGCAGGCGCATGTCCAGCTACAGCCCGGTCGCTCGCGTCTGAAAAGCTGATCGATACGAAACGCAATGACTCGCGTGCCTGCGATGTCGCGTCGTAAGACCGCTTTGGGGGCAGTTGGACAACAACGCCTTAGGGCAGGTTCTGGCCGAGCCTGTGTCAAAACGCAGCACGTCCTCGTAGACTTCGGCAACGCGTTGTGAGGCGGGTGCCACATGAAGCGATTCATCGAAGGCGAGGACCGCAGCCAGAGCGCCCTGTTGCCGCCGAGCCTGGACGACTATGTGGCCGAGGACAATCCGGTGCGCGTCGTCGAAGCGTTCGTCGAGCAACTCGAGCTGGCGCAGTTGGGGTTTGAGGGCGCGACCCCGGCCGCCACCGGACGCCCCGGCTACCACCCCGCGGTGCTGCTCAAGCTGTATGTCTATGGCTACCTGAACCGCATCGCCTCGAGCCGGAGACTGGAGCGCGAAGCGCAGCGCAACCTCGAGCTGATGTGGCTCACCGGGCGGCTCGCCCCCGACTTCAAGACCATCGCCAACTTCCGCAAGGACAACGGCGCCGCCATCCGCGCCGTGTGCCGCCAGTTCATCGTGCTGTGCCGCCGGCTGGACCTCTTTACCCAGGCGCTGGTAGCCGTCGACGGCAGCAAGTTCAAGGCGGTCAACAATCGCGACAAGAACTTCACTGCTGCCAAGCTCAAGCGGCGCCTGGCCGAGATCGACGCGAGCATCGCCGGGTATCTGGCGGCGCTCGACAGCG